>WNGL01000095.1_pt1 | contig 95312 bp, 96 predicted proteins | sample 5400591 | NCBI WGS metagenome assembly WNGL01 (sample SAMN13153377, study PRJNA577476) | soil metagenome | isolation source: 80 cm soil or saprolite under Garry oak tree replicate 1 | place: USA:California | collected 2016-06-15 | reverse complement strand
CGCGAACTCGCCCGCTCTGAGCATTGCTTTGCCCAATGCCTACTTTGCTGGGCTCGGACTTCCGCCTATGGCCGTGCGGTCTTAGCTTAACCCGCCGAACCGCCGGATGCGGACCCGCATGTCCTGGTGGTGTGGCAGGTTGTGTCAAGAGACGCGAAAGCGTCGTGCTGTACGAGAGATGAGGGAGGGCCCCTCGGAGCCGTCTTGTAGGAGAGGGCTTCAAACAGCCGTGAGCTGCTTCGGTCAAATGCCGCGGTGGTGAACGTCACGGTTAAAAGGCGTGAACAAACACGTCATGTGAGAATTAGAGAGACGAATGCAAATGAAGCTCTGATGACGCATCGAAACACCACCTGGTCGGCGATGCTAAGGGAAAAGGCACAAGTGGAAGCCCCATGAGGCCGAAAGTACCAATGCGCAGACCAGGGGCGGACTGCTCCGTAGTAGTGATGAACCGGATTAATAGCCGGGGAGCGAAGGGAGCAGGTCACCCGCGTCGGGATCGTCATGGGCCAACTGGTAACAGGAGGAGCCCGCTGGTCTCGACGGAAGGCGGCAGTCTTCGATGGGTGGCACGAGCCGTGATAAGTCGAGAGGCTTACGTCCGGTTCTGTGAGCGGCCCGGGGTGTAATTCCCCGGGCCTACTCGGCGGAGAGTGGGTGACCACTCCCCCTATGCCGATTCGGGAGTTGGCCCGTCTGTGGCCCGTCTAAGGTCGCGAGCCTTGCATCCCGCCAGACCACCACAGAATCAGCACACCGGTTCGTGTACACTTGCGTGGCCCAGGATAGCAAGATCAAATCCGGGGCACCTTCGCAAAGGAAAAACACATGAATAAAAGTTGGGGCAAAGTGTTCGCTGGAGTGTGCGCCATCGCCGCCATATGCGCGGCGTCCGCCTTCGCGCAGATGTCAGAAGTCAAAGAAAAACCGCCAATGTACTCGTACGTGGGGAATTGGGCTATTCCCCGCGCGCAATGGGCTGAAATGGAAAAGAACACTGCGGCTGACGAGAAAGTGTTGTCGAAGGCCCTCGCCAGCGGAACGATTGTGGCCTACGGCAACGATGTGAATCTGGTCCACTCAGCGGATGGCGGAACTCACGACGATTGGTGGTCGGCAATGTCCATGGCTGGCGTCATCAACGTGCTGGAGCAGTTCTACCAGTCCGGAAACGCAACTACGCCCGTCTTGGGTAGCGCCACCAAACACTGGGACAACATTTACGTCAGCCGGTATTACAACTGGCACTCCGGATCGTTTAAGAATGGCTATACCTACGTCGCGTCTTACAAGCTGAAGGCGGATGCTCCGGACGACGCGGTGGAGAAACTCAGCAAGAACCTGATTGTGCCGCTGCTGGAGAAAGAGCTGGCCGAAGGCACCATTCACGAGTACGAAATCGATACCGAAGCGATCCACAGCGACGCGCCCGGCACGTTCATAATCGTGTACATTGCGTCGAGCCCGGAAGCCCTGGACAAGGTCAACGAGGCGCGCCGTGATGCTCTCAAGGCGAGTCCGCTGGCCGGTCCGGCATTTGGTTCCATGACGGACTTCAATGCGCACCGCGATTACCTGGCGCGCACCAACGCCACGTATAAATAGTGCGTATTCGTTCGAACCGTAGTCACCCAAGCTTTGGCCGGATGTTTCACTGTCGAGACATCCGGCTTTTGCTTAGGCGGCAAGCCTCATTCCTCGTAGAAAGGCAGGGGTCACCGGCTCAATCGTCAGTTACACGTGGCCGTAAATCCATTTGCCGTGCTTGATCCGTTAGGCAACGTCTTCCCGGTGATCATCCCGCCTGGCGCCATGCCCTGAACAATCGTGTTAAAGGAATTCGGCACTGATATCACCTTGAAGACGCCATTAGCGTAAAGGAATGCAATTGAGGGCTCAGTTGATGTGGAGAATCCTACGATCACGTTAGCGTTGCTGATGCCGGTCACCTGGGTCGTTCCTGGCGCCCCAGGGTAGTCCACCCTTGCCCACGAACCGCCGTGGTAAAGGAAGCCATGTTCTCCGATTGAATCGCTAAAGGAACCTACAATTGCTCCGCTGTCATTAATTCCCGCCGGTTGCGTGAATTGGCCGCCGGGAAAATCCAGGGCTACCAGGCCTCCGTTGCTGAAGCGTTTGAAGCCATGCACATTCTCTGCAGAGTCCGCGTACCAGCCAACTGTGCTGTTGTACTTATTAATTCCCGACAGCGCCGTGCCCCAGACCGCCTTCGGATGCACGAACGAAGTGAACGTGGACCCTTGCAGTATGAACCCTTTTGAGATATTCGAATTCGCGCCTTGCGTGGAGTAGAAGCCGACATTAATTCCGCTGTCGTTGCGAGCCAGGAATGAGGTCGTAGCAGAATTGGGCGCAGCGAAATAAGAGACCCCGCCACCAGAGTACCGAATGAATCCTTTCGATGTACTCGTGAAGACCTGGCCTACCACAGTTTGGTAATCATTGACCCCGTTCGCCTCAAACGGCGTATTCGAAGAATCGAGTTGGAAGAATTTAAATGTGCAAGAAGCCTGAGATTGAGCTTCGACAGTTGACGACGTCACTATCAATATCGATAGCACAGATAAAACCAGCGCAAACAAAACCGATCGACATGAACCTGACATGGACAGCGCTCCCAGAGAGCAGAATCGAACGAAATATCAGATGTGAACTCCGCATGCCAAGGTTTTCCTGCCGCAGCTCTGAACGCTGAGTCGCGTTGCTCCTAGTGTCAGGAACTTATGTCAAAGACCTTATGTCACGTACGTTTTTCTCTGTAAAGGAAAACCAAGGGAAGAAAAACCCGCCATCGCTGGCGGGTTGAATGTTCGACACCAAACATTAGGCGCGCTTGCGTTCTTTTTCCTGGTCCTCTCTGCTTGTATCTGGACTGCGCCTCTGCTGGGATTGATCTTCTCCTTGTTGTTCGTGGCCGGGACGCTGCTTTTCGTCCTTCTGCCGGTCGAATTTCGGCCGGTCTTGACCCTCTTGGCGTTCACTGCCGTGGCCGCCTGGATTTTTTTCGTCAGCCATTGCATTTCCCTCCTGCAAGAATTTAATGCGTTTGTGAGATGCCAGATTTCGAGAAAACGCTGATCGCAAACGTAAAACTAGCGACTAAGGAGTGCCATATTAGTTCGATACCGAACCATGTTGCAGACCGGTCCGGCTGAGTTGCTGAAGAAGGTGAAACATTATGAAAGCTGCCCAGCATTGCGGGAAGCGCGCGGCGGCATCACCAATGAATCAATCGCCGGTGCCGGTCGCCCTAAAAGTTGGCGTTGCGGAGGGCGCCGCCTTACGCATCCTAATCTCTGTGCCATTGCGTTCAAACGAGACTTCGTCCATCAGCTGATTGATGAGGTAAATTCCGCGGCCGTGCTCGGAATGGAGGTTCTCAGTGGCCAGCGGGCTGGGAACAGCGCTCGGGCTGAATCCCTCTCCCGGATCACGCACCACGATCATTACATCTGACGATTCGGTGCAGGCCACGCAGCACTCCACTTTTTTCGTGGGATCATTGTTGCAGCCATGGACGATGGCATTTGCGAGCGCCTCGCGCAGTGCCAGCTCAACCTGATATTCATTTCCTTCCGCGCACTTCATCTCACGGGCAATTTGCATGACTCCGTCCACGACTCCTGAAATTGCGTTCGGGTCGGCTGAAATCGTCACATCCAACTTGCAGGCGGAACACGCGGGTAGCAGTCCGCTCAGCCGGTTCACATGCTCGAGCGCATGCTGGAGGTCCTTTATCGTCTGGTCTCTCTCCGCTTCCGCTCTGTCTCGCTCGTCCAGGGCAGCGCGCAGTTCCAGCAAATTCTTTCTCAGTTCAAACTGGGCTTGCACCTGGCGGCTCAGAGCCATGAGCGCGTTTTGCTGACTGGCAGTCAACTGCCGTGGGACCACGTCCACCACGCACAAGGTTCCTAATGAATAACCGTCCGAACTTTTGAACGGCGCGCCCGCGTAGAACCGAATCTTGGGATCGGACACAACGAAAGGATTCGAACTGAACCTGGGGTCCTTGGTCGCGTCAGGTACGACAAACAGCTCCGACTGCTGGATTGCTTTGGCGCAGAACGCAACTTCGCGCGGGGTCTCGCTCACACTCACGCCAATTCGCGATTTGAACCACTGGCGGTCAGCGTCGATTAATGAGATCAGCGCCACCGGTGTCTCACAGATATGCGACGCCAAAATCGTAAGATCGTCAAAGGCCTTTTCCGGGTCGGTATCGAGAATCCTGTAGCTGCGCAGCGCCTCGACCCGGGCCTTCTCATTGATATTGTTATTGGCATCGGCTTCCATGAAACCTCCATGCTGCCCGTTGCTCTTGACGCCGTAAGTTTAACGCGTTTGAGCCGGGGAATGGGTATCCTCGACGGCGTGTCGTGTCGGCGCCGGTGTCCCATCCTCTCCTTGCGTCCTGTCATCCCGAGCGCAGTGAAATGATCCGCAACGCGGATCACTTCACGGAGTCGAGGGACCTGCTGTTTGCTGGTAGAGTTGACAGAAGTATGAGTAACGCCAGATTTCCCTTGAAGCTTCCCATGTCCATCAAGAAGGCCGCCCAGCGGCTCGCGAAAGAAGACGGCGTGTCGTTGAGCCAATGGATCGCAGTTGCCGTCGCTGGAAAAGTTGGCGTCATAGAAACTGCCTCCGACTTTTTCAAGAAGCGGGCAGGCAAAGCCTCCGGCGAAGGACTCATGAAGTATCTCCGCACCGCGCCCAGAACCGCGCCCGCGGTTTTCGAAGCGTGGGAGGCAGTGGGCATGTAGAGTGAGAAGACAACAGGTTCCTCCACTCCGGTCGGAATGACAGATTTCTAGTGAGCGATTCGGCATCGCTGAAGTCATGCCATGATACGAAGTTTCGATTTCGCTCAGGACAGGCTCTTCTCTCGCTTGCCCCTATTGTCACACCGGTGTAGCTTGTTGCGAGCGTTGAGGCGGACATGGGATACATCCATGCGGCAGGGGAGTGGCTGCAGCTCTCCGAACATTATCGGGGGATGACGGATGGTGAGCTCATCGCGGTTGCGCGTGATCGTTCCAAGCTGACGGAAATTGCGCAGCAGATTCTGGCGCAAGAACTCTCACAACGAAAACTGAAAGTAGAACCGGAAAAGCAGCGAACCGGGCTGGGCACGAATACACAAGACGCGCCGCGAAATCCCCACCCTAACGTCGCAAAGAACGCGACGTTAGAATGGGGCACGCAGCCGGTTGATCGCGACACGGGGGACTCCGCTTACGCCGGCGATCCTTATGCAGAAGACTGCAAACTGGTTGAGATTTGCACGGTGTGGAGCTTGCGGGACGCACTGCAAGTGCAAAGCATACTGGACGGGGCGGGGATACCTTTCTTCATGGGAGAGGAAAAGGCCACGGACGCCGATTCAGTGACGTCAAATTTTTCGCCGGGTGTGAGCGTGAAGATCATGCGCATTGGCTGGCCCTGGGCCCTGCGCGCTTTGCAGCGTTACGAACCGAAGGACGTGCCGGAGTCGGAAAAGCAGGAGTTGGCGAAGGAGGTGGATGTGCGCTGTCCGAGCTGCCGGTCGAAGGACATTGTGTTTGAGGAGTTGGTGGAGACATCGAATGGCGCGTCGCCGAAGTACAGATGGACGTGCAGTGTCTGCGGGAACGAATGGCAGGACGACGGGGTGGCGACGGAAGGATGAGGGACGCGCTGGCTGCCCGATCCTTTGCGATTTTCAAAGTGTAGGAACTCCAACAACGTGTATCGTGTGGAGATCCGCAAGCGAGGAGTCTTCCTAATGGCCAGCGAATCGCAAACCGCCAAGAACCAGAAGATCTCCATTTCCCCAATGCTCTCGGTCCGCCACGGGGCGACGGCGGTCGAATTTTACAAGGCGGCGTTTGGAGCTGGGGAATTGTTCCGCACCGAGGCCCCGGATGGAGCGGTGGTCGCCCAGCTGGCGGTGGGGGAATCGGAATTTTGGGTGGCGGACGAGTCTCCGGAACACAAGAATTTCAGCCCTGAGTCGCTGGGCGCTGAGTTTCGCGGAGGCGCCACGGTGCGGATGGTGATGGTCGTGGCCGATCCGGACGCCGTTTTCGCGCGCGCCGTCAAAGCCGGAGCCACCGTGGTTGTGCCCGTCGGGGACAAAGAATATGGCTGGCGCGTCGGACGAATCGCCGATCCGTTTGGACATCATTGGGAAATTGGGAAGCCCTTGGCCGACGGCTGACATGGCGAAGCCATCCCGGACGAGGGCGTCCGGGGCTACATGAGCACAGGGGGAATCCCCACGAAAGTCAAAATCCCCGCCCAAGCGAAGCTTGAACGGGGCACCCGTGCGCCAAACTGCTCTTTTCAAGCAAATCAGATGCAATCCTGATACATCCGCTGGCTCACTCGAAGCACCATGACCTGCATCTAAAAATCGCTTCCAGGAGGCAGCCATAACTCGACCACTTCTCTATTTGGCAGTAACGATTTCGTTAATGGCAGGCACGTGCCTAGAGTGGTCCAGCGCTCCCAGTGCAACCACTCCAGCCAAGAATCAGCCCGCGAATTCTGCGGCCACGCCAGACCAGAATTCTAAGGTCGTGCCCGTAACGCCAGAGACCGTAGTGCCCAACGCGCGTAACGGCGCAGACCCATTTGGGCATCCGGTTGAGCCGGTGGTGCCGGCGGAAACGAAAGCTCCGCCTCCAGTGGCCCCCAATCAGGGACAGGAATTTTAAACAGACGGTGAAAGACGTTTATTTCGACTTCGACCGAGCTGAATTGCGGCCCGACGATCAAGCGACACTGCGGCAGGATGCGGATTGGTTGAAGGCGCATCCGGATGTGCTGTTCACCATCGCGGGGCAGGCCGATCCCCGTGGGGACGTCGTCTACAACTTATTCTTATCGGACCGGCGGGCGTTGGCGACGCGTGATGCGCTGGTAAAACTAGGTGTTCCGGAGAACCAGATCCTGTTCGCCGAGGGTTGGGGCAAGTTGTACCCCGTGTGTCAGCAGGATGACGAAACGTGCTGGAGAGAGAGGACCGCCGGGCGCATTTGGAACCATGGTCTCCGGAAGCAGGCCCAGCAAAAGTGGGTGCCGCGAGCGGAGTCGAATAGGAAAAACTTTCGCAACTGAATCGGACGCGGCACAGCGGCGGCAATCCCGCGAAAATCAAGATCCCCGCCCAAGCGAAGCTGGAACGGGGCACCCGGCTACACGAGCACGGCGGCGGCAACCCACGAAAGTCAAAATCCCCGGCCCTCCCCAAAAACCAAAGAACCGGGAAGGACGGGGCACCCAAGCATCCATCAGTGGTCACCTTGCGCGGTTAACTTCCAAAGGTCACTTCAGTAATTGGGCTGGAGCGAAAATCAGTTGATGGCCGCTGCAGACATGATTAATCCTGCTTAATATGACCGACCGCATCGTCCTTAATATCACCCAACGCGTCATTGCAGCTACGCTTCTGCTTGTTTTGTGCTCGTGCCAGCATGCATCCACGCCGACTGCGAGCCCTGTTGCCGCGGCCAGCGCCAAACCGGCGATTCAGACCAAAGCGATCGTTTTCGATCTGGCTGATCCGGATGGAACGACCTCGGTCGGCATCATGGCAGCATTCGACCCGTTGTCGCACTCCTTCTGGTGGCGCCCTGTGCCTATGATTGCGGCGCCGGAAATGCTCGAGAGTTATTTCGACCGCTGCAAGTTCTAACGCGACGGCGTCTTTGTGGTGAACCTCTGTGTCCGCGGCAATGAGGTTGTCGTCACAACCACCGCCGATCATGCCGCCAGCCTCGAAAACGGCCTGCAGGATGCGCAGGAAAAACTAAAACGGGAGCCGGGATTGCTGATGGGCTACCAGGGCCCGCACGACATCGGCTTCGACCTGCAGCACAAGGCCGGCGTCGACATGAACACGCCCGAGGGGGTGCCTCCGACGGTCGTGCGCTCCGCCGAAAGCACCGGGTCCGGGTGGAGAGTCGAGGTCACCTGCGGCTGCGGCGATGCCCTCGTCCTCCTCAACCGCTACTACGATTTCATCGGCTTCAAGCGGATCTAGTTAGGCTGCCGGATGCTGCACAGGTCTGGCAGTTGAGTGAGTGTTGACCGACGCTGTTTTCCACGCTCTTGCCTGGGCGATGCAGATCGCGTGAAAAATCATGAACAGCGGTACCAGGAACGTCGGAATCAAGCTTAAGGGCAGCATGGTCAATGGAAGCATCGAAGGCCCGCTTGGATCGAGCAAACGGGCGGTAGTACCGAGGCTGACGGCGTTGACCAAGTCCGCAATGCCAAGCGCCTGCCAAAGAATGAAGCTGTTGCGATGGCTGGGAGTGGCAAGCTGCCAGGCAACAAGCGTGGCCGTCGCTCCAATAGCCATGTCGCCATAGCCCGCGGGCAGCGCAAAGATTGCCGGCAGAACATTGCGAGCTTGCAGCAGGACGAAGGTGAATCCGATGATCCTCCAGGACTGCGCAACTGTTAAAATGCGCGGATTCAAAGACAATGCGAAGCGCCGAAAGGTTTCCGAGGTGGCAAACCACAGCGAGAAAATGACAAGCGGGGCAAGTGCGGCAATTGCGACTGCAAGCCCGACACGCTGCGAATCATTCCTGAACAGGTGCAGGGCAGAAGCGGACAGAGCAAAGATGAACCAGCCGGCTATGAGCACGGCGGTGAGTTTTCCATAGTTTTTCATAACGGGTCTCCTAGAGTGGTGGCGATGTCGGTTGTTTGATAAGTGAGTTGCAGAAGGTTTGTCCAGGCTTGATCACCGAGTTGGCGGCGCAGCCGCGATTGAACTTTCTCCCAGACGGGCAGAGCCCGGTTGAGTTGCGTCTCTCCGCCTTTGGCCAGACGCAGCCATCGTTCTCGCCGGTCTTCGCCCCGGCGCTCGGTGATCCACCCCTGCCGGGACATGATTTCCAGGGTGCGAGTCAGGGTGGTGCTGTCCATCGCCAGCATTTCGCCCAATTGGCCCTGAGATACCTCTCCGGCGCGAGAAAGCACTTGCAGGACCGTGAACTGAGTGCTCCGCAGCCCAAGCGGGCGGAGAGCCTGCTCATAAAGCTGGGTGAGCGCCCGGGCGGTTCGGCGGAGACTTCCGCACATGCACCCCAGTTCCGGTAACAGTGATTGGCTCATAACAAGATAGATGTATATACATATAATTAGATGCACAATATTTTCGAGAGGGCTTTTCCATCCGGGTCTCCCACGGCGGCGATCCCGTATCCACTTTTTTTATAAAATAAGCGAATTACGGAGGTATCAGTCCGAGCGCAATGCGTAGTCTTTGAATTGCAACAGCTTTGGTGCAATAATGCGTGGTCTTTAAATTGCTACAATTTCTGAGTTAACCCTAACAATCTCTGGACGACATATATGTGGCTTGAAAAACTTTCTGCAGGCGTGCTGCGAGTGATGACTCCACTCGGGCCGCGTTACTTGAAACCCTCTTTCGGTCAACGGCTGTACCTGTTGTGGGTGTTCCGCAATTTCCGGACCCTTCCGGTAAAGGTGTTGAGCTTGCGCCAGCAGCGCTTGCTGCAATCCATGTGCGCCGAAAACCGGTTCGTGTCCTTCGGGATCGGCGTGGATGATGCCCCGCTGCTCGGCACGCTCGAACAGCGACCGCCAGTCTCTTCGAACGAACTGCCGCGACGCCCAAGCAGTTCGGTCACTGATTCGGTCGCGCCATTCGCCGCGGACGTGAGGCGGCGGTAGCGACTTGCCACGAAACACCCGAGCGGCCTCATATTCGCTTTGTAGCGAGTGCCCCAGATCTCGCGGTTTTCGAGACAGCCTGCCCTGAGCGGAGTCTAAGGGTTGGGTGGTTGCAGGGTGCCCCATTTCTCGCTTCCTTTGCGAGAAGTGGGGGCCCTACCCTCCCGCAATCGCGCCGATAACTATAAACGGCTCCTTGCCGGATGCGACTGCTTCAGGCAGGGGAGCGTCTGGCGGTTCGTGGGATAAATCTTCTTCACACGCGAAAAAGCGCAGGAACGCCCGGCGCTGCAGCGTGACGTGGTCTCGAATAGTTCCGCGCAGCATGGGATAGCGGGCCTCAAGCGCATCAAGGACCGCGCACTGTGTGATCGGGCCTTCGATTTCGAGCGTGACCTCGCTGCCGACGTGCGCCAGGTTGCGGAGATGGGTGGGAAGTATTACGCGGATCATGGCAACTCACATGATACCTGCTCGGACTAAGGACTGGCATTCGTCCAGTGCTCTTTTAGAAACGCGGAATTGCTAGTTATGCGTCGGCAGAATCTGGATGTTTACGTCGAAATCTTGCCCAACAGCATCATCACTACCCCGAAAGCCGCCAGCAGTAAAAAAGCCGCGGAAAAGATGTAGTAGAAAATCCTAGCCTTAGGCCAAAGCCACCCAGGAAGCATGTCCCGAAACTTATCAGTCCAAGTTTCGTTCAGGCGTGGTGGCAGAAAAGCCTCCTCTGACCCAGGCTTCCAGCCGGATGCGATCCATGTAGCTCGCAGGTTCGAAAGTAGTAAGGCCGCGAATAATATGCGAATCACGCCTGGGGAAAGCAGCGTATCCAAAAGACACATCGCGAAGACAACCGCGGCCGCGTAACGGCTACGCTCGCGCCTCCGTGACTCTGTGGTTGAAGGCCGCTGATTCTTCGGAGGACTTCCGATGCGCTCATGGAATCCAGCAGGGAAGGGGAGCTGGAAAGAATGCCAGCCTCAGCAGTTCTCGAGCGACGCGCGCTTCCGGCCAATCTGGATGCTCTCGCCGGATCCCCTCCTTGGCGAGTTCCCGGGCGAACAAGCTCATCTCAAACGCCAGCAGGATGCGCTGCTCTCCCGACATTGCCCGCAAAATTTCGAGCTGCACAGCTTGCGCCGCCGGGCTGGTGTCGGTGTGGGGCATGCAGGGATGTTAGCACGCGGTTCGCGCTAGCCAACCAAATCTAGAGTTGGAAGTCAGCGCCAGCGTTTGGCCTCCTCAGGATCTGCGCACGCCTCAAACTTTAGCTTTGAGAAATCCGCGATCTTTACAGCATGCTCTAAAGGGACTAGCTCCCTCCATCGCACGATACCCGATATATGCACCCGTTCATCGCGAACAACAAATCACCGGACTGATCCCAGTCCGCCCAGTCGCTTCTGCCGATCTTGTCCAATTCGTCTTTTTCTCGTACGATGGAATGCTCGGTCAGATACCAGGGGCCATCTCTCTCTTTCATCCCGGTGATCGACATTTCAAGTGAATACCGTTTTGGCCATTTCGGATTCGGCTTCCGCCACTTCATTGGAGGTTCGAATTCGATCCCGACTTTTGATCCGAAATCATCCTTAGTTGTTGTAGGGTAACTTACAAGAGACCACCCATCTCTCAGCAACCTTTCCGACCAGATCGGATCGTCTTCTCCCCATCCCGGACGTTTCCCAAATTGTTCCGCTCTCAGCCACTTCGGAATTGAGAATCCCTCAGCGATCGTCATCTCGCCGCCGCGATGGTTGAGTGCAATCCGGTGCTGTGATAAGAAGTGACCGCCACCTCCCCATCCATCGCCCTTCGGCCACAATGCCAACGCGGTAAGGTATGGAGGTCGGCTGATGGCTGACCAGGAATAGTACGGTTTGCGATAGCTGGCAGCGAAGTAAAGTAGTAAGTTCCCGTCCGGCGAGAGATCACAACGTCGTTCGTAGATTCTACCTCTCAGCCATTGTCCTTGTTGGAATGTATCATTCGAAGTATTCCATCCTATGAGAAGCACACTCTTACTCGGGCCGCGGCGAAACCACCCCAAAGCGTGCCTTTCGAGCGAGTATGGCGTACATGCGAACCTGCGATGAAGACTGACTCATCCCAGCGTCTGCACCTCCACGCTCAGCACCGCCGGCAAATCCCGCACAATCGGATTCCAGCTATCTCCCGCATCAGCCGAGGCGTACACCTGGCCGCCGCTGGTGCCGAAATAGATGCCGCATTTGTCGAGCGAGTCCACGGCCATGGCGTCGCGCAGCACGTTGACGTAGCAGTTCGACTGTGGCAGGCCTTTGGTGAGCGCCTCCCATTCGTTGCCTCCGGTGCGGCTGCGGTAGACGCGCAGTTTGCCCTCATGCACAAAGTGCAGGCCATCGCTGGTGATGGGGACAACATAAATCGTCTCCGGCTCGTGCGCGTGCACGTCAATAGCAAAACCAAAATCTGTCGGCAGATTCCCGCTGACCTCGGTCCAATTGTCCCCGGCATCGTCCGAGCGCATCACGTCCCAGTGCTTCTGCATAAAGAGGACACCCGGTCGCGTCGGATTCATGGCGATGTGGTGAACGCAGTGGCCGACCTCGGCATCCGGGTCAGGGATATATTGCGACTTCAGTCCGCGATTGATCGGCTTCCACGTCTTGCCAGCGTCGTCGGTGCGAAACGCGCCCGCTGACGAAATTGCAATCCACATCCGCTGCGGGTTTTTGGGATCAAGAATGATGGTGTGCAGGCACATTCCTCCCGCGCCCGGCTGCCAGTGGGGCCCTGTGCCGTGTCCTCGCAGGCCCGACATCTCCTTCCAGTTCTTCCCGCCATCGGTCGAGCGAAAAATCGCGGCGTCCTCGACTCCGGCGCAAACCGTGTCAGGATCAGTCAGAGACGGCTCCAGATGCCACACTCGCTTGAACTCCCACGGATGCGGCTTGCCGTCGTAAAACTGGTGCGTGGTCATCGGCGCGCCGGTTTCAGCAGAAGTGTCGTAAACGAATTTGTTGCTCTCGCCTTTTGGCATGCCGCCGGGCCCAGTCTCTTCGCCGGGAGGCGTCCCCGGCTGGTGCCAGGTTTTGCCGCCGTCGTCTGAGCGCTGAATGATCTGGCCAAACCATCCGCTGGTCTGCGATGCGTAAATGCGATTTGGATCAGCGGGCGATCCCTTAAGGTGATACATCTCCCACCCCGCAAAATGTGGCCCGCTGACGTCCCACTTCTCGCGCTTGCCGTCCGATGTAAGTATGAATGCGCCCTTGCGTGTGCCTACCAGTACTCGTACCTTGCTCATGTCTGCTCCTTTCCAAAGTCAGTGTAATTGCGTCAATCCTTCCTCCGCGCACTTTCCATGGACGACAGGCTCCGGGGAAGGCCCGCGTTAACGTTTAGCGCTCCGTTGCGTATCGAAGCTTGGTAGAAATGGAACCGGATCCTGCTCCCGCCAGCGTCGCCGTACTTCCGTCAGAACATGTTCGCGGTCCCTCGCCATCTCCTCGATGAGAGCGCACGGGGCGCCCGTGTTTTCATGCCGTGCTCCCCAAATGAGCAACTCCAAAAGCACCGGCGCCAGATCAATCCCTTTTTCCGTAAGGCGGTAGTTTACCCTTCGTCCATCGGTCAGCTCCACCCCGGCAGTGATGATTCCCTCCGCCTCGAGCTTCTGCAGACGGTCTGCCAGAATGTTGGTCGCAATCCCTTCGCCTGATCGCTGGAATTCCTTAAATGTGCGAAACCCGCGTACCATCAGATCGCGGATGATCAGCAGCGACCAGCGATCTCCAAACCTCTCGAGCGAGATGCTCACCGGGCAGCCGGACCGTCGCTTTAACTTAGGCCTACCAGGCACGTTCGGCACGTTATCAAATATCGCTTGCAAAATGCAAGTTAAAACACGATATTTTTGACGATAGAATTAGGTCATACCAATATGTGCAGGAATATCAAAACTCTTTTCAACTTCGATCCGCCCGTCACTGCCGAAGAAGTTCGGTCGGCTTCGCTCCAGTTCGTGAGAAAGATCAGCGGTTTTAACAAGCCGTCAAAGGCAAACGAAGCTTCGTTCCTGGCTGCCGTCGATGAAATCGCAGGGATCTCGACTCATCTTCTGCGCTCGCTCGAGACCAACGCGCCGCCGAAGAATCGAGAGGAAGAGGCTGCAAAGACGAAAGCTCGCGCCGCAGAGAGATTCGGCGCTTGAGTCGGCCAAACACGTCCCTTGGCCGATAGAAGAGAACCACCTGGCCCGGCAGGAGCAGGAGCAACAACAGCAGTAGGACGCTTGGCAGCTCGCCCCGGGCGACTAGTGGCCCGAATCGAAAAATCGAAATGACGATTGAGGCGAACTCTCCACTTGGTCATTGCAAGCGGTATAATTCTCACGCATAGCACTCGCCTGAAGCACGAAACCTTCATCCGCAACATCAGGAAAAACTGAAGCCCGGAGCACATCAGTATGTGCGGAATTGTCGCTCTCTTCTCGCATCGTGGTCCCATCTCGGCAGGGGTAATGCAACGGGCCACTCAGAGTCTTTATCATCGGGGACCGGATGGGCAGCGCCATTGGATCGCATCCGACGGGCGAGTTGCACTTGGGCATGCGCGGCTCAGCATCATCGACCTTACGACTGGAGATCAGCCGATCGCGAGCGAGGACGAGCGGACCCGGATCATCGTTAACGGCGAATTCTACGGCTATGAAGCGATCCAGCGGGAGCTCGAGCAATCCGGTCACCGCCTGCGTACCCGGTCGGACAGCGAGATCGCGCTGCATCTGTACGAAGATCTCGGCGCTCAGTGCTTGCATCGATTGCGCGGCGAATTTGCTTTTGTGCTGTGGGATGAGACCAACCGGACGATGTTTGCTGCCCGTGACCGCTTTGGCATCAAGCCCTTGTTCTACGCGTTCCACAACGAAACGCTCTATTTTGCATCGGAAGTGAAAGCCCTGTTTGCTGCCGGAGTGCCGGCCCGCTGGGATGCCGAGTCCGTCTATCACTCGGTCGAATTCGGCGGGCACCAGGTGCGTACGCTCTTCGACGGAATTTTCCAGGTCCCTCCTGGCCACTATCTTCTCGCAACCGAAAAGCACATTCAGCTCAGCCAGTATTGGGATTTCAATTACCCAAAAACCAACGGGCACGTGCCGCAGCGCTCTGATGCTGACTACGCGGCCGAATTCCGTCATACGCTGGAGGAAGCGGTCCGCATTCGGCTCCGGGCTGACGTTCCGGTGGGTTGCTACCTCAGCGGTGGACTCGATTCCTGCGCGGTCCTTGGCCTCGCGGCAAAACATCATCCCGACCCGATCCGCGCCTTTACTCTGACCTTCGACAGCACCGAATACGACGAGGAAAAAGAAGCGAAGGAAATGGCGGCGAAGGTGGGCGCCGAGTTCTTTCCCATTCCCATGCGTCAGGACGATCTGGCCGATCATTTTGCCGATGCCATATCGCAATCGGAGACGCTTTGTGTCAACGCCCACGGCGTGGCCAAGTACCTGTTGAGCCGGGCTGTGCGCGATGCCGGTTATAAGGTTGTCATCACCGGGGAGGGGTCGGATGAGATCTTGGGCGGTTACGCGCACTTTCGCCGTGACATGCTGCTTTACAACCGGGAGGGACAGGACCCGGCCGTGATCGCGGGCCTGCTTGAAGATCTAGAAAAGCTCAATCCTGTATCTCGCGGGCTGTTGCTGCCGCACGGGGAAGCAGGGCCGCTCGGTGGGGTCAAGCGCCTCCTTGGCTTTGTTCCTTCGTGGATCGAAACCTTCTCCGCCCGGTCAGTAAAAATGCGGGCCTTGCTGGCTGGAGATTTTCTGGAGCAGTTCGGGCAGCGCGAGGGTTACCAGGCCTTTTTCAGCGACATGGACGTACGCGGCCAACTCACTGGGCGCGACCCGCTGAACCAGTCACTCTACATTTGGGCGAAAACCGGGCTGCCGACCTACATCTTGACGATGCTGGGCGACCGCATGGAGATGGCACACTCGATCGAAGGCCGCGTGCCTTTTCTCGATCATCATGTCGTTGAAGTGATCCGGTCCCAGCCCGTGAACCAGAAAATCCGCGGGATGACGGAGAAGTACGTTCTCAGAGAGGCGGTCCGTGACGTCATCACTGACACCGTTTACCGGAGACAGAAGCACCCGTTCCTGAGCCCGCCGGCAACCTTGAACCCGGAAGAGAAACTCAGCACTCTGGTGCAGGACACGCTCCGCGGTCCGGTTCTTGCTTCGATACCGTATTTCAATCGGAAGAAAGTCATCGGCCTTCTCGACAGCTTGCACACCATGGATGAAAGCGCGCGCGTTGCCAATGATCAGGTCCTGATGCTTCTGGTGAGTGCGTGCGTTCTCCAGGAGCGGTTTCACTTGGCGGCCTGAAGGGAAATCAAACCCGGGTAGGGATTTACGAGGCCAAAGGTTCGGCGGGAACGCGCTGGCGTACTCCGGGAGTAAGCAGAACCAGAAACCCCGCGGCAAACGCGAACGCCGCGATCATTGCGAACCCATACGAAAACGATCCCGTTCGTGCGTGCAGGTACCCGAATGCTAAAGGTCCGGCAAAGCCGGCGACGCTGCCGACGGCGTTGACCATTCCCACGGCTGCCGCCGCCGCCGACTCGCTCAGGACTTCGGTCGGTATCGCCCAGAACGCAGGCAGAAACGCCGTGATTATGCAGGCCGTGCTGAGCAACACAACAGTGAGCGAGGTCGAGCCGGATGGCCGGATGAGGGCCAGCAGCGAAACCGCTGCGATAAACACCGGGACCGCCGAGTGCCAGCGCCTTTCGCCGTTCCTGTCGGAGTGCCAGCCGTTGATCAGCATGGCGATGAACGCCACTACGTAGGGAATAGCGCCGAGCAGTCCAACCCGCATGTCCGAAAGCCCTGACTGGCGTTTCAGAATAGTCGGCAGCCAGAAAATCATGACATAGGCCGCGAAGTAGTCGAGAAATGCGGTGGTGGCAAGCAGTACGACGGTGCGAGACCGCAGAATCTGCCCAACGCTGATCGCTTGCCGGCCAGATGGCTTCTCCTGCTCCAACTTCTGCGTGATCCACTGGCGCTGCGCGGGAGCCAGCCAGCCGGCCTCACCCGGCCAATCCGTTAGAACAAAGAACGCGACCGCACCGAGCACGATAGCCGGCATTCCCTCGAGCACAAACAGCCAGCGCCAGCCCTCAACGGCGAACCACTTGTGGCCGAGAATCCAGCCTGCGATTGGCGATCCAAGCACGAATGACAATGGAATCGCTGCCATGAAGTTGCTGGTTGCCTTGGCGCGATCTTCCTTAATAAACCAGTGGCTCAGATAAACGATTACGCCGGGGAAAAACCCTGCCTCCGCCGCTCCCAACACAAAGCGCGCCAGATAAAGTTGACCTGGTGTGTGCACCAGCGCCGTCAGCGCCGTCAGCGATCCCCACGCAATCATGGTCGCTGAGATCATCCGGCGGGCGCTCCAGCGCTCCACCAGCAGGGCGCCCGGAATCTGCAGGGCAACATAGCTGATGAAGAAAATGCCTGATCCCAGGCCCAGTACGCGGTCGCTGAATCCAACGTCGCGAGACATTCCAATCGCTGCATAGGCCAGGCTAGTGCGGTCGAGATAATTGGTGATGTAAAGGATGAAAAGAAATGGGAGCAGCCGCACGGCTACGTGCTGCCGGGTGCGGTCCGCAAACTGAGCTGCAGCGGGGGCGATCGCGGGTAAAGTAGCTACGGCCAGTTAGCTGTCTCCGGCGAAGTGAGCTTGGAACGGGTGCGAGTATACCCTAGGCCCCGCAGTTATGGAATTGATATCTGAAGGCTCACCGCCGAGCTTCAGCGGCTTAACTCTCTACCAGAGTGGCGGTTGCGGTGCGCTTCTTCCGCTGGTTGGATTGCAGAACCTTCTTGCGGAGGCGCAGAGATTTTGGTGTGACTTCGACGAACTCGTCGTCGGCGATGAACTCGATGGCTTGCTCCAGATTCAACTGGCGGAAGGGAATCAGGCGAATGGCTTCGTCCGCGGTGGATGAGCGCATGTTGGTTAGTTTCTTCTCGCGCACCACGTTCACGTCGAGGTCGGTGTCTTTGGCATTCTCGCCGATGATCATGCCTTCGTACACTTCCACGCCGGGGCCAACGAATAGCTCTCCGCGCTCTTGCAGGTTCCATAGCGCATACGATGTAGTCGCGCCCGCGCGGTCTGATACCAGCGCGCCGGTGGGGCGATGCGGAATCTCGCCCTGCCATTCCATATATCCGTCGAACAGGGAATTCATGACGATGGTGCCGCGGGTGTCGGTCAGCAACTGGCTGCGCAGCCCGATCAATCCCCGGCTGGGAACGCGAAACTCAAGCCGCACACGCCCATAGCCGTGATTGTGCATGTTGGCCACTTCCCCTTTGCGCGACCCGAGTTGCTGCATGACGACGCCCACAAATCCTTCGGGGACATCTGCGGTCAGGTGCTCGACCGGTTCCATCAGCTTTCCGTCAACTCGTTTGGTGACAATCTCCGGCTTGCCCACCATCAGCTCGTAACCTTCGCGGCGCATCATTTCAATGAAAATCGAAAGCTGGAGTTCACCTCGCCCCAGTACTTTGAATGAATCCGTGCTTTCGGTTTCTTCGATGCGCAGAGAAACGTTGGTCAGCAGCTCTTTGTCGAGACGCTCCCGCAGATTTCGCGAGGTCACATACGTGCCTTCCCGGCCGCAGAAAGGTGAAGTGTTGATGGTGAACTGCATGGCGATGGTCGGTTCATCGATGGCGATGTGTACCAGCGGAGCCGGATTTTCGGCGCTGGTAATGGTCTCGCCTATAGTGATGCCCTCCACTCCAGCGACCGCCACAATGTCGCCCAGTTCGGTCTCGGTAATGTCGGTCCGCTTCAGGCCGGAGAAGGAAAACAGCTTCGTGATTTTCGTTTTCTGCACCGTGCCATCCAGCTTGGCGATTCCGACTTCCTCGCCTGTGCGCATGGTTCCGTTGAAGACGCGGGCGATTGCCAGGCGTCCGAGGTAATCGCTGTAGTCGAGATTTGCCACCATGATCTGTAGCGTTCCGGCAGCATCGCCTTTGGGCACAGGAATTCTCTCGACGATCGCATCGAACAGCGGACGCAGGTCTTCCCCGCCGCCCCGGATGTCGGTCGAAGCCGTGCCCTCTTTGGCATTCGTATAAAGTACGGGAAAATCTAGCTGCTCTTCCGCAGCGTCAAGATCAATGAATAGATCATAGATCTCGTTCAGCACCTCCTGCGGCCGGGCATCGGGGCGGTCAATCTTGTTGATGACCACAATCGGAGGCAGGTGCGCCTCAAGCGCCTTGCCCAGCACGTAGCGAGTTTGCGGCAACGGACCTTCGCTGGCGTCGACTAGCAGCATGGCGCCATCCACCATTTTCAGTGCGCGCTCCACTTCGCCGCCGAAATCGCTGTGGCCCGGCGTGTCCACAATGTTGATCTTGGTTCCGTGATAGAAGATCGCCGTATTCTTGGCAAGAATCGTAATGCCGCGCTCGCGCTCGAGTTCATTTGAATCCATGACGCGCTCGACCACGGCCTCATTAGCGCGAAATGTACCGCTCTGGCGGAGCATGGCGTCCACCAGCGTAGTCTTGCCGTGGTCCACGTGCGCGATAATCGCTATGTTGCGAATACCTGAAGACAAAGGATTCCCTTCCCGGAGGGTGAATGATCGTGTATCTACTCTACCCTATGGAGTGTGTGTTCGCTGCGGTGATGTGCAATTGCTGTGAGGGTCGGAAACTCTTCTCCGACGCTTGTTGAGAGTTAGCCGCGGCTCTTCTTGGCTGCAACTGCTGCTTGCATTTTCTCCCACGGCCGTTTCGGACGCTCTGGCTCTGGCTTGTCCCGGTCCACGATGCGGTCGTACTGATAAGCTTCGCTGACAGTCCCAAGAGACTCGTTGTAGAGGCTGGGCAGGCCTAGAGCTTCCTTCAATTCTTCACTGAATTGCTGCAGGGACTTCAGATGATCGGCGGTAGCGGCGACTTCGGTCTTCGAGGTCTTCAGCACCTGCTGGTAGCCGCGGTTGATGAGCTTGGAGATTTCTCCCCCGATAAGGTAGCCAGGGTAAGCGAAAATCTTCACGCCGTCGTCGCCGTCCTTCTGGATCGCCGCCGAGACGTTGTACTTCCTCAGGAACATGCGTCCTTGTGTGCCCGGCGCTTCGATCAGATCAAAGCCGTGGTCGCGAAGCCACTGCACGGCGTCTTCGTAAGTTCGCTCATCTACCTTGGTTGCCATTTCGCTCCTGAAAATCGAATCAGCTCTTGGCTGTTGGCTCTTAGCTCTTGGCCAAAATCCAACTCGGTTTAGCTAATGCCTAAAAGCTAACAGCTGCTTCGAACAGTTAGATGCCCCGAGTTCCTTCGCCGCACCATACCCCCGCGACTGTATCTCGGCGCGCTACTCTATAATCTAACGACAAGTTGCCGGTTGTGCTCACCGGGAACATTACGATAGTCACAACTTGATGCGGCCTTCAACCGCCAAACTCGAGGAAGCCGGGCCCGTCGTTAGCTCGAAACTCGGCGAACGCAGCCTCTCGCGCATCGGCAACACGCCCTTGCTGCGCCTGCAATGCATCGCGCGCGACCTGCCCAATGTTCAATTTCTCGGCAAAGCCGAGTGGTACAACCCTGGCGGATCAGTCAAAGATCGCGCCGCCTTCAACATCGTTTCTGAGGGCCGTCGCAGCGGAAAGTTTGCCTCAAACAAGACTCTGCTAGACTCCACCAGCGGAAATACAGGCATTGCCTACGCAATGATTGGGGCTGCCGAAGGTTTCCCGGTTACGCTTTGCATGCCAGAAAATGTTTCGGTTGAGCGCAAGCGCATTCTGTTCGCATACGGCGCAAACATTATTTATACCGATCCGGCCGACGGATCGGACGGCGCAATCCGCGCGGCCCGCGAACTCTACGCTCGCGAGCCAGAAAAATATTTTTACGCCGACCAGTATTCGAACGATGCCAACTGGCAAACTCATTACCATGGCACAGCCAACGAAATCTGGCAACAGACTGAAGGACGTATCACCCACTTCGTCTCCATGATGGGCACCAGCGGGACCTTTATGGGCACTGCGCGCCGCCTCAAAGAATTGAATCCGATCATCCGCTGCGTTTCGTTGCAACCAGATTCTCCATTCCACGGTATTGAAGGCGCCAAACACATGGCCAGCGCCATCGTCCCGACAATTTATGATCCCACGCTCGCTGACGAAGACATCGGGATCGCCACAGAAGACGCTTATGCGATGGCGATTCGTTTGTCGCGCGAAGAAGGCCTGCTGGTGGGGATTTCAGCTGGAGCCGCAGTTGCAGGCTGTTTGCAGGTTGCTCGCAGAATACCCGAGGGCCAGGAATCCGTGTTTGTCACCATCCTGCCCGACTCCGGCGACAAGTATCTGAGTGAAAGATTCTGGACGGAGAGATGAGGATTGAATCGTTGAATCATCGGGGATTGAATCATTGAAACCCCGTTACATGTCCTGAGCTGAATGATGCCTGCTCAATCCCTCAATGATTCAATCACGCCGTGATTCAATCACGCCGTGATTCAATCCCATGAAACCCGTCCCCATCGGCGTGCGCGGCGAGGCGGAAGAAACTGTCGAATTCAAGCACACGCTGACTGCGCATCATGATTCTCTGCCTCCGGTTTATTCCACTCCCGACATGATCCGGCTGATGGAGACTGCGGCATTTCATTGTTTGCAGCCCTACTGCGAAGGCGACGAGATCAGCGTAGGAACGGCGATCAATATCGAGCACCGAGCGGCCAGCGGAATCGGATCGAAGATTTACGCAGAGGCAGTGTTGGAATCGTTCGATGGGCGGTTTTATACGGTGCGGGTCTCAGCGCGAGATGATACGCAGCAAATCGGACGAGGAACGGTGAGTAGAGCGGTGGTGAGTGTGGGGAAGTTTTTGGAGAGGATGAAGAAAAACGACTCCTGATCAATCTTCATCGTCGTCAAAAAATTAAGACGACAGAGCCAAATAGCTTTTGCGGCCAGGCTTTGCAGGGAACGATCGGGCCATCCCGATCTGCCCATCAATTTTCGAGCGGGATTGCCCTTCCGCGTTGGCGGGGAATAGCGCGCGTGCGCGCCGCTTTGCCGCGACCAGAAACCTGTGTCTCGCGTCCGGCGTCCCCGTTCCCGTTCGAGGATCCCACCGGCATTGGCGCGGCAGAATTGACGCCCAGATACTTGCTGCGCGCCGCGACGAGCTTTTTCAGGTCCTCGGAAGCAAGCAGTTGCTGCTGGCCAAGCATGTGAGTCACCAGCGTGATCTGGGCGAAGTGCTCGACTGTCTCCATTTTCATGTAGGCGGATTGCAGGTCAACGCCATAGGTGACGACACCGTGGTTGGCCATCAGGATGGCATCGTACTGTGGAACCAGCGGCTCTAGAGTCTCCGCCAGCTCCGGTGTGCCAGGCGTTCCGTAGGGGGCGAGCGGGATCGAGCCCAGCCCGATCACGACCTCGCAAACCAGCGGCTGGTCCAGAGCCATGCCGGCAGCCGCAAATCCGGTGGCTGTCCGCGGATGGGCGTGAACGATTCCGCCTACGTCTGGGCGCATGCGATAAATCAGCAGGTGCATGCCGATTTCGCTCGTCACTTCGCAGCGACCTTTCAGCCTGCGGCCCGTGATGTCCACAACCACCAGGTCCGAAGGTTTCATCATGCCCTTGGAGACTCCGGTTGGAGTCACCAGAATACGGTCCTTATTCAGGCGCACGGAAAGATTCCCGTCGCAGGCGGCAATGAAGCCGCGTTCGTGCAGCATCCGGCCAAAATGGACTATGTCCCGCCGGGATTGATGTTCACGAGCCATCGTCATGCTTTGTAATCGGCGTATGGTACCGCACAGAACGAATGGAAACAACCAGTTTTTCCGTCTAGAAATGTAAATCGCCCTCCACTGTTTCGCATTCTCAGCGAAAGGGCAGGGTGCTGGTTCCTATAATCTCACTATGCTAGTCTCAGACTTCGATTATCGGCTTCCGGAACAGCTCATCGCGCAAGAGCCTTTGCCCCAGCGGGAGGCTTCTCGCATGCTCCGCCTCAGCCGTGAAACCGGGAAGCTTGAGGACCATTGTTTTCGCGACTTTCCGGAGTTGCTACGTCCTGGCGACCTCGTGGTCTTCAATAACACACGGGTCTTTCCAGCGAGACTCTATGGGAGGAGGAGCGGCGAGAAGGCGCAACCGATCAGTGCGCAAAACCCTGCATACCAGGACTTTCTGAAGGGCCGGATTGAGGTGCTGCTTACCAGGCAAGTTTCCGCCGAGCCGAATGAATGGGAGTGCCTGGTCCGCCCCGGCCGCAAGATCGGGGTCGGGGAGCGGCTCTTCTTCGGGAGATTTGAACAAGATAACGATCTAGCGGCTGAGGTCGTCGCCAGAGGCAATTTTGGCGAGCGGCGGATTTGCTTCGAACCGGTTCCGGATTTCTTCGGGACTCTGGAACGACTCGGTCATGTTCCGCTGCCGCCGTATATCTCCCGGGAAGACCGCTCTGATGATCACGACCGGTATCAGACGGTTTACGCACAGGAGCGTGGATCGGTGGCAGCGCCGACTGCGGGACTGCACTTCACATCAGAGATTCTCGCGCGCATCAAAGAACGCGGTATCGAGATTGCCGAAATGACATTGCATGTGGGTCTGGGGACATTCCAGCCAGTGCGCGTGGAACGTGTGGAAGAGCACAAGCTGCACGGCGAGCGATACAATATTCCGGCGGAGGCCGCGGAGAAAGTAAACCAGGCGATCACCGAGAAACGGCGTGTGGTGGCGGTAGGAACTACAACTGTCCGCACCCTCGAATACGCGGCCAGGCATTCAGGGCGTGTGCAGCCCCGCAGCGGCGAAGCGGACTTATTTATTTATCCGGGATTCCAGTTCCGTGTTATTGGCGCCCTGCTCACGAATTTTCATTTGCCGCAATCCACGCTGCTGATGCTGGTGTGCGCCCTTGGCGGGACCGATCGTGTTCTCGCAGCGTACCAGCACGCCGTTGAGCAGCGTTACCGTTTCTATTCCTATGGCGACTGTATGTTTGTGGAGTGAGCACTTGGCATTTAGCCCGTGGCCTTTGGTCGCCTGAATCCGTTTGGCTGAGGGCTGAGTGCCAATTGCCTAAGTGCTAGACTTTCCTTGCAGGAGGCGCGCTATGGCTACCCAAAGTATTCCGAAACCGATTTCCATTCAGGATTTTGTGTCTGAACTGCGCAAATTCCCTCAGTCCGCCTTCGATCACACCAGTGACATCCTCGCCTTCTTGCAACACACGCCGGTTTCGCCGGACACACTGGCTCCCTATATGACCTGGGAGCGCCAGCATTACACTCGCAACCTGATCGACAAGACTCCTCTTTATGAATTGATAACCATCTGCTGGGAGGTCGGTCAGGCGAGCTCGGTCCACAATCACCGGGACCAGAATTGCTGGATGGCGGTGCCTACTGGCCGGCTCTTGGTGGAAAACTTCCATCTAGTCTCGCAAGATCTTGACAAAGGACGGTGTCAACTCACTCCCACTGACAGCATCGAAATGAACCCTGCTCATCCTTGCGCTGTTGATCCAAGCGATCCCGTCCATCGCGTGCTGAACCCTAGGGAGTTCGGCGAACGGGCCGCCAGTTTGCACATCTATTCGCGTCCATTTGATACGTGCGTGGTCTATTCGCCAGAGCAGGGGACGTGTGGAGTGATCGGGCTGCATTACACCACTGCGTTTGGGAAGCCTGTGAGAGATTAGCAGATGTTTTCACGGTTTCTCCCAGCATTCAATGCTCGCCGCCACCAGCTCTTGTTAAACTTACTTATTGCCTCCGAAACGAACATCTTCTGTACTGGCTAACACTGGAGAGCGGGCATCCACTCCTGTGCCGAAACCAGTGGCTGTTTTGCGTCCTGCCGACGATTCGGACCGGCTTTTCCTCATCGACACGATGTCGTTTATCTTCCGCGCGTATCACGCCATGACGCGGCAGCGGGGGATGTCCACGCGCAAAGGGCTTCCCACGGCGGCCATCTATGTATTCGTCAATATGCTGCGCAAGCTTCGCGATGACTTCTCACCACAATATCTCGCAGCAGTGTTCGACGTGGCTGCGCCAACGTTTCGCGATCAGCAGTACAAAGAGTACAAGGCCAATCGCAGCGAGATGCCTGGGGATCTAGCGCAGCAGATTCCCTACATCCGGCGCGCGCTTGAGGCGTATCGCATTCCGATTCTTGAAGTTTCTGGATATGAAGCCGACGACGTGATCGGGACGTTGGCAACGAAAGCCGCCGCGCGGGGCAGGAACGTGTACGTCGTTTCCAGCGACAAGGACATGCTCCAGCTCGTCAATGACCACGTGCTGGTGCTGAATCCGCCTAAGGACAATTTGATCTGCGATGCCGCCAAAGTGGAAGAAATTCTGGGCGTACCGCCGGAGCGTGTGGTGGACGTGATGGCGCTGCGCGGGGACTCGATTGACAACATTCCCGGCGCGCCAGGAATTGGCGACAAGGGTTCAGTTGAGATCATCAAGCGCTTTGGCAGCGTGGAAGCAGCGCTCGACCATGCCTCCGAAGTCGAGCGAAAAACCTATCGCGAGTCGCTGCAGAACAATCGCGACCAGGTCCTGTTGAGCAAGCAACTCGCGACCATTAAATGCGATGTTGAGATCGAGCTTGACGTGGAGAAGATGCACGCTGGCGAACCCGACGTCGAGGCTCTCCGCGTGCTGTTTACGGAATTGGAATTCACTTCACTGCTGAAGGAAGTCTTGCCAGTGGTCGAAGCTGCCACGGGGAATTACCGGGAGGCAGAATCGGCGGCTGACGTGGAGTTGGCAGTACGGGCGTTAGCTCCGGGATCGGCCCTTGCCATTGCGATTGAAGCGGACTTCGAACCGCCTGAATCTGAGGTCGAAGAGGAACACGGAGAAGCTCTTCTACCGTTGGCTGCTGAGCAGGACAAAGATACAGAGAAAGCTCGGGCGGTTGCCATTTCCATTACGCCAGGTTCCGCTCTGACCATTGCACCGGAGTCGCCGGCGAGGGCTGCGCTGACCTCCACGTTGGCGAACGAAAACGTTCCCAAGGCTGTCCACGACTGGAAAACCGCTCTGCATGTGCTCGAGGGGACTACGCTCAGCGGAGTTCAGCACGACACCAGGCTTTATTCATACCTTCTCGATCCGACCTATTCTTCACACTCGCTCCCGGAAGTCGCGCTCCGACGATTCAATCTAAAGCTCAGCGGATCGCTGGCGGAAGCCGCCGACATCACCGGGCGCCTTGCGGATGCACTGCGTAAGGAAGTCGAAGAAACAGGGCTTCTGAACATCTACGAGGAGATTGATCTGCCGCTGGTGCCGGTGCTCACGCGTATGGAACAGGCGGGGGTCGCCGTCGATCGCACTGCCTTGAGCAAGATGTCGGAACGGCTGGAAAGCGAGATTGATGTCAAGGGCAAAGAGATTTACAAGTGCTGTGGCGCAGAGTTCAACATCAACTCACCTAAGCAGCTTGGCGATGTGCTGTTCAACAAACTCAATCTGCCGAAGCCGGTGAAGTATGGCAAAGGCCGGACGATTTCAACTGCGGTTGATGTTCTTGAAGGGCTGGCGGCGGATCATCAAGCCCCAAAGCTGGTGCTGGAATATCGGCAACTTTCAAAACTCAAGTCCACTTACGTTGATGCACTTCCTGCGCTGCTGAGCCGGACGAGTGGACGGCTTCACACTACCTTCGATCAGACAGGAACTGCCACTGGCCGGCTTTCGTCGGCGAATCCGAACTTACAGAATATTCCTATCCGTACCGAAGTTGGACGTGAGATTCGCGCTGCGTTTACAGCCGCTCCTGGCCACCTGCTGCTCGCGGCAGACTATTCGCAAATTGAGCTGCGGCTGCTGGCACATTTCTCGAAAGACCCGTTGCTGGTGGAGGCTTTCCGGCGCGGCGACGACATCCACACGCTCACGGCTTCTCAGGTCTTCGGAGTGCCTCCGCTCATGGTGACGCCCGACCACCGGCGCCAGGCGAAGGTAGTGAACTTCGGCATTGTTTATGGGCTATCCGCGTTTGGGCTGTCGCAGAATCTCGGGATCGAGACTTCCGAGGCGAAGAGATTTATTGAGGCCTATTTCGAGAAATATCGCGGAGTGCGGGCATTCATTGATCGCACACTCGAAGAGACTCGCCGCGATGGGCGAGTGAAGACTCTGTTCGGCCGCGTGCGCCCGATTCCCGACATCAACAGCAAGAATTTCAACCTGCGCGGATTTGCGGAACGGACCGCGGTCAACACGCCATTGCAGGGCACCGCTGCAGACCTGATCAAGATTGCGATGATTCGCATTGACGCCGCGATTCTGGAACGAGGACTGAAGTCGCGAATGACGCTACAGGTGCACGACGAGCTGGTATTTGAAGTGCCCGAATCCGAGTTGGACGAGATGCGCAGCCTGGTACGCGAGCAGATGGAGAGTGCGCATTTGCTTGCGGTGCCGCTGATGCTGGAAATGGGCGTGGGGAAGAACTGGCGGGACTTTGAGTAGTGGTCGCCCAGACGAGGGCGTCTGGGCCTATACCAACCATGTAGGGGCAGGTGCCCTCACCTGCCCCTCACCGAGACCTAGGCACCCAGACTTATTTTAATCGCCGCCGCAATTCCATCTGTCAGCGCATTCATCTTCTCTTCGGATTCCGCTTCCACCATCACCCGCGCTAGTGCCTCAGTCCCGGAATAGCGCACCACCACTCGGCCGTTGCCGTCGAGTTCGCGGTGGGCATCTTCGATGGCGCTCTTTACTTCGGGAACATGGTCGAACGGGACTTTTTCGCGCACTCGAACATTCTGGATCCTCTGCGGAAAGACTTTCAGGTCGCCAATCAGGTCTGCCAGCGATCGTCCACTCCGCGCCATCACTTCCATGACCCGCAGCGCCGTCAACAATCCATCTCCAGTGGTCGCTTCACCATCACGGAAGATGATGTGGCCCGACTGCTCCCCACCCAGAGTGGCGCCGGTCTTCATCATTTCTTCGAGCACATATTTATCGCCGACGTTTGCGCGCAGCATGCGAATGCCCGACTCTCGTAATGCGATCTCCAGGCCCATATTCGACATGGTGGTCGCCACAACGGTTGCGCCAGAAAGAACGCCGCGCGTATGCATGTCGCGGGCGGCCAGCAACAGCACGGCATCGCCGTTTACAACGCGGCCAGCGGCATCGCTGAACAACGCTCGATCAGCATCGCCATCGAAGGTCACGCCGATGTCGAATGCGCCTTTCACTTCGGCAATCTTTTTTGCAATTGTCTCCGGATGCAGCGCTCCGCAATTGTGGTTGATATTCTTGCCATCCGGAGCCGCGTGCATGAATGTCGCCTGAATCCGACAGGCACGAAAAAGCTCCGGGGCTTCGGCGGTGGCAGCGCCATTCGCGCAGTCCACCAGTACCCGCAGGCCGCTTAAGTCGGTATGGATATTTTTAGCGAGCCAGTCAATGTATGAAACTCGCAACCCGTGCTCTCCTGGCAGCGTCGGTGCGGGCTTTGCGTCGGGCACGCGATGAGACTCGGGCGACTGCAGCAACGAAAATATCTCCCGCTCGATCGCCAGTTCGTGGGAATCGGGTAATTTGAATCCATTGCCGGAAAAAACTTTGATCCCATTGTCGGTCCAGGGATTGTGCGAAGCCGAGATCACCACTCCGGCATCGAACTTCCGCGATCGCGCCAGGTAAGCCACTCCCGGCGTCGTAATCACGCCGGAGCTGTGCACTTCCACTTTGCACGAAGCCAGCCCCAAGGCCACACGATCGGCGATCCACCGGCTGGAGTCGCGGGTGTCCTGTCCGATTACGACGCGCGGAGATGGATTAGCACGCAGCAGGTCGTGTCCTAATGCGCGCCCGATCAAGAGGGTGCTCTCCGCGGTCAGCGGAAACTCGCCGGCCACAGCGCGAATGCCGTCAGTCCCAAAAAGCTGCCGGTGTTGTGAATTCATTCTGGTTTGGATACTTTCAGTGTAACTTCCAGGTCGAAACCGCAAGCCACAACCCGACTGCGAGGAGCAGGGAAACAATTTTCAACCTAAGATTGTGGGCCAGGTAACGGCGAATCAACTCCCGGAGACTCATCGGTCGCCTCCCGATTTCGAGTGCGAGTCCGCGGAACGCATTGGCATATCTGTCTCGCCTTCGTCTAGAATGCTGGAGCCATTCGCGATCGCCGTGGGCAGCGGGGTGGGAGGAACGTAGCGGCGAAGCAATTTTCCCATTCGCTCGCGAAGTTGTTCCGCCGTAAGATCACGGTCAATCGTTCCGGCCACGGCGACGCTCATGCTGCCAGTTTCTTCGGATACGATTACTGCAATGGCATCGGTTTCTTCTGTAATGCCGATTCCCGCCCGATGGCGAGTTCCAAGCTGGGTCGAGAGCACAGGATTCATTGAGAGCGGGAGAAAGCAGGCCGCAGCCGCAATCCGGTCCTGCTGGATAATGACAGCTCCATCGTGCAGGGGAGCGCTGGGGCGGAAAACTGTGGCCAGCAGGTCGTAAGAGAGTTGCGCATCGAGCCTCACCCCGCTCTCGATGTAAGTCCGCAGGCCGATTTCGCGCTCAATCACCATTAGCGCGCCCGTCTGGTTCTGTGAAAATAGGTTGGCCGCCATCACAATGTCGTCGTAGGCATCAGCTTCAGCGCCTGACGAACGCGCCATGGTCAACCGTTTTCCCAGTCGGGCCAGCCCCTCCCGGATCTCAGGTGCAAATATTACGATTAACGCGAACACTGTATAGGGAAGAATTTTCGAAATCAGCCAATTCAGAGCGACTAGATCAGCCAGCCGCGAGAAATAAGAGCTCAGGACTACTACGGAAATGCCGACCAGAATCAACGCGGCGCGTGTGCCTCGGATCAGCGCCAGGAACTCATAAATAATGAGTGCCACAAGAAGGATATCGATGACCGAGATCATCGTCAGACGTGGCCACGCTCCGGTAGCGTGAATCAATCAGTCCTCCTTCCGACAGCTTGTGCGCACCAGGGCAAACTTCCGCCTTAATTGTAATGCAGGCACGAGAGGCAGGCGTCGCCGGAAGTGGTGAGCGACGGGACAAGGCGGTAGCTGGTCGCTCACAACTCGCCATCGCAAGCGGAATCACCCCTAAGATTCCCGTTCCTTTTTCTCGACTCTCGCGGTCAGCGTGCCATGCGCCAGCCGGGCTGAAATTTCATCTCCCGGTACCACCTGCTCTGAGCTTTTCAGCAGTTTTCCTGAGGAATCGAACACCAGTGCGTACCCCCGCTCAAGGATTGCAACCGGAGAGAGCGCCTTCAACTGATGTTCGAACTGCTCAAGGCGTGATCGCTGCCTCAGCAAGAGTGTCCGCATAGACGCCGATATGCCCGCCGTGTGCGAGGCCAGAGCCTGGCGCATTCCAGACAGCATGCGGCGGGCGTCGTAGTGTCGTACTGCGGCCGCAGCGCGCTCCCAACGCCTGCGATGCTGCTCAATCAGCTTGCGCTCCGTCTTCTCAAGCCGGTAGATCAGGTCATCTACTTTCTGCTGGCGCTGGTTGATACCATCCATCATGCGGACGAAGGCACCGTGTTGAGCGGCTTCGGTCAGCGACTGCTTCGCCATCAGGAGGCGATAACGAACCGCGCGCGCAAGCCTGAGCCGCAGCGACTCGGCTTGTTCTTCGATCTCTTGACGCGAGCGGATTACCAGTTCGGCGGCGGCGGATGGAGTGGGAGCGCGCAAGTCGGCTACGAAGTCAATGATTGTGACATCCGTCTCGTGGCCAACCGCTGAGATAATTGGAATTTGAGAGCCGGCGACAGTCCGCGCCAGGCTCTCGTTATTGAAGGCCGCCAAGTCTTCAGCCGATCCCCCACCCCGCGCCACAATGATGACGTCAATATTTGTCGCGCGATTGAAATATTTCACTCCAGCGCTCACTTCGACGGCTGCGGCTTCTCCCTGAACCTGCGCCGGATAGATCAGCACATTCGCTGTATGGTGTCTTCGACGCAAGATGTTCAGGATGTCCCGCAGCGCCGCTGCTTGCGGGGAAGTGACGATGCCGATACAGCGGGGCAGAGCTGGGATTGGTTTCTTGCGCGCCGCATCGAACAAGCCCTCAGCCAGCAGCTTCGCTTTGAGCTGTTCGAAAGCAATCTGTAGGGCCCCGGCGCCTTTTGGCTCGAGATATTCGGCGGCAAGCTGCAAATCGCCGCGCCCTTCGAAGATCGTCACTCGCCCGCGCAAAACGACTTGCATGCCATTCTCCGGGCGGAATCGCAACAGTCGCGCCTGTGCGCGAAACATTACTGCCCGAATCTGTGAGTCCTCATCTTTCAACGTGAAATAAAGATGGCCGGAGGAGTCGTGCGCGCGAAAATTGGAGATCTCGCCTTCGACCCAGATATCGCTGTACTCGCGCTCCACGTGGGTGCGCACGGCAGCCACCAGGTCGCGTACCACCCAGACCCGGCGCTCCGGCGCTTTGAAGCTAAACCCTAACTGGTCGGCAAAGGTCATTGTCAGGAGTTTACCGGAGAAGGAGTTTGGGCGAGAAACGCGCGAAGGTTTATGAAATGTTGCGGGACCAGGTTGGCCGAATCGTCGTCAAATCGTCAAATCCAGTCCGTGATGGAGGTTCAGGCGAGGTTGACCGGAGCATCTGGCATTTGAATGACCACACCCCGAGCTTGACCCTGTTTATCTTTATTTTTGGGTGGGTGTTCTTTGAGAAGTTTGCCCACCATTCTCAGAGCCTCCACTTCCTCTTTGAGCTGCTGCAATTCGTCTTCTTTCCTGCGAAGTACTTCGGTTGGATCCTTCATGGCTCTCCTCGGCAGTTCAAGGGCTGGGCAGCACTTTACCGGGTGGAAGGCGGCCCGGGAAACGTCACAGAGGTACAGGCCCAGAATCCGGGGAATCAGTGACCCAGATGGTACGGGTGACCCTTAAGGATGGTGAACGCTCGATACACCTGTTCGAGCAAAACAACGCGTGCCAGCTCATGGGCAAGGGTCATTTTGCCGATAGAGAGCACGAAATCAGCCTGCTGGCAGAAGGCCTCGCCGAACCCATCAGCCGAGCCAATGGCAAACACCAGCGGCACCGGATTGCGCTCTTGGTGCTCGCGAATGAAGTCTGCGAGCTCTTCTGAGGAGAGCTGTCTGCCCCGCGAGTCCAAAAGCACTAGCCTGCGCCTGGTGCTCCGGCCATCGCGACCGCAGAGCTTCAGAAGGGCGGGTTCATCTTTCGCTGCAACGCCCTCGACGTCGGCATATTGCCGCAGCCGCTTCAGGTATTCATCTGTCAGAGACTGGATTGCTGGATTCTTTGTTTTCCCGATCCATGCAATCGTTAGTTTCACGAAGCTTGTGTGGTGATCGTGTGGGGCGGACACTCTTGTCCGCCGTTCTTGAATTTACTAAGCGCGCTTCCGTGCTGGTTTTCGAGTCGCAACCCGCTTGCGCGGTTTCGCTATCAACTCCGCCGGCTCCAGTTTCTTCGCCGATTTCCAAAGCCGCTCCAGATCGTAATACTTTCGCGCTGATTCCGAGAAAACGTGCACCACAAAATCCACGTAGTCGAGCAGCACCCACTCCGCTTGCTTGTATCCTTCGACGTTGTTGGGCCGCAGGCCGGCACGCTTTAGGCGAAGCTCGACTTCGTCGGAAATGGCCTGGACCTGGCGCGGATTTGTCCCGCTGCAAACCACAAAGTAATCAGTAAATGCTCCCGTGCCTTGCTCCAGTTCGAGCACGGTGAGTTGGTCCGCCTTCTTTTCCTGGCACGCGCTGATGGCTTCAGAAACTTGTTTCTTAAGGTCGTTTTTTTTCATGCACTCACTAATTGTTGGTTGGTTTTCGGCCGATGGTGGGAATACGGAGACCAGCAACTTTAATGATACAGCCCTTCTTTCTTTATGTATTCCTCCACACTCTCGGGCACAAATTTCTTGATTGGGCGTTTTGCCTTCACAGCATCGCGGATTTCGGTCGCCGAAACCTTCTGATTCACATAGTCCAGCAGGTGCAGAGTGACTCCGGGAAGAACCAGGTCGCCCCTGGCCGGCTGCTTTGCAAAAGGCTTCGTGGCCTCTGCCCTGGGGCGGAATCTCTCCGGCAAAGCGTCTGCCACGTCAGCAAGGGAGAAGCCCGGACGGCTGGCTATGATAAATTCGCATTCCGCAAACAGGGTTTCGGCTTCCCGCCATTTGGCAATATCTTTAAACGCGTCAATTCCGATTAGGAAAAACAGGCGATCGCTCTTCTTGAGTGTTGTCTGCTTGAGTTTGCGAATTGTATCAATGGTGTAGTTCGGAGTCGACGCGACACTTCCTCGCGCAGTCTTCTTATCGTGAAGAATGAACTCTCCCGGAGCCTCCAGCAAGGAAGCTATGAGCGCCTTCTCGAGCTGCGTTGCCAGTGCAGTCATCGCGTAACGATGGAAATAAGACGCCACCGGCTGGGATGCTTTATGCGGAGGCACATTCGTCGGCACAAAATACACGCGCCCCAACTCGCATCGTTCCTCCGCCGCCTGGGCCAAGGCGAGATGGCCTTTGTGAATGGGATCGAAAGTGCCGCCAAAGAGACCGATGTTCATTGTTTGCAAATCTTGGATATGTAGCTATGCGCTGGTTTCCACCGGAGCCTCGCGCCGAACCTGCTCTACCTTCTCTGCCATCGCATACTTCAATTTCTCCACACCTTCGCCGGTGACGGCAGAAATCTGAAACACCTCCAGGCCGTGACTTTTCGCGTAGCGCTTCAGTTTCGTCAGCTTGCTCTTATTCGCTACATCGCATTTGGACGCGGCCACAATCATCGGTTTGGTCTCGAGCCCTGCAGCGTAGCTTTGTAACTCGCCCATGATCACTTCAAAATCCTTCGCCGGATCTGGACGCCCGCTCGCATCCGAAACATCGACAAGATGCACCAGCAGGCGTGTGCGTTCAATGTGGCGCAAGAACTGCGTTCCCAGGCCCGCCCCCTCGTGCGCACCTTCAATCAGCCCAGGGATATCGGCCACTACGAAACTTCTCTCATGAGGCGCATCACCCACCGCCACCACGCCGAGATTCGGTTCGAGTGTCGTAAAAGGATAGTCCGCAATCTTCGGCCGCGCCGCAGAAATTCGCGAAATCAGCGTGGACTTTCCCGCGTTCGGATATCCGACCAGTCCAACGTCCGCCAGCAGCTTCAATTCCAGCCGCAGCGTGCGTTCCTCTCCGGGGCGCCCCTCTTCATGCTCGCGTGGAGCCTGGTGCGTTGAAGTTGCAAACCTCGCGTTCCCACGACCGCCGCGGCCGCCGCGCGCAATGACTACGCGCTCATCCGGATAAGAAAAATCGTGTGCCTTCTCGCCGGAGTCCGCGTCATAAACAATCGTCCCAACGGGAACTTTTAGCAGAACATCTTCGCCTTCCCGTCCGGTCTTATTGGATCCCTCGCCGTGCCGGCCGCGCTGGGCTTTGTATTCCGGGTTGAAGCGGAAATGAACGAGAGTATTGTGGCGCTCGCTCGACTCTAGAATGATATCGCCACCCTTACCGCCATCGCCGCCGGATGGTCCTCCGCGCGGAACGAACTTCTCCCGGCGGAAGGCAAGGCAGCCATTGCCGCCGTCGCCGGCTTTCACCCGGATTGTAGTTTCATCGATGAACATAGCGCCTAACACAAAAAAGCCCCGGCACCCAGCCGGAGCTTATGTGCTCGTATCATGCGGATCTGCCCTAAGCGAAGTCGAATGGCCCTTGCCCGCGAAATCTACTTTGCCTCGAGCGGCTCGACCATCACGAACTTGCCCATCGCGCCGCGATCTTTAAACACGATCCGTCCGGTGATCTTGGCGAAGAGCGTATCGTCCTTGCCGCGACCGACGTTCAAGCCCGGCTTTACCCGTGTGCCTCGCTGGCGCACGATGATGGTTCCTCCGGGGACAAGCTGTCCGCCGAACGCTTTGAACCCCAGCCGCTGCGCATTTGAGTCACGCCCGTTTCGTGAACTCCCTAGTCCCTTTTTGTGTGCCATGAAAATCAGCTCCTAGCTGTTAGCTTCTAGCTCTTAGCTTGCTGAACAGCCGTCAGCTATCAGCTTTCAGCTAAATCAAGAATCCCCAAAAAACTTGTCATTTCGAGCGTAGTCGAGAGCCTGCTGTCACTTTTTCTTCGGTGCCGCTTTCTTCGTCGTGCTCTTCTTCGCAGCAGCCTTCTTCTTCGCCGCCGGTTTCGCACCCTTCGCTTCGGCCTTGTGCTTATCTTCCGAAGCAGCAGCTTCCTTCTTTGGTTTCACTTCCTTCTTAGGAAGCGCGGGCGCGGTGAACTTCTGCCCGTCGTAGGCGATCTCCGTGATCCGCACTGAAGAGAAAGGCTGGCGATGTCCGGCGATCTTCTTGTATTGCTTCTTGCGCTTGTAGTGGAAGACCAGAATTTTCTTGCCGCGGCCCTCATTGAGGATTTCGCCGGTCACCAGCGCTCCCGACTCTGGACGCGCAATCTGCCCCTCGCTGGCCGACACTGCCAGCACGTCCGGGAACTCGACCTTGCCGTTCGCCCCTCCTGCCTGGGTCTCCAGGCGGACTACATCTCCGGGCGCCACTCGGTACTGCTTTCCACCAGCGCGGATGACCGCGTACATACTCCTGCCTCCGTCGTGTCCTTCGGCTGCACAGTTATGTGTGGGGCGGGCGCCATCGCCCGCCAAGCCGTGGACTCTAATTAATCTTGTGCTTGCTGTTTCCCGCGCCGATGCTCTCGACAACGATTGCGGACGGCCCCGGAACAGGGCCGCAAGTACAGGCAAACTCAACTATTCTAACGTGATAGAGAGGAAGTGGTCAAACGGGATTCAGCAAAAATGACTTTGTTCTCCCCAATTCGCGTGCGACAATTTTCCGCTACTCAGGAGGACTGAATGAAACGCTATTCGCGCGTGTTGTTAACTTGCTTCGCTCTGATCGCTGTCACCTCGGCTGCTACAGATAAATCCGGCGAGAAGAAGGCATCTCCATCTGCTCCCGATAAAGCTTATCTGCAGAAGATCTGGGACGGCTGGAGTACGCTCGACCCAGCCAACGTTGCGCAGTTCTACGCGTCTGGGCCGCATACGTTTTTCGATATCGCGCCACTCAAGTATTCGAGCTGGGACGAATACCAGAAGACTGTCACCCAGGTGCTCGCCGAGTTTAAGAGTGCCAAGTTTAGAGTGAACGAAGACGCCGAGCTGCATCCGGCTGGCAACTATGTCTGGGGCACCGCCACCGTAAAGGAAGAGATGACGCACAAGAACGGGAAAATTGACATGGGCGCCTTCCGTTGGACGATGGTTTTCGAAAAGCAAGGCGGGAAATGGCTCATCGTGCATGAGCATGTTTCGGTGCCAACGCAATAACTATTGCTTGTAGAGCTTGGCCTCCGGCGGAGGCACTCGCCGCACCACGACCTGCACGTCGGTAGCAGTATCTTCGGTTTCGGCCCTCACCTCCGACGGCGCCGAGACCACTTCGAATACGCCGTTCGTAATGAACTCCTCGGGCGCAACGCTCAACGGGACTGGGCCGCGCTTGGAGAAACGCGCCATAAAGCGTCCGGAACTGTCGGTATAAACGACTTCTTTGCCAATGTGCAGCGCCGCTCCTTCGGCCGGACTTCCTTGGTCGTCCTTCACTACGCCTTGTACCAAGTATTTGGCGATGGAAAACGAATCTGCCTGTGCGTTCATGATCATTCCGCGGACCCGATACAGATACGTGCTGGCACCGAAGGAATAGCGGAGATGCCCGTCCGGAGCCACATTTGAGGCAGCCGTGATCTGCAATGGACCGGCGACCCGCAACGCCACATTCAAAGCGAGCGCCTGCTCAAAAGGGCGGTCGGGACGAAATGGCAGATAAACATTCTGATAGTCAGCGCGAAGCAGTAGGCGGTTGCTGGTGAAATCGCCGCCAAAGGCGAACGTGGTCTGTCCACCAGTGCGCGAAATCAATTGCAGCAGGCTAAAGCGCGATGAGAAATTCTCCCGTACTGTTCCCGAGAGGATCGACGTGGTTTCGCCGGGGCCCGCTGTGGTACTTTGCGGTTTGCTTTGAAACCAATTGGTATTCACTTCAAGGCGCTGGCCGATTCGACGCCCGAAGTACAGATTCGTTCCCTGCGTGCTGCGGCCCGATGCATTCGAAGTGAACAACCCGGTGCCAAAATAAAATCTTTCGATGTGAAAATCGGTGGACATCTGGTTCACCGAGGCCTGCTGCATCGGACCGCCCGGGGTCAGCGGCTCCAGAATGTTTTCATGTCCGGTGGTGATGCTGAAAACTTCGCTCGGCTTATAGAGTATCTGGACGTTGCCCTTGTTCACCTCGGAAGTCATCGGGCTGATTACGGTCACGCGCCGGAACATGTCTCCGGTGACCACGTAGCTGGCTTTGAAGGCAAGCTTCTGCGTCTCGGCATCAATGCCGGAGGCGAAGTATCTCTGATTGGAACCGATTCCGTCCGTGAGCGACGCCTTCAGCCACTTGTTCGGCCTGTATTCCACTCCCTGGAGCAACGTCTGGCGGTGGGAGAGAATATCGCGGGAAAAGAATGTCAGCCGCCGGCTCATCTTCCGCTCGTAGAAGAAGATTCCCACAGGATCGTTGCTTTTTGCCGCATTGAAGAATCCTGTGCCCAGCCAGGTAGAGGTTGTACCCGCAAAGGCATAGAAGCTGCTCTCGGCATCCTTCCGGGTTGCGCCGATGCCACGCGCAGAAAAATAATGGCTGCTATCAAAAATATCCGTGGGAAGCGTGAACGGGACCGAGTCGTCTCCGGCGAGCACGGTGTATCCGCGAAACAGGTAGCGCGTTTCTGCGCCGAATTCGAGCGTGTGGTTAAAAAACCCCAGACCAACCGTGCCGTCGTAGTTCGGGGCCTTGAACTCTACCGAGCCGCCCTCGGCGTTGAGCAGAGTGGAAGCTCCGCCCTGCACCCGGAAAACCTGTGCATCGGCGCTTCCGGCCAGCAGCACTACGAGCAGAATCAGCGCGCATTTGGCTCGGAGGCACATGGGGTATCGGGGCTAGGGATTTCCTCGGTGTGACTCTGTACTCGATAAACCATTAACCACAGAGGACGCAGAGGTCGCAGAGGAAGAATTACCGCGCTGCAGTTTCTCCTCAACTTTGAAGTTCTGGAATTGCAGCATTACCATGACCGGGACGTTCTCGCCTTCAGCTTTTTCTTCCAGCGGAAGTTCGAGAATGCGCTTGCTGTGCGGAAAAATAGGGAAGCCGGGCGCCTCTTGCTTCTTCTTCGAGTACACCAGTTGCGTCTGCAGTACGCGGCCAAAGTTGTTGCCGGTGTTCTCAACTTCCAGCAGGACCTTATTGTCGGCGGCACTCAGCTCAGCGCGCTCGATGTGAACTTCTGGCTTCTCGACGGACTGCTTGGGCAGCAAATAAACTGTATGCGGCAGCTCGAGGCGCACATTCATTCCCTGTGCTGTTCGGAAGGGGAATCCGGAGAATGCCGCATAGATCACAAACCACGACGGGCTCTGCGGCGAACTCGCCTCATAAAAAACGTAGTAAGTCTGCTGCGGCTGGATGCGAAAGCTGGTGGTTGAAAGCTTCAAGTGAACATTTGCGTCGAGCGGCCGGTAGGTGATCTCGCCGGTTGCAGAGACAGTGAAGCTCTTGGGCTCGAGCACCACGTTCAGGGGCGTCAAGCTGTCATTCACGTATTCCACCCGGCCCTTTGCCGGATTGCTGAGTTCATTGATCAATGGACGCACGGTTTGCGCCGACACGCCCGCGCTCAGCACGAATACCAACAGCGCGCTGGCCAGGGGCCGGCACGCGATCCTGAGAAAATTTCTCTTCATACTCCCTAACCTGCGGATCAGATTGCCTGGGCCTGTATGGTCAAAGTGCCGGTGTAAGTCGCCGCCGGCAAATTCGGCAATGGGACCAGATTGATATTGAAATTCATGACGTCGTTGTGGGTCCCACTCTTGTTGTTGCCCAGAATCGGCGTCGAAGACAGTTGCAAGCCCGCGTTGGCGCCGCCAAAGGGCATGGTGTTGGTCAGCGCGGTGAACGCGCCGCCGTTATTGGAAATCTGGAAATCTGCTGACGGAATGTTGTCGCCCACCCCATCGGTGAGCGCCGATGCGGAATTGCTGAAGAATGCGTACACCTTCAAGCTGGCGACATTCGGCCTGAGCAGCCAGGTGGTAGTGGCCGTGATCGACGTGCTACCCGGATTGCTCGCGCTCCCAGCAGTCAAATTAAAGTTCACCGCATTGGCTGAGAGCGAAACCGTGATCGAGTCGTTCAACACAGCTTGCAGCGCGATCGGGCTGGCGCCGGAATTTCGTACCTGCGCGCCTGCCGGTGCCGCAAGCCCTGCTACAACCAGGGCGAGCACTGCCACCGTAAGTCCGAATTTGGCCTGCAATTTCATTGTCAGTTGTGTGTTGCTTAAGACAGCTCAAGGGCGGGGAACCCTGTTCCTCGCCCTCGCCCGCTGTGACTGCTTCCGCGGAAAATTACGGAGTCGCCTGCGCCTGAATGTTCAGCGTCCCGGTATATGTATTTGCAGGAAGCTGAGGCAGGGTGCCGCCGGTCAGGTTGATGTTGAACGCCATCACATCGTTGCGGCTGCCGGTCTTGTTCGCGCCGGTTATCGCAACATTGGCCAACTGCAGCCCGCCGTTAGCGGCGCCGAAAACGACCGTGTTGGTCAGCGCAGTGGATGCGCCGCCGTTGTCAGAAATGAAGAATGCCGAAGACGGAATGTTGTCGCCCACGCCGTCGGTCAGAGCAGCCGCAGCGCTGGCAAAGTATGCGTACACGCCGACCGCCGTCCGGCCCGGCTTCAACGTCCAAGCGGTCGTGGCCGTAATGTTGGTGCTGCCCGGGTTCGCGGCGCTGCCTGCGCTAAGCGCAAAGTTCACCGCACTGGCGGAGAGGTTCAGCGTAAGGGATTCGGTTAGGTTAGCGTTGAGGGCGATGGTTTGCGCGCCCGAGTTTAACTGCGCGGATGCCATCGACGCCGCGAATGTCATCGCGAGTACGGCTACTGCAATCCGCAAGAATCTTCCTGTTTTCATTATTCCCCCAAGATTTGTGTTCCGCTGCCATATTTCTGCTGTCCCACAAAGGCCCAGTCAACGCATCGGAATTCGTGACGTGAGGCGATTATTCGTGGAATCTCTAGCGGCGCAAACGGTACTCAAGTAACCCCTGAAGACCGATTCGGGACTGCGGCCCAAAACGGAGCCGTCTCATGCGGTTTGTCGAGGACTGCAGGTACTGCCAAGTTATTGGAACTAAGTAGGTTGGAAGCGAAAACAGCTAAATCTCAATCCCGGACTGGGGATTACACTGGTGACCACACACATAGGGACTGGGGTCACTGCTCGGCTCAGAGAGTGCGCACGAAAAAGTATGTAGTCATGCTCGCTCCGACTCCGATCACGAACCATCTCACCCACAGCGGCGGAAGTCGAAGGGAATAATGTGCTCCGAAGTAGCCACCGAGCGCCGCCCCACAAATCATGACCAGCGCCTGTGGCCAGTACACGGCATGTTTTGCGATGAACACCACCACAGCCAGGCCATTTGTGGCGCTGCTCAAAACGGTCTTAAAGGCATTCATCTCATGGATATCGGCCATCCCGAATGCGGTGAGCATGGCTAGGATTACGATTCCCATCCCACCGCCGAAGTAGCCGCCGTAAATCGCGACCAGCAACTGCAACAATGAGGCTGCAACCATCGCTCCAGTGGTCGGGTCGTGCGCAATCCGGCGGTCGCTGGTTTCCGTCAGCTTCGGCCCGAAGACGAACAGCAGAGTCGCTGACAACATCAGCCATGGCAGAATCCGCAGAAAAGTGTGCGCGGGAGTGCGGAGCAGAAGCAGTGCTCCCAGAACTCCGCCAAGAACCGAGACACTGACCAGAGAGATCAGGACCGGCCTCCGCACTCGCAAATGCCGACGGAAGGCACCGCCGCTGAACATGAGTCCGGTCCACAGGGCGACCGTGTTGGTTGCGTTCGCCGGAACGACCGGTACGCCGGTGAACAGCAGAGCTGGAAACGCGATGAAGCTCCCTCCTCCGGCAACCGCATTGAGGGCGCCGCCGAGCACGGCCGCAACAAACAACAGAACGGCAGTCTGAACCGGGCTCAGATGAGGGAGGATGTTCAATCACTTAAAGATGTACCACAAGCGCTTCTGCGGCCCACAATTTCATGACAGTGCGGGCCCGCCGGTCGTTACGAATTCCGTGCCAACCGTGTAACATGAAACGCTCTGAATCCGCTCTACTAAAAACTGAAGCAGCCGTTCGCATCGGAGGAATGGTTTCATGGCCTGGTTCTTTGTTTTCTTCTTTATCTCGGGATTCTGCAGCATCCTGTACGAACTGGTTTGGCTGCGTTTGTCGATGGCGGAGTTCGGGGTGACCAGCGCCCTGGTTTCGATTGTGCTTTCCATGTTCATGGCGGGGCTGGGTTTGGGTTCCTGGATAAGTGGCCGGTTGGTTCGGAAATACGGGGAGGTGCACCGCTTTTCTGCCTTGCGATTCTATGCCCTGACCGAGCTATTGATCGGGAGTTCCGCGCTGTTGGTGCCTCATCAGTTGCTTTTAGGGCGGCGGCTCTTGCAGCATCTCGAGCTGTCTTCGTCCTTCGGCTACTATCTCGCGTCCGGAACCTGGCTTGCGCTGACCCTTGTGCCATGGTGTGCCTTCATGGGCGCGACCATCCCAATCGGGATGCAGGCTATCCGCCAGCTTCTCTGGCAGGAATCACGGCGCGCCTTCAGCTATCTCTATCTCGCCAACGTGTTGGGCGCGGTGGCGGGAGCCACGGTTCCTTTGCTCCTAATCGAGGCTTACGGCTTTCACGGAACGCTCCGCGTCGGCGCCATTCTGAACGGAGTTCTGGCCTTTTCGGCGATGCTGTTGACTTTGCGGCGCCCGCTCGCACAAACCGCCGCTGCACCGGAAAAGATTGGCCCACCTTCGCCGTCCCCTGTTCCCGAACTCGGGCCAAGACCCGCAGGTGGCACCAAACTACTGGCACTGCTGTTCACTACAGGACTCACCAGCATGGGAATGGAGGTGGTGTGGATCAGGCAGTTCACGCCATACCTCAGTACAGTGGTCTATGCGTTTGCTTCGATCCTGGGACTGTATTTGTTGTCCACGTTTCTGGGCTCGCGGGTTTATCGGCGTTGGAGCCTGCATCATGCCCAAGAAGATCGTGCCGTGTGGATCTTGCTTGGGTTATTGGCGCTTTTGCCGCTGGTGACGGCTAGTCCGAAGATCCACTTATCGAATTTAGCAAGGCTGGCATTCGGAATCGCTCCCTTTTCCGCTGTTCTGGGCTTCGTAACTCCCATGCTGGTTGACCGCTGGTCGGGTGGCGATCCAGATAAAGCGGGTCGCGCCTACGCCGTGAATGTGGCCGGTTGCATTCTAGGCCCGCTGCTCTCGGGGTTCGTGCTGCTGCCCCTCTTGAGTGAACGCTGGGTCTTATTTCTGCTGGCACTTCCCTGGTTAGCGATGGGCTTGAATCCGCGCTGGTCATCTGGACCCGGCGCCCAGCCCCAACTCGGCTGGCAGCGTAAGCTCTCGGTTGCGGTTGGGCTGCTGGCGGTGGTGCTGCTCCTCACCAGCAGGGATTATGCATCCCGATTCCGACACCATGAAGTCCTGCGCGACCATACCGCAACCATCGTTGCCACTGGCGAGGGGATGCAAAGGCGGCTCCTTGTCAACGGAGTAGGAATCACTTCTCTGACCCCGATCACCAAGATGATGGCGCACTTGCCGCTGGTGTTTCTCGATCACCGACCCCAGAGTGCTCTGGTCGTTTGTTTTGGCATGGGCACAACGTATCGTTCCTTGCTTTCGTGGAACATTCCCGCGACTGCGGTTGAACTGGTGCCGAGTGTTCCGCGTCTGTTCTGGTATTTTCATGCGGATGCGCCGGAGTTGCTGCGCTCGCCGCTCTCTCATGTTGTGATCGACGATGGCCGGCGTTACCTGGAGAGAACGCCGGACCAGTATGACGTGATTACCATTGATCCGCCTCCGCCAGTAGAAGCCGCCGGATCCAGTCTGCTTTATTCGAAGGAGTTCTACACAACATTGAAACAACGGCTGCGGCCAGACGGAATTCTGCAACAGTGGCTCCCCGAAGGCGACGAGGTCGACCGTGCTGCGGTGGCGCGAGCCCTGAAGGAGTCTTTTCCCTATTTACTGGTCTATAACGTACATCCGGAGACTGGGTGGGGAATTCACTTTCTCGCCAGCATGCAGCCGCTTCACAACTGGACACCAAAGGAATTAGCGCAACACATGCCAGAATCGGCAGCAAGGGATTTAATCGAGTGGGGACCTCAAGCAGATGCAGAGCACCAGTTCGGCGCCCTGCTGAAAAACAAATCCTCCATCGATCAGATGATTGCAGAAGCACCGGCTACTCCCGCGTTACAGGATGACAGGCCGGTGAATGAGTATTACTTGATTCGACGGCGGATTTTGCCGGCCTTGCAGCGGTATTTCTGAGTCGGCTTAACCCAGAGAGCCAGCCGGCGCCCGCTCGCGCCATTGAGTCTCGCACCGGTGAGTTATGTGCCGTAAGTTCCGGTTCCGCCCGACTCGCGCTTCTGCTCCGAGAAGCGGTCGCGCACCTTGTCCCCAAACTCCTGGACTTTGTTCGATATCGAACTGCGAGTCTCTTCGCCGCTGGCCGGAGCCAGCAACAAGCCTACACCGACTCCCACGCCGACACCAATAAGCAGAGCTGCAACGGTGTTGATGCCGCCATGATCTTCCCCGCGGACCACCTCCACCGCCCGGCCCGCCCGCCGCGACGCCTCACTGTAAGTGTCGCGCGCACGGTCGCTTAAGTCGTCAATGCCTTCGTTCAGCCGGCCCCTGAGTGAATCCAGCAGGTACACACTGGTCCCCAGCAGCACGTTCCATAGGACTTTCTCTCTACGTAGTTTCATCCTGCGCCTCCGCTGATTATTTTTGTAGTTATGGAGATGCCGAAAGAGCAGGGCGCGGTTGGAAGGGATTTCAACAGCAAACCAGCAGCTAGTCTGCCGTCACTGCTCCAGTGGCCGGTCCAGAATCCGACGCGCTGCAGAAATTCCTGAACTCGTTGATTCTGTTTCCGCCGGACGATACCGCGTCAACGCTCGATCCCGGCAACCGATCTGCACCCAACTTCCCGCAATTCGGCCACGGCAGCATCCAGCTGACAGTTTTGTTTAACGATCCAACTGATACTGAGTAGATTCGTGCCAAGGCTAGACTGACGCGGGTAAAGGGATGGGCAGGCGACTGAAGAGGCCTGCCGCCGAATTCCCGAACAACCTACTGAATCAGCGACCCGTTCCCATTCGCTTCCTCTTCCGGCGGAATTACCACTGCCGCCGCCACTCTGTCCCCTGGCTCGAGGTGCAGCAGGCGGACGCCCTGGGCTGAGCGGCCGGATTCGCGGATGGTTTTAGACTCGATGCGGATGATTTTGCCGTACTGGCTGATCAGCATGACTTCGGATTTTTCCGATACTTGGGAGATCCCGACGACTTTGCCGTTGCGCTCCGTGGTCTTGACGTTGATGACGCCTGAGCCGCCGCGTCCCTGTAGACGGTACTCGTCCGCGGGTGTGCGTTTGCCGTAGCCGTTTTCGGTGACGGAGAGAATCAGCGAGCCCTTTACCGGGATAGTCTCGTCTGTCGCGGTGGCTTCCGGCACTCCGGCTGCAGCTTTAGCTTTCTCGATGGCTGCTTCGGCTTGCTTGGCGTCTTTTGGAGTTGTCGCCATGCCAACGATGTAGTCGCCTTTATCGAGGTTCATGCCGCGCACGCCGTAGGCCGGACGTCCCATGGAGCGCACGTCGGATTCATCGAAGCGGATGGCTTGGCCGTCGTGTGAGGCGAGGAAGATGATCTGGTTGCCGTCGGTCAGCGAGGTCCCGACCAGTTCGTCACCCTCCTCAATTCCGATGGCGATGATTCCGCGCGACATCACGTTGGAAAAATCTTTCAGCTCGGTTTTTTTCACGGTGCCGTTGCGCGTGGTGAAGAAGACATAGCGGCCTGGCTCTTCCAGATTGCGCACGGCCAGCATATTCCGCACAGTCTCACCCGGCTGCAGCGAAACCAGGTTGCCGACGTGCTTGCCTTTGCCGGCGGCGCTGACATCGGGGATTTCGTACACCTTCAGCCAGTACACGCGGCCGCGGTTGGTGAAGATAAGAATGTAGGCGTGGGTCGAGGCGATGAAAAGATGCTCGACAAAATCCTCGTCGCGCGTCTTCATGCCGGTGCGGCCCTGTCCTCCGCGCCGCTGCTGGCGATAGGTCGAAATCGGTGTACGCTTCAGGTATCCGCTATGGCTGACGGTGACCGCGACCTGCTCGTCGGCAATCAGGTCTTCTAGTTGGATTTCGGCGGCTTCATCTTCGATGACGGTGCGCCGTTCATCTCCATAGAGCTTCTTGATTTCTTCGAGTTCAGTGACGATCACTTTGCGCAGCTTCTTCTCTGAGCCAAGGATCGATTCGAATTCTGTAATGCTCTCGCGGGTAAGGCCCAGCTCTTTGTTGATCTCGTCGATGGAAAGCCGGGTCAGGCGGTGCAGTTGCAGTTCAAGAATCGCGTCGGCTTGGATCGTCGTAAACGGCTTCTCGGGATCGAGCCTGGGCGCTCGGCCTGTTGTGTTGATGTCAATCTTCTTACCACCGAAATATGCAACCAGGTTCGCGCGCGCATCCGCCCGATTGGCGCTGGCGCGGATGATGGTGATCACATTATCGAGATGATCGAGCGCGGTGAGATAGCCTTCGAGGATGTGCTCACGGTCTTTGGCTTTAGCAAGCAGGTACGCCGTGCGCCGCCGGACCACGTCCACGCGGTGATCAATGAAATGCTGGATAGCCTGGATCAGCCCCATTTCTTTGGGCTGTGAACGCACTACGGCCAGCAGGATCATGCTGAAGCTCTCCTGCATGGAGGTGTGCTTGAAGAGCTGGTTCAGGATGATCTGGGGTTCAGCGCCGCGCTTCAGTTCGATCACAATGCGCATACCGTCGCGGTCGCTCTCATCGCGAATGTCAGAGACGTCGTCGATGGTCTTGTCGTTGACCAGTTGCGCGATCCGCTCAATCAAACGCGATTTGTTCACCTGATACGGAATCTCGGTGACGATGATGGCTTCACGATCTTTGCTGAAGGCTTCAATCGCAGCTTTGGCGCGCATCATGAAGCGGCCGCGGCCGGTTTTATATGCCTCGAGTATCCCGCTCTTACCGTGAATAATTCCGGCGGTCGGGAAGTCCGGACCTTTAACGATCTTGAGAATTTCTGGTAATGGCGTCGAGGGGTTGTTTACCAGGGTGATGGTCGCGTCCACGATTTCCGTCAGGTTATGTGGCGGAATGTTGGTCGCCATTCCGACCGCGATTCCGTTTGAGCCATTGATGAGAAGATTCGGAATCCGCGTAGGGAGAACGTCCGGTTCCTTCTCGCTGCCGTCGTAGTTTTCGCGGAAGTCAACCGTGTCCTTATCCAGATCTTCCAGAAGCGAAGTTGCCACTCGCGCGAGACGGGCTTCTGTGTACCGGTCGGCTGCCGGCGGGTCTCCATCAACCGAGCCGAAGTTGCCTTGTCCATCCACCAGCGGATAGCGCATGGCGAACGGCTGCGCCATTCGAACCAACGCGTCGTAAACCGCAAGGTTGCCGTGGGGATGGTACTTTCCCATGGTGTCGCCGACGATGCGTGCGCACTTGCGGGTCGGCCGATTGGGCTGCAGGCCCATCTGCTGCATGGTGTACAAAATGCGCCGGTGGACGGGCTTGAGTCCGTCGCGGACGTCGGGCAGCGCGCGACCAATAATCACCGACAAGGAATAGTCGAGATACGACCGCCGCATCTCCTCTTCAATATTGACTGGCTGGATGTTCGCAGCGCCGGGGCCGCCATCGCCAGGAGGAGGAGTTAAGGGAAGTTCAGGATTTTGATCGTCTGCCATAGAAAAAGCTCTTAGCTGTTCGCCCTTAGCTCTTAGCTGGACCTTGCCGGGATTCGCCCATTTGCGAAGCGAAAATTGAAGGCCGATTCAGAAGCCGCTAAAAGACTCTAAATGGATGTAAATCAGTGACTTAGTCAACCATTACGCTGATCGTAATTATATCACGACGATGGCGGGTTCGGGCGTGTGGAGAAGTGCCGCCGCATTGTCCAAATGAGTTCCCCGAAGCCGGGCTCTTCTTTGCGACCTTTTGCGCAGTCTTTGCGTTCTTTGTGGTCCATCCTTAAACTCAACGCTGACCTCAACACCTAGAAGGGAAAACATGCCAATTGCCAGCTTTTCCAGTTCTACCGACGGCCTCGCCCGTGACCAAAGGAGCCGCGACCATTTCATCAGCAACATCAACCTGGAAGACGACCGCCTATGGGTTCCATACGCGGACGGTGTCTGGTTCCAACCCTGCCACTTTAACGTTACGTCTGGTGGATTCAGCGTCGTGCTTAAAGGCCTCCCCGGTTCTAAGATCGGAACTCACTACCATGTTGGCACCGTTTACGGCTATACGCTACGTGGTCACTGGCGATACCTGGAACATGACTGGGTTGCCAAGCCTGGGACTTTCATCTATGAGCCCGCAGGCGAAGCCCACACGCTGGTTATCACCGAGGACTCGCCGGAACCGATGGTGACCTTCTTCGTAGTCGGAGGCGGCTTAATCTATCTGGACAAGCCTGCGGACGGTTGTTTTGCTGCCTATGAGGATGGATTCAGCATTCTGGAATTGTGTCGGAAGCACTATCAGCAAGCGGGTCTGGACGTGCGCCAGGTAGACCGACTGGTTCGCTAACCTACGGCCGGATCATCACTTCATCCGGCCCGGATGGCAGCTCGAACTTCACTCCGCGCAGCTGGTTTTGTTTTATGGTGGCAGGGATGTCAAGGTCCGCAATTTGGATGGTTCGTGTCCAGGCGCCAGCGGTCCAATAATCTGCCTTGGTGTAGATCATTCGACCAATAATCGAATAGCTGCTCACTTCTTCGATGTGCCCGTCGCGATAGACCAGAATTGCTGGCGCCATCTCCTGCGGTTTAGCTGTGGACGGGGATCCCTGCGCCCCGGCGCTCAATGCGCGTTCCGATGTCTCGCCAAAATTCGTGACCCGGACCCACTGACCGCTGCGCAATTCAAGCAATACAGGATCCGGCAACGGTTCATTTTTCACTTGGACAGGAGCCGGCTGGGGCGGGGGTTCCGGCGCTGGATATTCCTGCTCGTAAGGCTCGTAATAGTCTGAATAGAAATATGGTGCGCCGTAGAAGAATGGTGATCCGGCAAATTGTCGCCTGTGCCTCATCCCTCGTCCCGACAAGCCAAAGCTGGATGAAAGCCGAGCGTTTGGTGCGACGAAAGAGTTATGTCCAGAAGGCCTGGCAGCCTGGGGGCTGGAAGAAAAAGCAACGTGATTTTGGGCGAGCACGCCAGTCGCACATAGCACTAACACAACAACCGTCAATGTGAATGCTCTCGGCATCAGTTCAATCTGATTCCTGCAGGAAGCTCGAAGTCCACTCCGCGCGCATCATTCTGCTTCACTGTGGCCTGAACGTCAAGCTCGGCCAACGCAACTTTTCGCGTCCGCCCATCGCTCAGATCGTAGAGCGTGGCTCCGACGATGGCGTAGTTAGCAATCTCAAGCTCGTGACCATCCTTAAATACCAGGACGGTGCGCGGCTGGTCGGCGACTTCCTGCTGCTTCGGCGGGTCTGACCTGAAACTGACTCGATAGTCCTCTTCTTCTTCCTGCTGTGCGCGACGCTCTGGTCTGGCATACTCCCGAGTTCCGGGGCCTCGCCGGTCGAAGATGGTCGGTCGGCCGCGGTAGTCCTCTTCCATGGAATCATCCTCGCCTGGTTCCATCACATAGACTGGATAGGCATAGGGAACCGCAACGGCATTGCCGAAGAAGGGGCTTATAAAGCCCGAATTGCGATGGTGATGCCCAAAGCCGAACCCTCCCGGGTTTACTCGAATCGGTGATCTGCCGAAATTCAACGAAGTTACGCTGGGGGGTATTCCGTGGAACCCGGGACTGCCGCCAAATCCAAACGAGGTCACGCTCGGAGGCACTCCGTGAATGGTGGCGCCGAAGCCGTTAGAGTTAAAGCCGGCTCCCTGTGCTGCGGCTTGAACCGCCAGGAGCGCGGAAGCCACGCTCAGCAAAAAAACTGAAAACGCGAGTTTCTTAAGATTCCCGGCACTCATGTTCGCCCCCTTATTAGTTAGAACGCGGCACCCCGCCGGAGGTTGCGAAACTTTCTTAATATTACGCTTTCTTGGCTCTGATCAGCGGACAATGCGGGCTAGGCCGATCAGATTCCACAGGCCATTTCCGGCCAACAGTCCAGCCAGAACGGCGATTGCCCACTCCCGGGCCTTGGTTTCCAGCAGATCGGCCGCAATCCCAGCAACAAAAACGAACAAAAAAATGATCCCCGTCAGCGTGAAGACCGACTCCGGATCATGGGGCGCTGCCACCCGTAAAGCTAAAAACACAAACGCCATGATCAGCGGAGCGGTGTTGCCGAAGTACCGGCTCCGGCGCCACAGAATATAGGTAACCAGCGCCGCCGGAGCTAGTACGATCAGCACCGGCCCGCTGGCTGCTACTTCCTTTAGCGCCTGCACATAAGCTCCTGGCATGGCGAGCGCGCGCCAGTTTACTTCCAGCAGTCTCGCGTGCACCAAGCCGTGCCAGAAGAGTCCAGGATGGAAAAAGTAGGCCGAGAACAGCAGTCCCAGACCGATGACACAGGCGGCGCCTAAAATCACGACCGCGGCAGCCCTTCGTCCATGCGCTAGATACAACATGAAACCCAGCAGCAGGGGGACAACGATCATGAGTGAGAATTGCGATCCAGCGGCGAGTGCCAGCGAAACTGCCAGCAGCACGATGCGGCGCCAATTCCACAGCACAACCTCTCGCGGAGCATAAAGTGTATGGGACACCGCTATGGCGGTGAACACTGCGCCAAACGTTCCCCAGGCCCCGGCGATATTCGGTTGCGCAAACCACAACGCGCTGGTACGGATCACAGCGGGGGAAACACAGTAGAGTGCGAGCGCTATGTAGCCTCCCGCATTTCCGTAAAGGCGGCGCGACACATACCAGAGTGACGCTCCCAACAGAGTTCCAAACAGCACATAAGGTGCACCTGTAAGCCAGACCCAAAGCCAGTGATCAGGCGGGATATCGAAAATGGTCCCTAGGGCCGAGCCGACCAGATACCACAACGGCGAGTGGTTCGGATCATAACCATCACCACCCATTTCGATCGAAGCGTGCCGGTTCCCAATCGCAGGAGTTCCAGCAATTCCATGTCCATGCCATTGTGTGGCTCCTTCCGTTATGCGGTCGAACTCGTCTTCAGTTACAGCGAGATTGCTCGAATGCTCATGCGCCAACAGCCATCCGCATTCTCCGATGAAAACCAATAGGAGCAGGCCTGCGAATACTTGCGGTTTACCGAAACGGTCGCGGCTGAAAAAGGTGCCCACGGGGAAGCGAGTGTTTTACCATGTCGAGGCGCCATTCGCGAAATCCTGGCATTTCAACATCGGAATGATTATGGAAGAACCAAATATCGATCCGAACGCACACGAACTCGACGAGCGTCGTGATGAACCTGCGCCCACTCCGCGTTTCAACACGTTCCTGCCTTGGTTCAAGAGTCGCGGCGGTATTGCTGCGCTCCAATTCCTTCCTTTCTACCTCGCCGGTGGAATAGTGCTCTTCTTGTTTCTCTGGATTGTTACCAGCTACCTGCTTCCGCCGCGATTCCCCAGGCTCTGGGGGGACCTGATAGGCCGGGCAATTTTTGCGGTGGCGGCAATCGCTCCGGCAGTTGGGATCGCCGCGATTGAGGGCCGCCCGTTTGGAGATTACGGACTGCCCGAACGACAAGCCTTTGGCAAACTCTTTTGGTCAGGCGCGCTCTGGGGAGTGGCTGCACTTTCGGTCTTACTCTTTGTAATGCACGCTCTGGGAGAGCTCTCTTATGGAGGGCTGGCACTGCACGGGGTACGGATCTGGAAATTTGCGGCATTTTGGGCTGTCTTTTTTCTTTTAGTCGCCTTGTTCGAGGAGTTCACATTCCGCGGCTATCCACAGTTTGTAATTACTCAGTTTGCGGGGTTTTGGCCCTCCGCTCTACTTCTCTCAGCGATTTTCGGTTACACACACCTGAGCAATCGTGGAGAGACCTGGGTGGGCGCGTTCGGCGCCGCAGCTATCGGCTTGTTTTTCTGCTTCACCTTGCGCCGGACCGGAACCTTGTGGTTCGCGGTCGGAATGCACGCCTCATGGGACTGGGGACAGAGTTTCCTCTACGGTGTTCCGGACAGCGGCGCGCTCGAACCCGGCCATCTGCTGCAAGCTTCTTTCCACGGCTCGCGGTGGCTGACTGGCGGAATGGTTGGGCCTGAAGGCAGCGTGTTGATGTTCGTGCTCATTGGGCTGATGTGGGTTGTGTTCGACCGCATGTACCCCGCGGAAGTATCTTCGCCGTTACAGACTTGATTTCCGAAAAGGGTTCACCCGGAGACACGGAGGCACGGAGAAATCATTGTGCGAAATCTCTCGCGCCATGCTTAGATCTGAAGAACAAGGCCACCAGGCGTTCATCTCTTGCGCACCGCGCGAGATTTTTCGTTTGCCCGGGACCGCTCCCGGACAACTTCGCGAACCACCTGCAAAAATGACCGTGCCTCAGCCCGCAACGGACGGTGGCGAGGATGAATTAGATCAAGACTGCGGTGAAGGGGCTCGGCATTCAACAGCTTGATGGTCGCGAGCTCGCCGCGACGGACCTCGGAACCAATCGCCATTAGCGGAAGGAAGGCCAGTCCCAGTCCGCGTTCGACCATGCGCTTGGCAGTTTCGATGGTGTCCACCTCCAGCGCGACATTGGGGACAAGACCGGCATTGCGGAACAAGCCTCGAGTCAGAGTCCAATCACTCGATCCACGCTCATAGAAGATCAGCGGCCAGCTTGCCACCTGCTCCAGCCGGGCACGGTGGGACTTGCTTGCGCCCTGGGTTGGGTGAGTCACCAGAAGCAGTGGGTCGTCGCGCAGGCTGATGGTTTCGACCTCCGGGTGCTGCAGAGAACGAGCCAGCCCAATTTCGGCCTCCTCGCCCAAAACCATGTCCAGCACCTCTTTGGAGTGGCCGGGCCGAATGCTGATGATCACTTTGGGAAAAGCCCGCTGAAATTTTTGGAGCACATCGGGCAGGAAATAGACGGAAATGGAGAGGGCGGCAGCGATCTGCAACGGCGCCTCGCTGCCAGGTTGGAGCTGGTGCACGGCTTGCCGGGCGATCGACGCGGTTTTCAGCAACTGCTCGGCGTAGGGACGAAGCACGCGCCCAGGCTCTGACAGGGTCAGGCCACGGCGCGAGCGGACAAACAGCATGACTCCCAGCGATTCTTCGAGTGCCTTTATGCGCGCACTAACCGCTGGCTGAGAGACGCGAAGCGCCTCCGCCGCGCGGTGAAAACCGCCGAACGTAGCGACCGCCAGAAAGGTCTCGATCTGAGGAATTTCCATAGGTACCTCTTGCCTGGTAACCTGCCTTTCTCACGGTGACAATATATATTTATCAGCAAAAGGTTGCCAGATAATTTTTCATTATCAGGGCGATAGAAACGTTCCGTTTGACCCGTGGCCAAAGCCAGCCAACAATGGCATTGTGCACCGCCCAGCCGGCGCGCCTTTGTGAGCGCAGCTGGGCTGAACGGAGCAAACGGTCTTATGGCCACGCTTCCTGTTTCGGACAAACTATCTGGGGAATTTCAGGTAAACACCGCCCCGGCTGATTTCCAGCAATCTCCGGCGGATGGCTTTCTGGAGTTTCTGGCTCCCTTCCACGAAAGGTTTTCATCGCGCCAGGCAATGCTGCTGGAAGACCGTCGTCGAGCGCTGGAAGACTCGCTTACCGGCGCCAAGCCTGCCCACCACTATCCGGGTCCGGCCGTGCGCAATGGCTGGCGGCTTGAGCTTCCCGACTGGTGCCAGGACCAACGCAACCAGATGACCGGGCCGGCAGACGACGCCGAGCTAGTGGTCAAGATGCTGAACTCGGGGGCACCGGGAGTGATGCTCGATCTCGAAGACTCCACGGTGAACGAATGGGAGCACCAGCGGCTGGGCGGGGAAAACATTTTGGCTGCACTTCGCGGCACGCTCACATACATGGACAAGAAACGCGACCAGGTTGTTGGAATCCAACCGGGCCCGGTAGTGATCTGGATCCGGCCGCGGGGATTGCACATTCATCAGGCCGGAATTTTTGAGGAGCAGACGCCAGCCTCGTTGTTTGACGTGGCGCGGATCGTCTATCGCGTTGATCCTGAGGAACTGAAGTACCCGCTGTGCTTCTACATTCCGAAGTCGGAATCAGCGGAAGAAGCGCTGTGGTGGCGCGATCTGTTCCAGGAGATGGCTGAAGCACGCGGCTGGCCACGAAATTACATCAAGTGCATGGCGCTGGTCGAATCCCATCCGCTGGCATTCCAGATGGAGGAGTTCCTCTACAACCTGAGCGACCACATTCTGGGCCTGAATCTGGGCCGCTGGGACTATATGGCAAGCCTGATCCACTTCAACCTTAGCGATCCTGAATGGGTCCTGCCGGATCGCAACTCAATTCCGCACGATGTCCCCTTCTTCCAGAATCTGCGCGAGCTGATGCCGGAGATTTGCCACAAACGCGGGGTGCTGGCGATCGGCGGAATGACGGCGCTGTATCCCAGCCGCGCTGACGTGGAACTGAACTCACGGGCCCTCGAGGTCCTTAGAAAAGACAAGAAGAACGAAGCCGACTGCCGAATGGATGGGGCGTGGACTGGACATCCAGATCAAAATCAGATCGCTATTGAGCAATTCCCGTTTCCCAACCAACTGCAGGCACGAGTCCCATACGGCGAGCGGTATCCCAATCTGCGCCCAACTTTGAACGGAGTCGGACGAAAGACGGTTGACGGCACGCGGGCGGCGGTGAAAACCGTGATTCGCTATCGCAATGGCGTCCTGAATGGAAAGGGCGCGAGTCTGCTCGACGGCTATATGGAAGACCTGGCGACGGACCGGATCTATCGACTGATGATTGCGCAGCGCATGCGTCACGGCGGAGTAGTCGATACGTCGGGAAGGCTCGTTCCGCACACGGCTGAATTCGTGCACCAGCTGTTTGATGAGGAACTTGAGAAGCTGCTTTCAGATTCGAAGCGCACCGATGCGGGTACGGAAGAAACTTTCCGCGAGGCGCGGCGGATTGCCGAAGCGATGGTGATGAAGGAAGAATTCGATCCAGTTTAGAACGGCAGGAGAGTACGAGCTGTCGGGGCGAGTCTCGCGAAAGAGAGAGAAAACATGGCTACCAATGGAAAGTCCACAAAACGGAATGCAACACCAATGACAGACTGGGAGACTAATCCGCGGTGGAATGGAGTCAAACGCCCCTACGGTTGGGAAGATGTCGAACGCTTGCGTGGCACCATGCAGATCGAGTGCACTCTGGCGCGGCATGGAGCGGAAACACTTTGGAAAATGCTTCACAGCGAGGCTTATTTGCCCGCACTTGGCGCACTTACCGGCAACCAGGCAGTTCAACAAGTCAGGGCGGGTCTGAAAGCCATTTACGTAAGTGGGTGGCAGGTCGCGGCCGACGCCAACAATGCTGGAGAAATGTATCCAGACCAGAGCTTGTATCCATCAGACAGCGTTCCCGCGGTTGTGCGAAAGATCAATCGGGTCCTCACGCGAGCCGATCAGATTCATCACGCAGAGGGAAAGAATGGCGTGAACTGGTTTGTACCGCTGGTAGCCGATGCCGAGGCAGGTTTTGGTGGAAACCTGAATGCATTCGAACTCATGAAGGCCATGATCGAGGCTGGCGCTGCATGTGTTCACTTCGAGGACCAGCTTTCGTCAGCGAAGAAGTGCGGACACCTGGGCGGCAAAGTCCTGGTGCCCACAACCGAAGCCATCCAGAAACTTGTGGCGGCACGGTTAGCAGCAGATGTGATGGGCGTTCCCACGCTGGTGCTGGCCCGCACCGACGCCAACAGCGCGCACCTGCTGACCAGCGACATAGACCCGCGCGATCACGCGTTCCTGACTGGAGAGAAGACAAGCGAAGGCTTCTATTGCATTCGTGGAGGACTGGAGTCGGCCATTTCGCGAGCAATTTCCTACGCGCCATATGCCGACCTGTTGTGGTGCGAAACTTCGGAACCGAATCTCGCGGAAGCGCGTCGCTTCGCCGAAGCGGTGCACGAAAAACATCCCGGCAAGCTGCTGGCATACAACTGCTCTCCATCTTTCAACTGGAAGAAGAAGCTGGATGACGCGACCATCGGGCGCTTCCAGACCGAGCTGGCGGCCATGGGCTACAAGTTCCAGTTCGTGACCTTGGCTGGATTCCATGCGCTGAACCTGAGCATGTTCGACCTGGCGCGGGCGTACAAACAGAGTGGAATGAAGGCGTACTCGGCCCTGCAGGAGAGAGAATTTTCGAACGAGCAGCACGGATATGAAGGCGCGAAGCACCAGCGATTTGTCGGTACTGGGTACTTCGATTTGGTGACGCAGGTTGTTGCCGGAGGTCTTGCTTCCACCACGGCGCTCGCAAACTCCACTGAAGCCGAGCAGTTTCTCCCTATGCCGCCGCCGGAGATTCCGCCCGATGAAATGCTGATGCCGGCTGGCGACTGAGGCCGTAGTCCATTCAAAATCGGAAGCAGAAGCCACTTCCAACTGTGGGGAGAGTCAAAATCCGCAACTGGCGCGGATTTCCACAGTTGACATTCGCAGAATGCAGGCGCTAAATAGCTCCGGCGAGTTTTCCGCTCAGCCGAGCCGAGGTTTCGAGCCTCGTCGCTGGGTAGAAAGAGACCTCCCCCCAGGAGCTACCATGAACAAAGCAGATCTTATTGACCGGATTGCGTCCGGCTGCGGCATGAGCAAGACCCAGGCCGCTGGCGCAATCGACACAACCGTAGATAGTATTACCGGCGCGTTGAAAAAAGGGGACCGTGTTGCTCTGATCGGGTTCGGGACATTTTCCATTTCGCAGAGGAAAGCGCGCAATGGACGGAACCCGCAAACCGGGGCCACGATCAAAATTGCGGCCCGCCGAGTGGCGAAGTTCACCGCCGGCGCCGACCTCAAAAAAGCCGTCAACCGCGGAAAGCAAGTCTAGTTTTCAAAGAAAGCGGCAGGGGGTCGGCCCTGCCGTTTTTTGTTTGCACTCCCAATGGCGCCTGTTTACTGAACGGTCGGATGGGTTGGACTGAATACACCGGTCGGGCTGTCTTTCCAGATCCAGGCGTGGATCATCCACTGGGTTTCGGCAGTGCACTTCCCGCCTCTAGCTAGCCTTGCATGGATCTTCGTTGAGGCCAGAAGGGGTGCTCCGATCGGGAAGCACGCAAATGTTTTCGTGATGGTGCCAGTTGGCCAGTGACTTCGGAAATGGCGGATTCTTAGGCTGGCCATCCGCATCGGCTTCCGCGTTCAGCAGGTAGCTGACTCCGACCAACGCATAACCGCCAGTGACCTCGGGATTCTTTTCGTAGAGCAGAATGTTCGGACGCTCGATGTCGAACCCACCGGAGTGCGGGCCTACGTAGTGAATGCCCATACCTGGAACATCAGGGCCGAATGCCCTGAACCCGTGGGCTTCAGCTGCGCGCACATCCTGGTATTTGGTAGTTGCATGCCGAGCGATTTCGAGCAGGCCGGCGGTTTTAGTGAGTTCTTCATAGGTTGCAGGGACACCAGTCCCGTGGTGTTCGTGACCCATCGACATCCCATTGGATGGTTGGTCATGCTGTGTTCCATTGCCTGCTGGGCTGGAGCAAGGGTGCTCAGGCAAAGGCAACCGGTGATTAGAGTGATTTTCGCTAAGTTCATAAGTTCCTCCTTTGGCTGCTTTATTTCGAAATTTTCCGTAAATGCTGGATCCAGTTCAGCTCCGCTTGAATTTGGCTGCGCAGGAACTGCACGGTTTCGCGCGCATAAGAGTCGAGCCTAAAGCGAGTCTCAATCCCTTTCAGGTGCTCGCCGGTGCGCTGTAAGTGCGCTGAGCGACCAGTCAGTATCTGGTCTCGCGCGTCGGGGTCGAGCACCTGGAATAGGCCGACTCTGGTCAGGAATGCTTCCCACGACCTCGCGTCTGAGTCGCTGTACTCGCTGAGTTTTTGAACCAGAGTTCGCCGCCCGAGCGCGGTCAGCGCGTACTGGTGCCGCTCTTGTCCTCGCTCTCCTGGAACAGTTTTCTTTGTTACCCAGCCTGCCTCGGTGAATCGGCGCAGCAGGGGATAGACCAGGTTGTTGTGCAAAGTCTCCTGGCCTAGGATGAGTCCGGCTTCGTGTTTTAGCTGGTATCCATGCTTGGGGCCCAGCAGCAAGGTGGCCAAGATTATTAGATCAGTCATGACTGTGTCAGTAATGATCTAATCGACGAATCTTGTCAAGTGGAAATTTTGGCTGGATACGAGGCTACCGCGGGACGACTGGGCCTGCGGCGTGGAGACAGCCGAGGTGCGGCTGTCTCTACATTTCAACGCTAGTTGTTTGCTGAATCCTTCGGCGATCCTTTAGAATCAAATGGCTCGGTTCAGATATTTCGATTTGGAGACACAATGAAGGCAGCTATTCATCCTGCATACAACGAAGTGCGCGTGCACTGCGCGTGCGGCAGTACGTTTACCACGCGGTCCACGCACAAAGGCGACATTCACGTAGAAATCTGCTCCAGTTGCCATCCTTTCTTCACTGGCAAACAGAAGTTGATCGACACGGCCGGGCGTGTGGAGCGTTTCCGCCGCAAGTACGGCAAGGCGGGCGCGGAAAAGAAGTAATCCCATTTCGATAGATTTGAGGCCCTCCGGTGCGAGGGCCTTTCTCTTTTAGAATTCAATTGTGACGGACATTGGCAAAATGCTGGTTTTCCTGGGCCTGCTGATTGTGGCCGCTGGAGTGGCGCTAATGCTCCTGGGAAAGACCAGCCTTCCGCTGGGCAGGCTTCCGGGAGACATTCTCTATCGTGGAAAGCACACAACGTTTTACTTTCCGTTGGCTACTTCAATCCTGTTGAGTGTAGCGCTATCGCTGGTGCTGTATCTGATCGGGCGAATGCGGCGGTGACGCCGAGTCTGCCGAGAAATAGTACGTCACAGGACCGATCAGAACTAATGCGGTTCTGCAGACTCCCAGGAGAACAGAACGTTGCCGATCTCCGCGATGTTTCAGTGGGGAGTCGATTGTATTTCTGACCGTGAGACCCCCGTAGCTAGCAGCCGACTTGCGGGTGTGCCAACAATAAAAGCGTGAAACCTTGGCCTGAGTTGGGGTTTCTAAGTAGTAGCAGCAATGCACATGGCACGACTTACGAAAGTCACTTGTTTTCGCGTGCAAGCTGCGATAAGACATCGCAAACCGGCAAAAAAGCCGGCGCGATTGCGATGAGGGAGGGGCACACTATGATTCCCGACGATCATCCGCTGCAGAGACTCTTTGTCGAGATGGTTGGACGTCATTACGCCCACGAGATCGGGATTCGCGATCCGGAGCTAGTCGGATATGTGGCGCACCTGCTGGCGGAGTTCTGTGATGCCGAGCAGCTCTTCAAAATCAGCAGTGCAGCCGGCAAGCCGCTCACCGATGTAGGAGAAATGCTGCTGGAATCGAATCCGGTCTTCGGCCCGGCCCCTTCGTTCGACCGCGAAAGACAGGTGCGTAAGCACATTGGCGATTACACACTGTTCTTCACCGGAATGTTTCCAGAGAGTATTAATCATCTTCGCCTGCGCCGCCATCGCCTGGAGAATTTTGTTGATTGGATGAAAGCAGGGAAGGAAAGCTACTACATTGTCTCGAAGTTTGACTGCTTCGAGTACACAAAAGTCGCGCCTCTTTTTGAGCGGCTGTCCTCGCATTTCGAACAGTGCGTGTATGGACTGAACTGCGTCAAGAATGAGCTGCAGGAGATGCAGCACCCAATCGTCCGCCGGACGGACGAACTTCTGATGTAGTCAGGTTGAGCGGTAGAAGCTCAGACTTGCATCCCCCTGTTCGAGCTTACGGACCCGGACAAGGCGGCCAAACTTCTCTCCGGGATCAAATCTCTTCTCGTGTTCGACCACGACCAGAGCGCGTTCGTTGATAGTTGAATTTCCCAAAAGCTCTAAAGTTTCCGGATACGCATTTTGCAACTGGTAAGGCGGATCCATGAAGATGAAGTCAGGCTTAACCTGTTGACAATCGAAGTACGGAACTGCCTGCGCGCTTGGCTGCTCAAGAATCTGGAATCCTTCCGCAATCCCAAGCGACCGCAGATTCTGACGCAGAATTTGGGCGGCGGGCTTCGAGGACTCCACAAAGTGCACCATGGCGGCGCCGCGGCTCAGCGCCTCTATTCCGACGGCTCCGGTTCCCGCGAACAAATCCAGCCACACCGAGTGTTCAAGCGCGGCTGGATTTCCGGCAGTGAGAACGTTGAACAAAGTTTCGCGCAGGCGATCCGAAGTGGGCCGGATATCGAGACCACGAAGAGAACGCAACGGACGGCTTCGAAATTTTCCAGCAATTATTCGCATGGTGAAGCAAAAGCCCAAGGGCCTCTCGGCGACATCGCACCGCCTCACAACTTCGAGCCCACTGGAAGACGTCTAAGCGTATAAGATTACGGAAGCAGATGAGAAGCTGGTCTATTCCCGCGGGTCGAGTGTTCGGGGTCGAAATCCGCATCCATCTTTCGTTCTTGCTCCTTCTGCTGTCCCCTCTTTTCGTGGCACTGAGTGAGCAAGGTGCTCGTGTCACCGGCAGCCCAGTGCGCGGAGTAGCACTCGTGGCCATCATCTTCGGCTCAGTCGTTTTGCACGAGCTTGGTCACGCGCTGGTGGGGAGACACTCTGGAGTTCCGCCGCGAGCCATTGTCCTTCTGCCTATAGGCGGAGTCACGATTTTTGATGAGGCCCAGCCTGCGCTGCCCGCAAATTGGAAACGTGATGCGCGGATTGCGGCCGCCGGTCCGATAGTGAATTTTGTTATCGCGGGAATTTCGGCCGTATTCCTCGGCGTGGCGATGCCTCAATGGCGCTTCTGGGCAGACCCCTATGTGAGTTCTTCCAATCTGCCCCACAGCATGATTTGGGCGAACCTGTGGCTTGGACTGTTTAACTTGCTGCCGGCTTACCCAATGGACGGGGGACGCGTACTGCGCGCAATTTTCAGCCGCACGATGGAACCGATGAGTGCAACTCGCCGCGCCGTCAGCATCGGACGTGGCTTTGCGATCGCATTCGTGCTGGCGGGTTTGTGGAACGCATGGTTTTCCGTGATCGGCGTGTTCCTCTTCATCGCGGCGCAGATGGAAGACCGATCTGCGGTGTTTCAGTCCGTGCTGGAAACAGTGCACCTGGAAGACATCATGCTGACCGACTTCGCCACGCTCTCCCCGGCCGACACTTTGGAAGATGCTCTGGAGAAAGCGGTCCACTGCCTGCAGGATGATTTTCCGGTCATCCGCGGCGGCGACATGGTGGGAGTGGTCTCGAAGCAGAAAATCCTGCAGACGTTGCGCAGCGAAGGCAACGGTTATGTGCAGGCGGTGATGAACCGGATCTTTGACGTGGCGCAGAAGTCAGAGTCGCTGTCTTCAGCGTTCCGCAAGTTGAGCGCGCGCAATCTCAGCATCATTCCGGTCGTTGATAACCAGCAACTGGTAGGAATTGTGACCCTGCAGAACCTGATGCACTCTATGGCGCTGCTGGCCGAAACTCGAAAACTGCGCAAAGCCGCACTCGAATCCTGATCAGAACTTAAAGACAATGCCGACGGAAGGCTCGGCCATGTGCCCTCTGGCTCCGGTGAACAGGTTTTGCAAATTGAAATCGGGGGCCTTGTAAATGAGGCCTCGATATTGCAGCCGCAACGCCAGTACTCGCCACAAACGATAATCTGCTCCAGCGCCATATAGAAAAGCTAGCGACGTCTGCTGAGCCGCGCCAAACGCCGCCTGAAATCCATCGATGGATGTGTTGCCCGGGTTAAAGCGCAGAGCCCCTGCCCCGCCGAACAGAAACGGTTCTACCCGTGCGGTTTGAAACGGACTGAACACATAGGCACCGCTGAACTCGGTGATTCCTGCCTGCACGCGGAAGTTGTTGGGTGCTAGGAGAAAGACCTGCGAGTTCATGGTGTGCGCGAAATTGGCTTCCAGAGAATGCATCCGGTTAAAGCGAAAACGGAAGGTGGCCAGGATTGCGGCGGAATTTGTAGGTTTCAGGGTGACGCCGCGATCTGCCGCACTCGAACTCTTGCTGAAGACTCCGCCGAACCCGAGACTTACGTCAAAATGACCTACATCCTGCGCTTGCGTAAAAGATACCAGCGCAAAAATGATTACAACTGCCAGCCGTGCTTTCCTCAGCATTCCATTCCTTTCCGACCCGCAATCAGTAACGAAACTACTCGAGGCGAATTGCTTTTACTTGCTGGACCGCGGGAATGCCGCTCAGTTCGCTTACCACTACGTCGGGCACACTGCCATCCACGTGCACCACTGCAATAGCCTCTCGCGGAACGCCGGGCTGCGCTTCGCCACCACGCCGGCCTAAGGAGAAGTTGGCGATATTAATGCCATGCTTTCCGAGAATTGTGCCCACCTTTCCGATAACGCCGGGTACATCCTGATTCCGCATGTAGATGAGGTTCTGCTCGAGCGGCGCCTCAATGTCAATGCCGTCGACGTGCAGCAGGCGTGGCGTGTCTTCCCGCAGTATCGCGCCTTTGACAACATGTTTTGTCTGCTGCGTCTTAATTGAAATGGAGAGCACGCTGCCCGCGCCGCCGGTTGAAGCCTTCGGCTTGCGCTCCTCATGGACGGTCAAGCCCCTGGAAGACGCCAGACTGGCGGCGTTTACCAAGTTAGCCTTCTCTTCGACCGCCACATTCAGAATGCCTTTGATTGCGGCATTGCGGATGAGCTCCGTCTTCCACTCAGTGATATGTCCGGTATAGCTGAGGGAAATTTCTTCCAACGAGCTTCCGCTGACCTGCGCGAGAAACGACCCTAACCTCTCCGCCAGCACGATGTACGGTTTCAAGGTGAGATATTCTTCATGCGAAACCGAGGGGACGTTCACCGCGTTCTGGATCACGCCATGCTTGAGGTATTCCCTAACTTGAAGTGCGATCTGATGACCCACGGCTTCCTGCGCTTCGTTCGTGGAACCGGCTATATGCGGCGTCAAGATGACATTGTCCATTTTCTGAAGCGGCGAATCTTTCAGCGGCTCTTGTACAAACACATCCAACGCGGCAGCGGCTACTTGTCCTTCCTGCAACGCGCTCGCCAAGGCCGCTTCATCCACCAGTTCGCCACGCGCGCAATTCACCAGGCGGACTCCGCGCTTCATCTTTTTCACGGATTCCGCGTTAATCATGTTCTGTGTCTGCGGAGTCAGGCCAACATGAAGCGACAAATAGTCTGATGCGGCATAAACCTCATCGAGGGTGGCCAGCTTGATCCCGTTTTCTTTGGCGATAGCCGCCGAGACGAACGGATCGTGGCCGATGATCTCCATGTTGAAAGCACGTGCACGCTTGGCTACCTCCAGGCCGATCTTTCCCAGGCCGACGATTCCCAGCGTTTTGCCACGAAGCTCGGTGCCCTGCAGCGATTTCTTCTCCCACTTGCCGGCATGCATCAGCGCATTGGCGCGCGGAGTGAATCGTGCCATGGCCAGCATCAGGCCAATGGTTTGCTCGGCCACTGCCACGGCGTTGGCGCCCGGCGTGTTCATGACCGCAATGCCTTTACGGGTAGCAGGCTCGAGTTCGATGTTGTCCACTCCAACGCCAGCGCGCCCGATGACGCGCAATTTAGAGGCATTGGCGAGCAGTGCGGCATCCACCTGCACCGCCGAACGCACCAGCAACGCGTCGGCAGTCTCCAGTTCTTGAGCCAGGCTTCCGTTCAACTGGTCGGGCGTGACCACTATCCACCCGGGCTCACGTAGCAGATTCACAGCCGAGGCCGACATCTTTTCCGCAACCACAATTTTCATGATCAATGATTCCTTTACAAGAAAATGACAGCATTCAGACACTCCGAAGTGCCGGATTTCCTAAACTTACTTCAGTTTGCAGACTCTCGCGGAGAAAACTCATGAAGCTGCTATTCGTTCTTTTTCTCACCGCCCTTAGCGTTGGATGTGGCTACTCGAAGCACACGACGCCCGTGCAACCGGGCACAATGCCCACTATCGCCCAGCTCGTTCCGAACAACGCAAATAACAGCACAAATGGCGGAGGCGTTGCCTTCACCCTGGAAGTCGATGGCACGAACTTTGCCGCGAAAGCGGTCATAAATTTCAATGGCGCGGCCATGACTACAACTTGGGTCAGCGCGGCCAAACTTACGACTATGATTCCGGCTACGGCGATCATGAATAAGGGCACCGTGCCAGTTACCGTAACAAATCCCGCTACTCCCGGCGGTATATATGGTGGTGGCACCTCGGCTGCGACTTCGGCACCGATGAACTTTACAATCAACTAGACTTGGGACCAGGCACAGTTTCGACGCGCAGTCCTCAAGCTTCGATCAGTTGCGGCTTATCGGATAAGTTACGGGCATAGACTTCCTGGGCCGCCCGCACCGCCGCGCCATACTCGACGCTCCCGCCGGTAGTCCTGGCCAACACTTGCTCCAGCGCTGCCAAAATCCCAACCGTATCCAGATAGTCGTAGTAGCCGATGTGAGCAATGCGGAACAGCTTGCCTTTCATGTCGCCCTGGCCGTTCGCCACCACTGCTGAGAACGATTCTCGGAACTCCTTCACTAATTTGCTGGAATCAACTCCCGCTGGAGCGGTGACCGCAGTGAGCGCCGCACCCGGAGCTGACGCAAATAACTTCAGTCCAAGCGCCTTCACGCCTGCGCGGGTCATCTCGGCAGCCAGCTCGGCATTGTCCACCAGCGCTTTGCGTCCTGCAACCAGGTCGCCGTTGCCCATTTGGCGGATGAAGTCGAGAGCTGCCCCCAGGGCGGCAAACAGCGACGTTGCCGGAGTGTAGGCTGACTCTCCCTTCGCTGCGGCCTTACGTTCTTTGCGGAAGTCGAAATAGTAGCGCGGATTCTTTGCCGTCTCCATGCGCTTCCACGCCCGCTCGCTGATCGCACAATACGCGAGGCCTGGCGGTATCATCAGGGCTTTTTGCGATCCGCCGATGATTACGTCGATACCCCATCCATCCACGTCGAAGTGAGTTGTGCCGAGGCCGGTAATTGCATCGACGATCAGCAAGGTGTCGCCGCCGTTTTCGTGGACTAGTTTAGCGATGCCTTTCACATCGTGGCGCGCGCCGGTGGAACTCTCAGTAGCTTGCACGTAAACCGCGCGTGTTTCCGGGGTGAGCCTTCCGCGCACGTCGTCCAGAGCAAAAGTGTCGCCGTAGGGCTTCTCCAAAACGTCCACGTTGCAGCCGTAGGCCTTGGTCAGATCGCGCCAGCGCTCGCCGAATTTTCCGGCGGTCAACACCAGGACTTTATCGCCTGGAGAAGTCAGGTTGGAGACCGAGCCCTCCATCACGCCTGTCCCGGATGAGGCCAGCACCAAAACATCATTCGAGGTGCCGATGAAATCTTTCATGTCGGCCAGCACGCGGGTGAAGAGGGCGCGAAAATCCGCCGTACGATGGTGAGCGGTGAATGCAGCCATGGCGTTCTGGGCCGCAGGCAAAAGAGGAGTGGGGCCAGGAGTAAAAAGACGGTTCTTTAGCAGCATTGCGATAGTCCTTTGATATGAAGTCGGGGAAGATGGAAAGTACCTATTAGTGTATCGGAAAAACCGTGGTTGGTCGTTGGTCGTCAAAGGCCGTCGTTGGTTATTCGTCGTTTGTCGTTGGCCAGATCTCCGACTGATCAGCTCCGTGATTCCACCTCGGCCAGCCCCATCTCCCTGTCATTCCGAGCGAGCATGTCGTCCCGTTCTCGGGACGGCAGCGCAGTCGAGGAAACCTGCTTTCTGCTTTTCTTCGCCAACGACGAACGACCAACGACTGCTTTCTCTATAATGTTTCAACCATGAGCCTTAGCGAACAAATTCAAAAAGACATCACTACAGCCATGAAGGCACGCGATGAGCACCGCCTTTCCACCTTGCGCATGGTGAAATCCGCGCTCAAGAACCGCGAAGTCGAAAAGATGGCTCCCCTCGACGACAAAGAATCGCAGCAAGTGCTGAGCACGCTGATCAAGCAGCGCAAAGATTCCGTCGAGCAATTCACGAAAGGCGGTCGCCAGGAACTCGCCGACAAAGAGGCCGCCGAGATCGTGCTGATCGAGAGTTATCTGCCCAAGGCCGCTGGCGAGGAGGAAATTGTCGCCGGAGTAAAAGCCGTCATCGCCGAAATGGGCTCACCTACGATGAAAGACATGGGCACGGTGATGAAAAACGCCATGGCAAAGTTCGCCACGCAAGGGATGCGCGTGGATGGGAAGCAAGTGAGCGAGGCGGTAAAGATGGAGTTGAGTGGGAAATAGGGTCAATCGTGGTTGGATGCTCGTACTTGCCGGCCTCTGTAGCTCTAGTACCGGCGATCTATGTGAGCTATTTCCGAATCCCTCCTTTCAGCGGAAAACCGTTTCTACCTCGCCCTGAGTAGCGCCCGCTCCGCCGCCTGTGGCAAGCGGACCGAGGCAAAATAGTTCTCCGGATAGAGATAATCTTCGCCCGACTCGTCAATCACGCGGACCTGACGAATTTTTGCGGCACGTTCATCAGGAATCGCTTGATACAGCTTGCGAACCTCAAGCGAGGCCGGGTAGCCCTTATTATTGATGCAAACCACGAAGCTCTTTTCCGTACGTCTCATATTTCGTCCAGAATCCGTTTAATCTTAAACTCTCTTGATCCTACTCCGTGGGCTTCATACCAGTGAAGTTCGGCTAGGCAAATCGTACCATCCGCGAGTTCGATTGTGGCGACTCCCTTCCGCTTGCGCCAGTGCGAGCCGCCGTAAAGCTTCCTTAATCGGCGCCTCTCTCGAAGACCCTTCCCGGTGGCGATTGTCTCAACGTCCGAGATGTTGCCTACAATCTTGAAGAACATGGCTCAACCCTGCCGTTACTTCTGCTGTTGCAGATCCCGGTACGCCGCGCTCTTCGAAATTCCTCTTTCCTTGGCCACCTTTTTCAGCGCAGCCTTTTCATCCAACTTCTCCTCGCGCATGATCTGTTCGACCCGCTCGGGGATTGAAGTCCCGCGCGGCGCACTCTGCCCTTCAGCAGCTTTGCCGATCACGAGCGTGATTTCTCCCTTGACCTCGCCACGCGCGTTTAGAGTTTGCGCCACATCCTCCGCCGACCCACGCAGGAATTCCTCATGGATTTTCGTCAGCTCTCGGGCGACGACAACGGGGCGGTTTGGACCGAGCACTTCAGCAACATCCGCCAGAGTTTCTTTGATACGGTGAGGGGCGTCGTAATAAATCTGCACTTCGCCAGAGTTGAGAATCTTCTCTAGTTCTTTACGCCGTGCACCGCTCTTCGCGGGCAGAAATCCGCGAAAGGAAAACGACTCCGTGGGGAACCCGCTCGCAACCAGCGCCGTGAGAAATGCCGCAGGCCCGGGAATGGGCACGACCGGAACTCCGCGCTTGATCGCAAGCGAAACCAGGCGAAACCCAGGATCGGAAATGCCGGGCATACCAGCGTCCGAAACGACTGCGATCCGAAGGCCTTTTTCGAGTTCGCGAATCAGCTCTGCCGCGCGGGAGGCCTCGTTGTGCTCATGATAGCTGACGGTCCGGGTCGCGATGCCGTAATGATTGAGGAGCTTTTGAGTCTGGCGAGTGTCCTCGCATGCGATCACGTCAGCCTGCTTTAGCACACGGATTGCGCGCAGAGTGATGTCTTCGAGATTGCCGATGGGCGTGGCCACGAGGTAGAGTCCGGGCTCGAGGCTTTCGCTCACAGGCATACGCGCGAGTCTAGCACTCGTTAGCGTGATGCCCAACGAGAACACGCAGCACACAAGTTACCCAGGCAGCAGAAAAGTGCCCGTTAAGTTCATTAGGGGCTGAAGCCCGGATTCATCGCAGGCTATTTAGCGCAGGGCCAGAGGCCCTGCTCCACCCAAAAGCACTTTTCGCAGACCGTCACGCGCGGGCGGACGTTTCTTCAATAGCGGCCGCCAGTTGTCCGCATGCCCAGGAAACCTGATCTCGCAAAATGACGGCTGGGGGAGCAATCAGAATGTGGTCACCGCAATCTCCGTCAACGCAGCCTTGCACGGGATAAACGAGCAAACCGCGCTCGGTTGCGGCTTGGGCGACCTGTCCGGAGAAATTCGTCTCAAAAGAGAACGGAGCCTTTGTGGATTGGTCAGAAACGAACTCGACTGCCCATAGAAGGCCAATTCCGCGGACATCTCCCACCGCATTTAGCTGCCGGAGCTGGTTAAGAGTGTCCTTCAGCAAAGCAGCGGTGCTACCTTCGCGATCGGAGTTGGCGGTGTCTACCAGTTTGTGTTCCCCGATGTAATTCAGGACTGCCCATCCGGCCGCCAGCGAAATGGGGTGCGAGCTGTAAGTAAATCCGTGAATGAAGGAACCGGAGCCGGAGGAGATCGCATCGACGACGCGCTTGGAGATGATCAGCGCTCCGAGCGGCGCATATCCGCTGGAGAGTCCTTTTGCGGTCACCAATATGTCTGGGGCCACACCCCAGTGTTCAACCGCGAAGTTGCGGCCGGTGCGTCCCATACCAGTCATGACTTCATCGGCGATCAGCAGGACGCCATTGGTCTGGCATATATCGGCGACCTTTTCCAGATAGCCAGGCGGAGGGGCTACTGCGCCTAGCGTCGCCCCGCTGACCGGCTCGAGAATGACGGCGGCAACTTTGCCTTCCGCGTTGGCCATGGCTTGTTCGACCTCGGCAGCGTATTCCTGGCCGCATTCGAAGCAGCTATCCGTACAATCGTGGGCGCAGCGATAACAATACGGCGCGCCCACGCTGGCGAACTCCCGCAACATGGGCCGGTAGATTTCGCGGCGGTGTTTATTCCGCGATACCGCGACCGCTCCCAAGGTCGCGCCGTGATAGCTTTTGTCCCGGCTGATGATCTGCGACCGCTCGTTTTCGCCTATTTCAACCTGATATTGCCGGGCGAGCTTTAAGGCGGCTTCAATCGCCTCCGAGCCGCCGCTGGTAAAGTAAACGGCGCCGCCGCGAAAGTTGTCCCCTGCAAACGTGAGGAGTTCGTTCGCGTATTCCTCGGCAATAGGTGTTGTGAACTGGCTGCCATGGACGAATTCGAGCTGCTTGGCCTGCTCGGTCATCGCCGCAACAACTTCCCCAACCCCATGTCCGATGAAGTTCACTGCGGCTGAACCGGAGAAATCCAGATACTGCTTTCCGCGAGCGTCCCACAGGTACGCCCCCTCGCCGCGCACGGCAGGAGGGAAGATCCTGCGGAAGGAGCGCCGCAGCAGGGCGGAACCCGGTGAATTCTGAGTGGCAGCTTGACCCGGCACGACTGGGATTATCCGGTCTATTGATTCCGACTGTCAAAAAAGAGTTGCCGCACGTGCTGTGCGGGTCACCGGCAAGCTCAGCCTTTGCGTGTAAAATCGGCCTTAATGCAAGCCTCCTCAGAGACTCTGAACTCCGGCTCCATGTCTGTTTTCCGGCGTTTTCTGAGGATTTTTCGGCCCTCGCACGAACACACGGCGTTTTCCGCCACCATACTGCTGGTAACCGCCATTCTTCTGTCGCGTGTGGTTGGCTTTCTGCGAGAGGTATACATTGCCTGGGCTTTCGGCGCGAACTCGGTCACCGACGCCTATAACGCCGGCTTCACCATCCCTGACTGGCTGAATTATCTGGTCGCAGGGGGCACAGCTTCGATCACGTTCGTTTCCATCTATACGCGGTTCCTGGCCGAAAAAAGAGAAGAGGATGCGCGGAAGACTTTTTCCGCGATCATCACGATTATGACCGCGGTGCTAGGGCTGGGGATTGTGCTGGCCGAAATCTTTGCTCCTCAACTTAACCACCTCATGTTCAGCAAGTTCACTCCGGCGCAGTTTGCGCTCTGCGTTCACCTCACCCGCATACTTTTGCCGGCACAGATGTTCTTCTATGTTGGGGGAGTGGTCTCGGCGGTCCTGCTCTCACGGCGGATGTTCTTGCTGCCAGCAATCGGTCCGCTGATTTACAACGGCGGAATTATTTTGGGCGGCCTGCTCTTCTCCCATCGCTTCGGGATCGCATCGCTAGCCTACGGCGCGGTCGCAGGCGCGTTTGTTGGAATCTTCCTGATCAACGCCGTTGGAGCGGCTCGGGTTGGCATCGGTTACAGAATTTCGTTCGACGTGCACAATCCGGCGTTTCGCGAATGGGTACGGTTGTCAATTCCTCTGATGCTGGGAGTTTCTTTGGTCACTGCGGACGACTGGATTCTGCGATATTTTGCTTCCGGCAGCGTGGGTGACATTACTCGTTTGAATTATGCAAAGCGCTTGTTCGCAGTCCCGATGGCTGTATTGGGCCAGGCAGCCAGCCAGGCGTCGTTGCCATTTTTTGCCCGGCTGTTCGGCGAGAAGCGATTGGACGAATTTGCGCAAACCGTGAACGCCTCCATCTACCGGATCGTCGCCGCCGCGCTGCTTGCTTCCAGCTTCATGACTGTCGCCGCGCTTCCGCTGATCGACCTGGTTTACCGGCGCGGACACTTGCTGTTCTCCGATTCGAGAGCCACTGCCGTCTATTTTTTCTGGTTTTCACTCTCGCTCGCCTTCTGGTCGGCTCAGGGCCTGTACGCGCGCGCCTTTTATGCCGCAGGCAACACATTAACGCCAATGATTGCCAGCAGCGTTATTACGTTGGCATCTCTCCCTGTGTACGCGGCGTTGTATCACACCTTTTCGGCTGTGGGACTGGTGATCGCATCAGATCTGGGGATAGCGACCAACTGTCTCGCAGTTGCTCTCCTGCTACATAAACGCAACCTAGTCCCGGCGTCCGGGCTCGAGTGGAAAGAAATCGGCAAGGCTCTAGTGATCTCAGTGTTCGCAGGATTGTTGAGTTTTGAAATTGCGAAGCTGGTGGACTTGCAAGGCAGTCGAGTAGCAGACCTAAAGGCCCTCCTCCTGATCAGTGGAAGCTGGGCGGGCACTGTCGCGCTGGGGCTGTGGCTGATGAAATCAAAATTGCCGCAAGCCCTGCGCCGTCGGCGTCCTGCGACAGGCTGAAGATTCCGAATCAGCCCTTAGTCATCCATAGAAGGCTGAAGCGCCATTGTGCCATTGAAGTGGCGGATGGCTTTGTAGCATTCGCATGCGGCGGATTCCAGCCCTTTGCGGTTAAGGATCTTTACGGTTCCGCGCAAGTTTTCGATGATGCCGGCTTTCTGCAGAATGCCGGCTGCAAGACTGACGCTAGGCCGTCCCGTGCCCAACATTTGCGCCAGGAATTCGTGGGTCACTGGCAGGACATCGGAATCGACGCGGTCCCGGCACATCAGCAGCCAGCGCGCCAGGCGCTGTTCAATTTCGTGCAGGCGGTTGCATGCGGCAATCTGCGCAATCTGTAATCCCTGGATGAGCACGTAGCGGTTCAAGATCAGCCGCAGCTCTGGCGTCTGAGACAATTTTTCTTCCAGCAAATCTGATTTGATTCGCACGGCATTTCCGGGAATCTGCATAATGCTGCGATAGGGTCCGCGATGAAGACCTACCGCGAGCTGAGTGCCCACGATTCCCTCGTGCCCCACGATAGCTACTTCAACGCTGCGGCCATCCCTGGTGATCACGACCAGAGAAGCCAACCCTTCGCCCAGGAAATATGCGAACTCAATTTTCTCTCCCGCTTCGTGAAGGATGTGATGATGAGGAAGCAGAACGTGTTCCAGGTGATGGCGGATGAGGTTGTACTCACTCTCGGGGATTGAGTTCAGAATTTCATTTCCCACTGACCGTCCGCCAGCTTCTGTCCTGGCATTGGAATGATGGGTTGGCATCATTCTCTTTTCACTACGAACATTCGTACGTTGCAAAAGTGCTCCTCTTGCAAGCCCGCGCAAATTAAGTTTCTGGGGAGAACCAGTTGCGTAGGCTAGATGTGACGCGCGAATGTGTCTGTTCGACAACGAACTGAGAGCAGCAGAAACTACTTCAGGCTGAGGCCACCATTGAAGTTGTGAATGGCCCCATAGCACTCGCAGGCAGCGTCCTCAAGGCGTTTACGATTGACTATTCGCACGCTTCCGCGAGCATTTTGGATCAAGCCTGCGCGCTCCAGTACGCCGGCGGCGATGGTGACGGTTGGCCGCCCTGAACCCAGCATCTGGGCAATAAATTCGTGGGTCAATGGCAGCATTTCGGAATTCACGCTGTCCTGGCACATCAAGAGCCAGCGCGCCAGCCGCTGCTCCATGTCATGCAGGCGGTTGCAGGCGGCGATCTGGGCCACCTGTAATTGCTGGGTCAGCACGTAGCGCTCGACCATGTGCCGCAAACTCGGGGATTGATCGAATGTCTCCCGCAGCGTGTTCGCTGGAACGCGTAGCCCGCTGCCGGGCAATTGCACAATGGCGCGCGTGGGCGCGTATTTGAACCCAAACACCGGAGGAAGTCCCACGACTCCCTCGTGCCCGGTAATGCCAACTTCTACGCTCCTGGTATCATTCGCCACGATGACTAGAGAGACCATTCCTTCGTTGGGAAAATAAGCATGCTCGATCTTTTTTCCCTGTTCGTACAGGACGCGGTAGCGCGGCATGTCCACGGGTTCGAGAAGTGGCCGGACAGCGCTGAATTCTTCGTCAGAGATTGAGAGCAGCATCAGGTTTCTGACCGCTTTGCCATCGCGATCGGTGCGAGGTGGCAACGGGGCAGGAACAATGAATTCCCGCTGGCTGGCGGATGAAATGTCTGGAAGCGCCACTGGTATGCTCCTTTCCGGGGGTTGGATGCGGCAGGCTGGCGCTGGCACTCGCGGAAAGCCTGTAAATGCAATCGTAATTTCGCCCAGTAAGGGCCGCTATTTTCCCCAGAAACCACGGCGTCCTTTTCAGGACGCCCGCTTTTGTAGGCTCAAATTGGGAACTGCTGTCAGCCGGCAGTCGCTGCTTCTGCGGGAACCGTCATGGGCTTGTCTTCGCCATTCAGCTTTTCTATTTCTGCAGGGCCGTGGTCCAATTTGTCACTAGATTGATCGGGAAAGATTTTCCTTGTTCGGCAGTGATCACGAGGAATTTCTTCCCGTCTGGAGTGACGTCGTACGGGGCGACGAGTCCATTGACGGACAAGATGGAATTACCCAGCGGAAAAAGCGGACGGGCGGCGTCTGCTTGAACCGAGTCCGATTTCAGTGCGATAGGAACAGACATCAGAGTGTCATCCAAGCCCACGTAGAATAGTTCTTTACCGTCGCGCCGCCACAGTGGTTGTTGGCCACCGGCGCTCGAAAGTTGCCACTTTCCTCCAGTTCCGACCGACGGGATGACGTACACTTCGAACCTGCCGGACTCATTGGAAGTGTATGTGATCCAGCGACCGTCCGGCGAGTATCTGCCTTCCATCGTGATGAAGCCGCTCGGCATCAGGTGGCGTGGCTTGCGATCATTCCCGGCGAGCGGTAGCTCCCACAACTGTGCTGCGCCAACTAAATCGCCTACAGAGTAGAGCAACGATTTCCCATCCGGAGACCAATCGCTCGGCCAATTCTGCACGTTCTTTTCGTCTCCGTTCAGCAGTATTTCGGCCTGTCCCATACCGTTGGTAGGCTTTCGATAAATATTCAGATAACCATTTTGCAGGTTGTTATATGCGATCCACTTTCCATCGGGTGACCACACGGGGGCGTCCATAGCCCCTGGTCCGAATGTCAGCCGACTACTGACCTTTCGCGCGACGTCGTAGATCCAGATGTCATTAAGAGACTCACCAGGATCAGCAGCTATGCTTCGTCCATCCGGAGAAATCCGAACATGATTGAGGTTTAGAGCCTTCTCAGCGGCCACGCCCAGGTTTTTGCCCGAGCGGTCGTACCAGGTGAGCTGGTTTGTCGCTGCTCCGCCAGAAACGTACGCCAGAGCATCTCCGTCTGCCGCTGTAAACGCTGCTCTCCACGTTCCGGTGTCAATCAGTACTTGTTCCGCTACGGGCGTCGGCGTCCCTTCCAGAGAACCCGTCTTAGGATTGAACGGCTGGGCGACAACGGCCGCTTCGCGCAGAAAGAGCAGGCGGCCGGAAGCGTACTCCGCTTGAGTGTCGCTTTGCATCAAGAATCGGTTCTCCTTGCCATCTAACGATGCAAAGTAGACGCCATTGTTAGGATCACGCGGACTGTTGTGGGTGATAGCTAAATAGAAAAACTGCCGGCCATCCGGCAGAAAGTGCGGCCAGCGGTGGCTGTCGTGCTTTGACTTGTCAAGTTTGGTCACCGGCTGGGGCGTTCCTCCGGAACTTGCCACTTGGAAGAGGCCGCTTTCGAAGGTCGGCGCAAAAAGAATGGTTCCCTCTGAATTCCAGGTTCCTCCACGTCCTAATGCGGCGTCACACACAGAGGTAGGTGAACCTCCTTCCAGCGAGATCGTCTTTAATTTGCCTCCCGAAAAAAAACCGAGCCTGCCGCTATCGGCCGACCAAAAGGGGAAATTGGCGCCGTCCGTGCCCGGAATGGGTCGAGCGTGAACTTCGTTCAGTTTTCTGACCCACAGCAAGATTTGCCCATGCGCATCCGTAGCGACATAAGCCAGAGCACTTCCATCCGGCGCCAGCACCACTGGGCCGGCATTATCTTGCGTAATCAGCGGAGTCGTATTCTCTTCAGGCAGGATCAGCGAGCGAATCACTGGTTGGGGTTTGGGCGTCCGGTTCGCCCACAACACTCCGAATATGATGGCGAGCGCGACTCCAAGCGCAGCCATCGCCCAGGGCAAATACGACAATTTGCGACGGTGCGGAATAACTTGAACTGGAGAAGATGTCTGAGACCCGCCTTCGGCGATCCACTTCAATTCCCGGGCAATGTCTCCTGCGCTCTGCCAGCGCTCATCCGGATCTTTTGCCAGGCACTGCTTGATCACACGCTCAAGCGCAGGCGGCGCGAGTGGTTGTACGGTGGATAGGGGTGGCGGTTCCGAGGAAAGGATCGCCGCAATCATGCTGGCTTTAGTCTTTCCGCCGAATGCAGGCTTGCCGCTGAGCATCTCGTACAAGACCGCCCCGAATGCGAAGATGTCGCTGCGCGCATCTGGCTGCCTTCCTTCCAATTGCTCCGGCGCCATGTATTGGAATGTGCCTACCAGCATGCCTTCGGTAGTGAGCCGTTTTGTCTCAACCGTCATTTCAGTGAGCGCGGCCGCCATCACCGAAACTTCCTCCTGTAGCTTGGCCAAGCCAAAATCCAGAAGTTTGGTGCCGGACTTGGTCAGCATTACGTTGGCGGGCTTCAGGTCGCGGTGAATAATGCCGGCACGATGGGCTTTGTCCAAGGCATCGGCCACTTGAATCCCGTACGCGAGGGCCTGCGGCGGAGCAATCGGTCCTTTAGACAGTCTCTGCTCCAGAGTTTCCCCCTCGATGTACTCCATTACAAGGTAATCAAGACCATCGTGAGTGCCAATATCATGTAACGTGCAGATGTTGGGATGGGAGAACTGTGAAATTGTGCGGGCTTCGCGTTCGAATCGCTGCCGCAGGGCCGAATCTGAGGAATGGTGAGACGGTAACACCTTGATGGCAACTGTGCGGTCCAGCCGGGAATCCCGGGCGCGATAGACCTCACCCATTCCGCCGGCGCCCAACGCGCTTACGATTTCGTACGGCCCTAGTTTAGTTCCTGAGGAAAGTGGCACGGCTCCCCTTGAGCGAATTCAGTAATTGTATGCGGAGAGGAGAATTCTTGGAAGGAGGCCTGCCCCAGAACAAGTCGAAATGGCGACAGGCGTCCCCGAATGAGGACGCCTGTTGTTTAGCGAGAGATGAAATTTTAAGCGCGGGCGGCTGCGGCTTCGGACGAAACCGGAACAGCTGGCTTGTCTTCGCCGTTGGGCTTCTGCCCAGCTTTGCGGATGTCGATTCCGCCTTTGAAGAACGCGCCGTCTTCGATCGAAATGCGCGCGGCAACAACGTCGCCGGTAAGCGACCCGTCGCTGCGAATATCCACGCGGTCACTCGCCGTCAGATTGCCACGAACTTTGCCGAGCACAACAATCTCGCGAGCATTGATGTTCGCTGCGACTACGCCATTACGGCCAACGGTGACGCGGTTTCCGGCAAGGTTGATTGAACCTTCAACCCGGCCATCGATATACAGTGACTCGGATCCAGTCACTTCACCCTTAATGACAAGAGACTTCCCGATGGTAGCCTGGTCCGCAGTGCTGGCCGTAACGGGACGCACCGGAGCACTGGCGGCCGTTTCGGTTACCGCGGGAGCGCTCGGCGCTGACATAGGTGTACGCTCCGGCTCGGTGCTACGACCTGGCGCCGTGGGCTGATTTGTAGGCTTCCACATTTGAGAAGAAATCCTTTCCTTTTGGGGAATGTTGTTATGGGCCGAATGCGCAACTCGGAGTCCAAACAAAGTCTACTCTCTGGAAATGCGTTCGTCTTGTGGAAAATCCCGATAGTTTGTGCATTTCGGGCATAATTCAGGGCAATCCCTTAGACGGACCTCATTACCTTGGTGAGTGTAAAGGCTTCCACCGACTCCGGAACAGATTACGTACCGAGTTGGTCACTCCCGGTGGCAGCAATTAGCACTTGGCATTTAGCATTTAGTAGGGACTCCCAAGGGCCAACTGCAAAATTGCTGCAACTTCAAACATGCTGCCTGATTCCACCATCCTGAAAAAGATCCAACGCCAGCCGCAGCAGACGGCTGGATATAAACAGCTTGTGCGGGAGCTGGGCCTGCACGGGGAGGAGCGCCGGGAACTGAATGAGCGTTTGCGGAACCTGATTGCATCTGGGAAGTTGGTCGCAGTGGACTCAGATCGATACGCGATTCCGCAGGCAGCATCGGGACAAAACCTGATCGTTGGCAGGTTGTCCATGCATCGTGACGGCTTCGGCTTTGTCATCCCAGACCTGTCGTCCGCCAGCGCGAACCTGAAATCGCGCATCTCTGGGGACATCTTCATTCCGCCTCCCGTCGTGGGTTCGGCCATGCATGGAGATCGCGTGCTGCTTGAGGTCACGAACATTCGCGATGACGGCCGAGCTGAGGGACGCATTCTGCGGCCAGTCGACCGGGCGCATCCCACGGTGGTCGGCATTTTCCACTACGGCTCCCGTCACAACTACGTCACTCCTCTGGACCAGAAAATCTCGCAGGAGATCGTGATTCCCCATGGGTCGGAATATCCGGAGAGTTCCTCTGTGCCCTCTGTGGTTAGTTCGGTTTCTCAACAACAGAGGACACAGAGGAACTCCAAGCATCGTGTTCTGGGCGAAGAAGCGACCCGGCGTGGTGACTGGAGCGATCTGAAAAATGTCGTCGTTGATGTTGAAGTCACCGATTGGCCGACAGCCACACAGAACGCGCGTGGGCGAGTGGTCGAAATTCTTGGCTACGAAGACGACTTTGGCGTGGATGTCGAGATCATCATCCGCAAGTACCACTTGCCGCACCGTTTTCCCGCGGGCGTGCTTCGGCAGGCCGAAGAGACCGAGCCGATCATCTCTTCGGCCGAGATCCGCAAGCGGCGCGACTTTCGTGAGCTCGCGATTGTTACGATCGACGGCGAAACTGCGCGAGACTTCGACGATGCGGTGTTCGTCCGGCGCCTGGAAAATGCCAACTTCGAATTGCAAGTTCACATTGCCGATGTCGCGCATTTCGTCCAGCCAGATTCTGTGATGGACCAGGAAGCGCGGCTGCGAGGCACCAGCGTCTACTTTCCTGACCGCGCTGTCCCCATGCTGCCGCTGGAGCTCTCAACCGATATCTGTAGCCTGCGACCGCAGGTGGATCGTCTGGTGCTGTCGTGCGTGATGCAGATCGATAACCGCGGCGAAATCGTTGGCTACAAATTGTGCCATGGAGTCATCCACTCCGCCGAGCGCATGACGTACACCGCAGTGAATGCGGTCCTCGAAGGTGACCAATCTGCACGCACGCGGTATTCGGCGCTAATAGAGAGCTTCGAGCTGATGCGCGAACTCGCGATGATTCTGAACCGGAAACGCGAGCGCCGGGGCTCAATTGATTTTGACCTGCCAGAACCGGTCATCGAGTTTGACGAATTCGGACTGATGAAGAGCATTGCCCGCTCTGAGCGCAACATCGCTCACCGCATCATCGAGGAATTCATGCTCTCGGCCAATGAATGCGTGGCCGGATATCTGGAAGGGAAAGGGATTCCTTCGCTCTATCGCATTCACGAGAAGCCGGATGCCAAGCGGGTTTACGACTTCGAAGTCATCGCCGCGACTTTCGGATACTCGCTCGGAGTCGGGGCTCTTCCGATACAGCGGGTGCAGTTCAAGAGTGATCGGCGCGCCAGCCGCGGCACCGGAAAACGACCGCGTGAACTGGAAATTCCGAAAGAAGTGCACATTACCCCGCGCATGTATCAAAAGCTAACAGAGAAAATTGCTGGCAAGCCGGAAGAGCGAATTTTGTCTTATTTAATGCTGCGGTCGCTCAAGCAGGCGCGATACTCGGAAGAAAACCCGGGCCACTTTGCACTGGCGGCCACGACCTATACGCATTTCACGTCGCCGATCCGGCGTTATCCAGATCTGATCGTGCATCGGATTCTCAAGCAGGTGCTGCTCGATTCTCCCGAGCATTGGGATGGAGAAGTTCCAGTGGGAGTGTGGCGCGGGCGCCCCGCGCGCGGCTTATCGAACCCGGACTCATCGCTGCCCTCTGAAGACTCGCGGCCGGGGCGGCCGCGCCACACCAGCGCAGAAGCTCCTTCTCCGTGGTCCAAACGCCGCGACCGCGAATCGATTCCACTCACCGATGGTCCGATTCCACTCGAAGAACTTCACTCCATCGCTGAAGAATCCAGCCAGTCCGAGCGTCGTGTGGACGACGCGGAACGCGAGTTGATGGAATGGAAAAAAGCCAAATTCATGCAGGACCGCGTCGGCGAAGACTTTGATGGACTCATCACCAGCGTGACCAAGTTCGGCCTATTCGTCGAACTCACAGACCTCTTTGTCGAAGGACTCGTCCCGCTCAACACCCTGGTCGACGACCACTACACCTATCACGAGAACACACGCGAGATCATCGGCCAGCGCAGCCGCAAAACTTACCGCCTGGGACAGCTTGTGCGCGTGCTGGTGGACCGCATCGATCCAGTCGAAAAGAAAATTCAATTCGCGTTGTTGGAAAAAGAGCAGCCGCCGCCAAAGCGCAAGCGACATTGACGTGGTGTAGAATTTCTTAGTCAACCCCGTTCGAACTTTCTGGTTCGAACCAGAGTCGGGACGTGGCTCAGCCTGGTAGAGCACTCGCTTGGGGTGCGAGGGGTCGGCAGTTCAAATCTGCCCGTCCCGACCAATCAATCTCATCCCGCATTCGCAGCAAGTTGCGGGCACACTCATCCAACACGTTTGAACCGCGTTCTCGGACCACGATTAGCAGTGAGTGATAGCGCCTGTTTAGGTTCTAGCTGATCCACGTCGCCTGAAGCGTCGGCGGCAACAGCCGCCTTGGCAGTAGAGAAGCTGCGGTTTGTCGGCTCATATCGGTTACTAAAGTTAGCCAGTGCATTGGCCTACGGGATCTTCGCGGTTGATACTTCCGAGTGCCCTCACGCAGTCAAGTTTAGAGGTATCGTGAGACCAAGGTGGTACTCCGCCCGTTTCGGCACAGCATGAAGTCCATTCCTCGAACCACAAGGCTTATGTATGCACAATGAAAATACTCTCGTCTCACCTCGACGCAGTTCCAGAGTTCCAGTCGCGATGCCAATACTGGTTACCAGCTTAGACGGGGCACACTTTTCTGAACTCTGTGAAACTCTGGTGGTGAATGCGCATGGTTGCGCAATCCGGTCGCGCGTGAAACTTGACGCTGGTGTCCAACTCCACTTCCGCAGCAAAGAGGGTCGGGTGGCGACAGCCCAGGTCGTCTCGTGCCAACCGATGGAATTGGACAGTCAGAGCTGGAGACTGGGCGCGAGGCTCGAGCACTCGGGAAATTTCTGGGGATTGCAAAACTTTCCCAAAGATTGGACTGTTTCGCAAACCTCCGCTCTGCCGAAAGTCCCACAGTTAGCAGCGCCTGCTCAGAGCCCTGTCCAGTTGTCCGGCGGGCCCAGCGAATGGCCAGAGGCTAGGTCGAAATTATCGGAAGAGTATGTAAAAAGCGTGATCGTGGAATTGGTTCGCCCGCTCCATGCTGAGATTACGGCCATGAAGGAGAAGCTGGCACGCGCCGACGCGAATCGCAGCCGCTTTGATGTGTCACTCTCAAGTATTCCTCCGGAGTTGGAACAGCAGCTGGAGCAACGGTTACGGCAGGATCTAGGTCCGAAAGTTATCGAAGAGGCGCGTCAGCAGTCCACTCGTATGCTGTCGGCGGCGAAGACGGCAATTGAAAAAATGGTGGGCGATGTTCAAGAACAGTTTCAGCGCAGCTCGAAAGAAGAACTCGAAGTCGTCGAGCAACGGGCGGGTCAGATTTCAGCGCACATCGTCGAGACCATTCGCGAACAATTGCGCGATGGAGTCGGAGACTTGCAGCGGAAACTGGTGGACGGGCGCCACCAACTTAGGCGGACCAGTGACGAGCTCCTGGTATCCCTGCAAACCAACCTGAATGACGAACACAACACGCGGCGCGAAGAATTGGAGCAACTTCGGGTGGAGGTCGCAGCGGAATCGTTGCGTCTGCATGAGCAGATTGAGCAGTTGGATAGCCGCATAAGCACGTTGGACGAGTCACTACGGTCGTGGGAGTCAGGTCTGGACGGACGTCTAAGTCAGATGGCCTCCGACACACTGAGCAATACACGCAACGAAATCGAAGACGTCGCCGACGGCATTCTGCAAGAATTGAAAACACGCAGCGCGCAGACAGTTGGGAACCAGATGGACGAAGCGGCTGGAAACATGAGGATTGTTCAAAAAGGGATCGTCGCGTCAGTTACGGAATCGCTGAAGACGCAGTCGGCGGATGCTCTGCAAGAGTTCGAACACTCCATGGACGAACTCGCTCGTTCTTCCATTGAGCGCTGCCGGGACAGGATCGCCGCTGGCTTGAATGCCGTCGTAAAGAATCTTGGCGAGCAATTTCAGGCAGAGGCCAGATTCGGTAGTGATGACAGCGAACGTTGAGTTCGCGGCCATTACGGATGACCGACTCCCCGGAACACAGCCGCTGTGAGGCCCCGCTTTCCCTGAGAAATGGATTTCGCCGTTTCTTTGTGGCCTAGCCCTCTTCTCTCACCGCTATCATTGACCCGGCTGCGAGTTAGATCGTGTGAGCACGAAGCTGATTCTTAGGCCGCTTTGAGCAGCGTCCAAATCCAGCCGACAAATGCTAGCACGAGGAAGGGGTATACAAAGAAGGGCAGCGGCGATGAGGTTGGCAGCACCTGTTCCCCCCAAAAGATCCTTGCCGCAGTGATCGCAAAAAGAATTGAAGCTATCGCACCTGCCAGACGCGCGCCCAAACGGAGAATTCCCTGGGAACACTGGTGAGCAGAAGGGCCACAGACCATAATGCCGCGCCCGCGGCAAACGACGGAACGCTTCCGGCAAGGGTGGTAGCTGTCCCAGAGAGGATTAGGCCCTCCCCAATCGCGAATACAAGAAACCCGGCAGCGACAACATCATTTCCACTTCTGAAAAATTTGAGGATGAGCAAGGCGGTAGCTACGACCAGAGCAACACCGTCTGTACGCCACGAAGCCGCTTGAAGATTTCGTTGCGTGATGACGGTCTCAACCATGCCAAACACTCCGCCCAGAGCGAGACCAACAGCAGCTACGACGTTGAAAGGGTTTTTCATACCGGTCGCTCATCATACAGCACGCACCAACTTGGCGTGGTGGCCAAGGCCGACGTCGAAAATCGAGCATGAGCTTGCAAGCGGTTGAACATCGCTGGCGTAAAATCACGGTATCGCTCATCGAACGAACCAACCCAATTCTCAATCAGTTCCGGCGTGGAATAATGCGTCGCTCTCGTCGCAGCAGTAGTTGTGATTGCCGTCAGAGCTTTCGGGCTCCTGAGAGGCGCGTGAAGATGCCAGTTTCTTTTTAAACGTGTCGCGCCTGAAATCACGATTGCCGCCGTTGTAGCCAAGGGCCAACAGGTCGTTTAGAAATACGGCCAGAGAGTCCGGGGCCGCCTTGCTGTGGGAGACCAACTCCAGCAGCGCTTTCGAATGTGTGATCTGACCAACGGGGTCGTTAAGGGCAACATCTGCTGGACGACAGCTTCATCCACTGAACCTTTCGGATAGCATCCACGAGCGAAAAATATAGTGGCTCTCGTTGTTGAGCTCTCACAAGCAGACTCAAATAGACAAGGTCGTCGTAGTTAAACTCTGGTAGGACTTGGAGCGCGACTTCGAAAAAGATGTGCGAGAATTTGTCTGGCAGCGGGGAACCCGCAATCGTCGTCGACATTCCGATTTTCCCGATGGAAGAGTCCCCAGGGCGTCATGCTACCAAGTTGAGACTGTTGAAATATCGCGATTTCGCCAACTACTGGGCAACTCTGGGCGGACCCTGGGGAACCCAGAAAAACTCAAAAAATCGTCCGCTAGAGTGTACCCATTCGGCGTAGTTCAGTCCTAAGCCCCTGAAAGCGAGAGTTCAAAACTGTCGCGGTTGAGCAGAAAAGTTCGAAAATCGTCTGCCAGGGCCGACCACCACCCGATTACTTCCATAATCCGTGATTCGGGAATAATCCCGAGAGGTGTCGCCCATACCTTTCGCAGGCCACTTCGCTAAAGGCGAGCAAACCATGATTTTTCAGTAAGCCGATGTTTCGGGACCAACTCGCACTTTCTGATAGCCTCCGGGGCGGGTGTCTCATCAGGTGTTACTCCCGTAATCCATAACTACGTTTTTCCGCGCCTCGCAGGAAGGTCTTCTTGCTAGCATGCGCCCATGACCACCGATAGTGAGAGGGTATCGGCACTCAAGATTTTTTCGTTTCTGGCCATTTTGATGCTGGCCGGAATCGTTGCCGTCGCCGGTGCTTTCCCCGGTAGCCGCGTGCAGGGATCGGCAGTTGCACTGCCCAGAGTGACTTCAGTCGTTCAGGTCACGCATGACGGATTTAGCAAGACCAGCTTATTGTCGGACGATTCCCATCTTTACGTGAGCGAATCTCCAGCCGCCCGTCACGTTATTGCCAGAGTATCGCTGAACAACTCATACCGGACATTAGTTCGTAGTGTTTTCTCGGACCTGCAAGCGCTTGATGTCTCAGCCGACCATACCAAGCTTTTGGTTTCGCCGGTCCGAGGTGGATCGAGCGACAACGAATTCTGGGCTTTGCCTGTTGGTACTGGGTCTGCGGTACGAGTTGGCAAACTGAGCGGACGCGATGCCTCCTGGTCCATGGATGGTCAGCAACTCGCTTTTGGTAAAGGTTCGATTCTATACCTGGCCAGTTCAAAGGGAGATCAAGCGCGTGAACTGTTCACGGCGAATGGGTCGGTGTTTACGCCCCGGTTTTCTCCAGACGGGCAACGGATTCGTTTCACGGTTGGTGATGCGGCGGTGAATACGACCTCGCTTTGGGAGGTTGGTCGAGACGGATCAAACCCGCATGCTCTCCTGGCCGATTGGCAGAACAGCTCCGTGGCGTGCTGTGGCAGTTGGACCGCCGACGGCCACTACTACATTTTTCAGGTAACTCAGGGCGCGCTCACCACGCTTTGGGCGTTGCCGGATTCCGGACACGGCAACCCCGAGCCGATTCAATTGACTACCGGCCCCATTTCTTTTGGAAATGCTTCGCCGGCCCGCGATAACAAGAAAATTTGGGCCATCGGGGTTCAACCGGCTGGTGAGGCGGTGAAGTATGATCCCGAAAGCAAGAAGTTCGTCCCCCTGATTTCGGGAGTTTCAGCGACTGATCTCGATTTTTCGTCGGATGGCAAATGGGTTACGTATGTGGCCGTTCCTGAAGGCACGTTATGGCGATGCCATGCCGACGGCAGCGAAAGGCTCCAACTCACATTTGCACCGGAACGCGCGGCATTGCCGCATTGGTCGCCGGACGGAAAGCATATTGCTTATGCCAGCATACAACCGGGCAAACCGTTGAAGATCTCTGTGATCTCTCCCGACGGTGGAAGTGCTGCAGATATTCTGGCGGAGAGCCGGAACCAGATTGATGCCAGTTGGTCGTCTGATGGCACGCGGATTATGTTCGGATATTTCGTCCACGATACTGGCGACCTGAACATTCGAATTGTGGACTTGAAGACGCATAAAACTGTGACCGTTCCCGGATCTGAGGGGCTATTCAGTCCGCGTTGGTCGCCGGATGGACGCTATATTGCCGCGCTGTCGCCGGACTTCACCACCGTGAAGCTCTTCGACTTTAATACTCAACAATGGTCAAATTGGCTGACCGAGCCTGCAGGCGCGGTGAACTATCCATTTTGGTCTGCAGACAGCAAATATCTTTATTTCGACGATCTGGTCACCGACGAAGAGTCAATTCGAAGAGTGAAGGTGGGCGAGAGTGATCCCGAACGGGTTTTCGCGCTGGAGGGAATTGAGCGCTACGCAGGGCCATTCGGGCTTTGGACAGGCCGCGCCGCCGACGGTTCTTCGATGTTTGTGCGCGATCGTAGCACGCAAGAGGTTTACCAGCTGAGTGTAGAACTGCCGTAGCCGGTTTTACGAGGTGATGGAAATCATGTTGAAGCGCGAAATTGCGGGCGGGCAGAGGCTGGGTTGGTGCAGGCTTCTCCTGACGCCAGGCGTGCTTTTGATGGCTCTGCTTCTCAGCGTAATGCCACTCGCGTCGCAGACGCACGACCATAGCGCAGCAGAACGGAAAGTGATCACCCGGGTAGAGCCTGATTATCCTGAGACTCTGAAGCGACTTTACGTTGGGGGAGTAGTACGAGTAGAGGTTGTCGTTACGCCCAACGGGGCCGTGGAAAGCGCAAAGCTGCTCGGAGGAAATCCGATTCTGGGTCAGTCCGCGATGAAGGCAGTAAAACTGTGGAGATATGCCCCGGCTGTCTCCAAAGAAATCCTGGACGTGAAGCTTGAATTTGATCCTCACCGCTGAATAATCTCATAGTGCAGCGTTCAGCAGAAAGCCGACAATCGTCTGCTAGGGCCGACCATTTGACCAGCAGCACTGAGCTTTCAGCCGTCAGACTTCAACCACGGCTCCGGGATGATTGCCCCGATTTTGCCTGATTGATATATTCTTAGCTTCATGTATCGCGACTTCCACGCGTTCGATCGCTGGACAAAAAAACAGGTCCACTGCATTTATCAGGCGCTTATAGTCGCGGTTGCGACTCGCCATGCCGATGCCGTCGACATCAAGTTCCTGGTTGATGGGCGTCCTGTCTGGGTGGTTCTGCCGCTGCCGGCGTGGAATGAGTATCAGAGGCGCGCGGGAAAGACAATTACCGACGCGCTGGCCATCGAGATTGCCGGACATTTCCTGAAGACTGCGCTCGAATCCGGCGAAGGCGTGGGACGCGAGATGTACTCCCTTACCGTGGACCAGACGTTGCAGCATCTGGATGCGGTGGTGGGTGAGGTCGAGCCGGCTCCGGCCGGAGCTTAGGCAACAGCTTCATTTCAGCGAGCAACTCCAGGTTTGAACATCGTTCCGACGTGCGCGGCAGTCCCGGCAACTTGCGCCCTTTCGATGCATCTAACTTTAGAGTAGGCTCAATTAAAGGAATTTTCACCTCAATCTATGAAGCTGATTCGAATTGCCTTGCCGCTGATTGCGGCCGTAGTGGCTCTTGCGCCTCTCGCCTTATCGCAAGAAGGGCCGCTCGTTCCCGATCCCCCGAAAGGGATTACCTCGGCGGAAATCATTCAGAAGTTCGCGGCTAAAGAGAAGGAATTCAGGGAAGCGCGCGACCAATACACATTTCGCCAAGACGTTAGAGTGCAGACGATGGACGGAGACACGGTCACTGGGGAGTATCGCGAGGTCTTCGATGTGACTTATGACAATCAGGGGCGGCACCTGGAGAACGTTGTGTTTGCACCCCAAAATTCACTGACCGAAATTCTAATGTCGCCGGAGGATCTGCAGGACATCCGGCACTTGTTGCCTTTCGTGCTGACCTCGGACGAGATCCCGGAGTATGACATCCTTTACGTAGGCCAACAGAAGGAAGATGAGCTGCACTGCTACGTCTTCGAAATCGCTCCCAAGAAAATTGAAGGGAAGAAGCGCTATTTTCAGGGGCGAATTTGGGTGGACGACGCCGACCTGCAAGTGGTCAAAACATCGGGCAAAACCGTGCCGGACATCCGCAAGAAAAACAACGAAAATCTCTTCCCGAAGTTCACTACCTGGCGGGAGCAGGTTGACGGCAGGTACTGGTTTCCCGCGTACACCAAGGCTGAGGACACCCTGCACTTCCGCAAGGCGGCCTACTCGGACGTTCAAATCCGCGAAATCATTTCCTACACCGATTACAAACGCTTCGGTTCCAAGGTCAGGGTAACTTACGAGGGCAAGGAACTGCCCAAGGCGAATCCTCAGGAAAGTCCGGATAAACAGCCGGACGAGCAGAAGCCGCAGTAGGCTCGACTGCGGTGCCGCTCCCTGAAGGGACTTGTTTCTCCACTTCGCGTGCCAGGCTATCATGTGCCGCCGCTTTGCGGCCGGAGCATCGGTGCATTTCGCACTTTGTCTCTGCGTCGAGTTGCGCACACTCGATTGAACCTAGAGCCAGAGGCCTGAAGCCTAGAGCCTGAAGCCTTAGGAGGCTGCGGTAGACGGGGTCGACGCGAGTTAGATGCAGCCCAGGTTTCGTGATTTTGTGAGTCAAGGCAAGCTTTTGGTTGTATCCGCTAGTGTCCCGCGGCGCGGATTCCGCTGGATGGCCTACTCTGGCTCTCATACTACAAGTGCTTCGCGGCAGCGCGCCGTGGGAGTTCGCGCTCCAGTTTCCGCAGCCAGCGCAGTTCGCCACGGAACCGCTCGATCATGAGGCTGACCATCCACACGGCTTCATGAAACCGGTGACCTACTTCTTTCTTGATCGATCGTAGCGTCGCTTCCTCCCGCGACAGCTCGTTCTCCAGAAATTCCCGACGGCGCTCGATCTGCTGACGGAACACTCCGGGCCTCGCCTGCCAGGAGAGAGCGATCCAGGTGAGAAACAGTGGCCGCTCACGGTGCGTCGCCCACTCCTCACGCTCCAGCGCATCAGCCAGGGCTGCGCGCCCTTTGACGGTCGTCTGGAAGACGCTGCGTTCAGGACCCGCTGCCGGCAACTCAATCTCGGATGCGCGAACCAGCCCGAACTGCGCCAGCTTCTCGATCGAGTAGTACACCTGTGGCCGCGAAATGCCCGCCCAATCACGTACCTCACGCCGTTCCAGCTCTGCATTGGCTTGGTAGCCGTGCATCGGCCGTTCCGCGAGCAGGCTGAGGAGCACAAAGTCGGGAGTCGTCAGCTCGCGCTTCCTAGTGGCAGGCATCGCCTGCCTTGCGCTTGCGGCTCCAGTACCACCATAGGCGCTGTTCGATCGGCAGATTCGGATTCTTCGCTTGCGCTACGGCCGCCCGAAATACGTCCAGGCAACAGATGTCCTGCGCCTGGCTGGTGACTTGGCAGAGCTTCTCGTACATCTTCTCCGGATTGCGCCGTGCCAACTGCGCCACGGTCCGAACCCCAAGGAGTTCGAAATCGCGTAACATCGCCGGGCCAATCGAAACCAGATCGCTCAACTGCTGTTCTTCGCCGGTCATAAAATCTCCTTGACAGGAACTTCGGAATTTCTTATGGTGTGTGTTACTAGTCTAAATAAGACTACCATGCTTTGGCAAGGAAAAATTAGACAGCCTATTCCCTTAAGGTCGAGACCTGGCAAAGGAGAAATCTGATGACTGTTAAGAAAATCATGTCTGTACTGCTGGTAGACGAAGTTGAGCCCTGCGTTAGATTCTGGGAAGAGCGACTAGGCTTCGAAGTCGCCATAGAAGTTCCCGAGGGCAACAAGATCGGGTTTGTTTCGCTGCAGAAGGGAGGGGTCGAGTTGATGTATCAGAGCTATGCCAGCGTCGAGAAAAATAGTTCGTTCTCAGCGTCTACGGCGCACGCGAGATCGGAGTGGAAGATCCCGCCGGGCATTTCCTGACTTTTGCGCAGTTTGGAGCCTAAAGCCGCCTTGCTGGAAAAAGAGCCGGTTATCGCAACGGTGGAAGCGCTGCGCCACACAAAATCGAGTCCAACATCGAGTTTTTCCGGAGCCTGTTAGGGCGTGAATCCCTGAAGCATCACTTAATAGAAGAGGTACTTTCTCCACTTATCGTCGGAGCGGCCCATCAAGCGCATGATGTGACGACTGGTGTGCAGGTTGAAAGCATGTGGTTCGCGCATCAACTTCATCGCTGCTTCAGCCGGCAATTGGTTGCCCTTCGTTCGATTGCAAGGATGACAGCAGGCGACTAGGTTCTCCCAACTGGAAGCGCCTCCGCGCGAACGCGGGACCACGTGGTCCAGCGTTAATTCACTCGAGGACAAGACCTCTCCGCAGTACTGGCAAGTATTGCGATCGCGCAGCAGAATATTCTTTCGCGAAAGTGCACGAGTCTGGTGCGGGATGCGGCGGTACTCCAGCAGACGAATGACCGATGGCACGCGCAAGGTCAGGCGCGCGGCGTGCAGAAAGTGACCATTTTCCTCTTCCGCCATCGCCACACCCTTCAAGACCAACACGATGGCGCGGCGCGCGGCGCAGACATTGATCGGCTCGTAAGAGGCGTTCAGCACCAGCACTGGCGCGTGCAGCGCCTGGCCATCGCTCTGCTGATGAATGCTGATCCCAAACACGGCCGCGGTGACGGTATGCCGCCCGTTGTCTGCTCCGGAGTTGTGCCTGTGTCCCGACATTTTCATGATGACTGTGCGGCGGTTTCAAACTCTGGCTCGATCTCGAAGCTCGCCGTACTGTTCTTCAACGTGCGCGCTACCGTTGCCACCCACACCTGTTTAGCTCCTGCCTTCCGCAAAACGCGAGCGCACTCGGACGCCGTTGTCCCCGTCGTCAAGACATCATCGACTAGCAAAATATTACGCCCGGATACTCCGTTTAGATGCACAACTTGGAATGCCCCGCGTATGTTCTGGCTGCGCTGTGGGCGGGTCAGGCCAATTTGTGACACGGTGGGGCGGCGGCGCTCCAGCACATCCGTCGCCAGCTCGGCCTGCGCCATTGGTGGTTGCTTCAGCGCGGCCCGGGCGATTAACTCCGCCTGGTTGAATCCGCGCTGGCGTCGTTTCGAGGAATGCAGCGGGACGGGAATAACCAGGACCGCACCAAACTCGATTCCCAACTTGTCGATAGCTTCACCGAGCATCTTGCCCAACGCGCCCGCAGCAGGTGCGACCTGCTCGTATTTCAACAAGTGGATGAGTTCGCGCAGGTCGCCTTCATAAGAACCGTAAGCTGCAGCTTTCGCAAAATTGGGCCGAGCTTCCTGGCAAGCAGCGCAAGTCTGAAGGTCTGATAAGCGCTGAAGCCCCGGCAACCGTTCACCGCAAATGTCGCAAGTCTCGCCCGAGATCAGTTGCATCGCCAAAAGGCAGCTGGGACACACGGGGAGCCGGGAAATATTTTCCAAAGGGATGCCGCAAAGACGACAATCCGAGGGGAACAGCGCAGCAAACAGGCCTTGTGCGACGATGGCCGCCCCTGAAACCGCCGAGTTCAGCAGGTTTCGCATTGCGGGAACGGTCGCGCGAGTTGTGTCTCCGGTACTGCTGAAGACCGCCCTCCCTCGCCCGGCGCCTGGTCAGGCTCCAGCCGAACGAATCCCTTCCAGTATAGCGAGGAGTTGAGGCACAAGCAATTACTCAGGCGGCAGCACGCGGCTTCATCGTGGGCCTCTGTCCCCGCTCACGGACGGTCGCGAGCATCGAAGCATTGCTTCTTCGAAAACAATTCGCGCAACGAACCGGCTGTAGCAGGAAGAGTGGAAGCACGTACTTTTCCAGGACAGAGCGGCGCCGGGAACGGTAAGCGTCCGAACCGCCGCAGTCCGGACAACGATACTCGCTTCGAAACATCTGAGACCCCAAAACCTTGCTGGAAGGCTGATCAGACGTGTGGCTACTCACATTATATCTCTGACGCGCCGGAATTCAGCATCCATTTAGAAGGCCGCATCGTACTTGTAAATCGGCCATCCGGCATGCTAAGGTGCGGCGCGGCTAAAATCGGGCCAACTGGATACTTAGAGGAGTCTCATGAGCGATTCGAGCACCAGGAATGCGGCAGAAACCCCCAAGAAACACCAGCCCTTTGTCCCCGAAACGATGGAGATGAAGGAGTTCACCTTAAGGGCTGTTCTGCTGGGACTGGTTATGACGGTCATCTTGGGGGCGGCCAACGCCTATCTGGGACTGCGTGCGGGTATCACCATTGCTGCTACTTATCCGGCAGCCGTCATTGGCATGGCGGTGCTCCGACTGTGGAAGGGGACCGTGCTCGAAGAGAATATCGCGCGCACCTCGGGAACAATTGGCGAGGGAATTGCGGCCGGCGCTATTTTCACGATTCCAGCTTTCCTCATGGCGAAGGCATGGCCGTCATTCAGCTTCGCTGACGCCTACCTTAAGACGACAGCTCTAATCATGGTCGGCAGCGTCCTGGGCGTACTCTTCATCTCTCTCGTGCGCAGGGGTATGGTGGAAGATCCCGAACTGCCATTTCCGGAGTCGGTAGCTGCCGGGGAAATACACAAGGCCGGGCGGCGGGGCGCGCAAGCGGCGAAGTATCTTTTCTGGAACATCGGCGTCGGCGGGTTGGTTTATATATTGGGACGTTTTGGGCTGTTTGCCGCCGACCAGGATATTCACCTACGAATAGGAAATCTGGGCCACAGCCAAGTCCGGCTGGGAACGGCTGCAGATTCTAACATCCTGGCCGCCGGAGGCGCGACCACCTTCGCCGCTCCGAGCGTGAGCCCCGCGTACCTTGGAGTCGGCTATATCATCGGACTCCGGCTCGCATCCATTCAATTTGCCGGCGGTGTATTAGCTTGGGGACTCATCGTCCCGTTGCTCATATTTCTCATGGGACCGCAACTCAAGAACTATCTTCCCGCAGACACGCCAGACGACTGGGCTGGGATGGCAGGCGCGATTTGGCACTTTATCGTGCGGCCCATCGCGGTCGGCGGAATGCTGGTCGGTGCTGCACATACCCTTCTGAAAATGCGTAAAAGCCTCACTGTGGGCCTGGGACGGGCATTTGCGGACCTCCGCCAAACCGCCGCCGATCAGTCCAAGCTAGCGCGCACTGAGCGCTATATGAGTTCAAAAGTTGTTTTCAGCCTGATCGCTCTAATGTTTGTCCTCATGTGTTTTCTTTACATGCATCTTTCCGGGCCGGGGCTGAAGCTGGCCGCGATATTGGCTGCGGTAGTGATGCTGGTCGTCGGGTTTTTCTTTGCCACCGTTTCCGGAAGCTTGTGCGGTTTCATCGGCTCCTCCAACAATCCCGTCTCCGGATTGACTCTGTCCACGCTACTGATTGCTGCGCTGCTTATGGTTTTTCTGGGAGTCTCCGGGCCATCCGGAGTTGCAACGGTCCTGGGAGTTGCAGCGGTGGTCTGCGTTTCATCCTCGGTTGCGGGAGAATTGCTGCAGGACTTCAAAGTCGGCTACATCCTCGGCGGGACTCCCGCCAAAATTCAAAGTGCGGAGCTGATCGCGGTCGTGGTTGCAAGTCTTGTGATGTACTTCCCCTTGGCTCTTCTGAATACAGCTTTTGGTTTTGGGAGCCGTCAACTCGCGGCTCCGCAAGCCGGGCTCATGGCCATGCTGGCGCAGGGAATCGTTGGCGGGGACATGCCGTGGCCGCTCGTGGGAGTCGGCATCTTCTTTGGCATCGCCATGATCATGATGCAAGTCCGCAGCCCTATGCTCGTAGCCGTCGGCATGTACTTGCCTTTCGAGACCACCTTCGCCATTTTCGTGGGCGGACTCTTTCGCGCATTCGGCGATTGGGTGGCCAAGAAGCGCGGATTCAACGAAGCCCAACAGGCTCGCGTCGAGAACGCTGGGGTCTTAACCGCGTCTGGACTGATCGCGGGCGAATCGGTCTTCGGACTGCTTTGGGCAGCCGTGGTAGCGTTGTCTTTGGCTCAGCAACCCTGGTTGCAATCAGCGGCAAGGTGGGCGGCGGGAGTTGCATCTGCGAGGATCTTCGAACATCCCCTGTATCTGGTGGGATTTGTGGTAATGATACTTTTGGCCGCTTTGATGATCGGTCTCCCACTTACTGCTGCTGGCGATCCCAAGGAACCGGCGCCTCCGACTGCGATGATGTAAACCATGAACTACTAAGGACACGAAGGTCCACGAAGGAAAGACAAGACGATTCGGATTCCTTCGTGGGCCTTCGTGTCTTTGTGGTTATTGCTCTTATGGCTCTGGCGGAGAACATAGCGCACGTGCAGGAGCGAATCACCGCCGCCGCCCTCCGCTCGGGACGCAAGACTCAAGAAATAGTGCTCATGGCTGTGACCAAAACATTTCCGTCAGAGCAGATTCGAGCGGCCTATGATGCTGGACTGCGCATCTTCGGCGAAAACCGGGTGCAGGAGTTTGCCGGAAAGGGCGAATCTTTGCGCGATCTGCATGATGCTGAGTGGCACATGATCGGCCATGTGCAGTCCAACAAAGCCACAAAGGCTGTGGAAATCTTCGCCAATGTAGATTCGCTTGATTCAGTCCGCCTGGCGCGCAAATTGAACGCTGCGACGTCGGAAATGGGCAAGAGACTGCCCGTGCTTATTGAAGTCAATATCGGAGGAGAGGAAGCGAAGAACGGGGTAGCGCCGGACTCCGCAGAACTGCAAGATCTCTTAGTTGCGGCGCCGGAATTGCCGTCTCTCGAATTTCGCGGACTGATGACCGTGCCTCCGTACAGCGAAGATCCGGAGCAGTCTCGGCCCTATTTCCGCAAAATGCGTGAGTTGTTCGCTCAAATCCACAGCAGAAAGCTGCCCGCGGTTCGCATGGACGTGCTTTCCATGGGCATGTCCCATGATTTCGAGGTTGCGATCGAAGAAGGCGCAACTTGTGTGCGCCTGGGAACAGCGATCTTTGGCGCGAGACCGTAGACTCGGTGCGTGACCTGAAAAAATCTCGTGGGAGCAAGTCTTGAAAGCGCGGCTGCTTTCGACAGTTTGCACTTTCTTCTCAATCTGGGTCATGCAGGGCCTGACCCATAGCCAAATGGCAGCAACTTCCTTGGAGGTTTCTCCCACCCACCTCGATTTCGGGATGCAAGTTGTAGGTTCCGAGAGCCGTCCCGAGATAATCACGGTGAGCAATCCTACAAGTTTGACGATTACTCTGGCGGAAGTTATCGCCTCGGGGATCGACTTCCCTGAAAGCAGTGACTGCGGGAAGGACTTCGCTCCGGGCGCTCATTGCACGATTCAGGTTTCCTTCAAGCCAGCAATTTCAGGACAGCGGATCGGTAGCGTGTACATCACCGCATCTGATTCCGGCAGTCCGCACTTCGTTGCGCTGCTTGGAACGGGTGAGTAGTTTAGTACGCCCAGTACGGCCCGGGCCCACCAGGGGTGTTGCGGGTCTCGATGGCAGTATAAACCTTGAGGCCGAAAAAGAATGGCAGTCCCCAGTCGAATGCTCCCGGATTAGGCCCGCTAAGCGCGGGAAGCACGGTATCGCCCGAGTGTGAGAATAACTGGTTGGCATTGTCGATGGTGAAAGTAACAGTGTTGCTGGCACCATTAAATCCGATGTTCTTCGCCGAAAGAGCGGCCGGAGACGACGGACAATAGAAGGCACTTTCGGGGCTTGGGCAGGTAGAAATCCCGGTCTTGCTCGAACCCAGAAAAAAGTACGCGTTCGAACCGCTGTCAATAAAGCCCGGATAGGCCTGCCCCTTGAACGTGGTTGTAAAAGTCCCGGTGTTGGGGTCAACTGTCAGTACCTGAGCGCTGCCTAGTGAGTTGTTGCTCTGGGTGCCGATGCCGAAAATCACAGAACCACTCACAGTTGCAGTGCTGGCAGGAACAGCCGGCAGATCTATCAGGACACCATTATTGTCACCGGCGAAAAAAGCAACGGGGTTTTGCACTTGCTTCGAAGCGCTTTCAGCGATCACGTGGCAGGATGAACTGGAGCACCCGTAATAGAAACCAGGATTGCTAGTGTGGTGTTTCTAAAGTCTCTTTATATTTCTTGAGCTTGCGGAGAATCGAAGAAGCTCTGGCTGTCCAAACGAAGGGTTTGGGATCTTCATTGTTGTGCCGGATATAGTTCTCAATAGCCCGGATCAGTTCTCGGACGCTGTGGAAGGTGCCGCGGCGGATGCGCTTGGTGGTGATCTCAGCAAACCAACGTTCGATCTGATTCAGCCAGGAGGAACTGGTCGGAGTGAAGTGCAGACAGTAACGCGAATGCGCCGCGAACCACTTTCTTACTTCTGGATGCTTGTGTGTCCCATAGTTATCCAGAATGATGTGAACCGCCAACTTCGGAGCGATCGCGCTTTCCAGGTGATCGAGAAAGCGAAGAAATTCCTGATGACGGTGCCGCGCCTGGCATTGGCCGATCACGGTGCCATCCAAGACGTTCAAAGCGGCAAACAGAGTGGTGGTCCCATGGCGCTCATAGTCGTGGGTCTGTCGTTCCGGAATGCCAGGCCTTAAAGGAAGGATAGGCTGTGTGCGATCCAGTGCTTGGATCTGACTTTTCTCATCGACACTGAGCACCAGAGCCTTATCGGGCGGATTCATATACAAACCCACGATGTCGCGTTGCCAACAAACTCCGGATCGGTGCTGAACTTGAAGTGTTCTACGCGGTGCGGTTGCAGGTGGTACCTTTTCCAAATCCGCTGCACCGAAGCGGGGCTGATACCTTGGCGGCGGGCCATCGTGCGCACCGTCCAGTGTGTCCCATTCTTCGGTTTCGTGTTCCGGGTGGCCTCGACGAGGTCGGCTTCCTGCTTGGGACTAATCTGATGCGGGCGCCCCGAACGCGGCTTGTCCTGCAGAAGGCCCGCCAGTCCTTCTTCCTCAAAGCGACGCCGCCACAACAGAACCGTAGGAAGACTGGTGGAAAGCTGCCGTGCTAAGGGCTTGTTGGGAGTGCCCTCGGCCGCACCCAAAACCACTTTACAGCGCAGGACTACAGCCTGCGGGGCGCTGGGATAGCCAACGATCTTGCTCAGTTCGAGCTTCTGCGAGGTAGTCAAGTGCAGCGCGCCAGCAGGAGGACACGGCATGGTAACCATTATGCCGCAATCTTCCTTATTGGTAAAGATACTTATGAGACACTACACTAGATCCTGTCACGGCGCATGCACCACCACAATCCTGGATAAACGTGCCGACGCCCAGGATTCCATTTGCTCCCAGACCCATGAGGTCTTCTTGCGGAGTCCCCTTTGCGCTGCAACCGGAAGGAATCACGGCAAAATTCGGGTCAATGACCTGAACGGGGATGGCGCTGGCCGCCTCCCCAGCAATCTTTACATCTGCAGTTTTCACCGGGCCCCAGGTAATAGCATTGGCAAATGGAGCGCACTCGCCCACGGAGTTTCCGTTCACATCTTTTTGTTGCACGAGAGAAACCGTTAAAGCAGAGGAAAGAACCCGCAACCCGAACGAGCGTGTGTCCACCAAAATACCACTTATGGGTTGGCAAGTTGAGGTGCCAGGCGCGCAGACGGTTACGGTGGTAAACAAGCCGTTGATGTAACCGCCATTTCCTGGAGGGCCGGAGTTAACTATGACTGCCTGAGAGTTGTTACCAGGCGAAGAAGTTTTGGATCCGCTGCTTCCGCCGCAACCCACGAATAGCGCTAACACAGAGATACAACACAAGGCGTATAAGACATGCGACCTAGCGGATATCATCGCTACTGACCCCTTGGGGCATTTTGCTGCGCAGGTAGGCCCTTCCGATGATGAAGCGCATGTGTCCACCGGAATCAAAGACCATATCGCCGGTTTCTATGTGAAGTCCTCGCCCGCGGCGGCTTGATCTATTTCGGCCGGCCTGCACATATTCATCGAAATGTTCCCCCAACAACTGGCGCAGGTCGGGGGCAAACCCCTGCCAACTAACCGCAAACACCGTTCCAGCTGGGGAAACAAATTCCCTCACCGTGGTCCCAGTAGGCGCTTGCATCTCGTGGACTGAGTACAGTTGGTTCGGAAGAACGCGGACCGCCGCTTTCATGTGGGCCTGATCAGACTGAACGGAAGA
>WNGL01000491.1_pt1 | contig 96620 bp, 86 predicted proteins | sample 5400591 | NCBI WGS metagenome assembly WNGL01 (sample SAMN13153377, study PRJNA577476) | soil metagenome | isolation source: 80 cm soil or saprolite under Garry oak tree replicate 1 | place: USA:California | collected 2016-06-15 | reverse complement strand
CCGGGCGGAGATGAGCGCCAGCATGCCCGCGGCGTACGTGGACGCGTTCGTCGACTTCTACGTGACCGGCACGCTGGACGAGTCGCAGCCCCGGCCGGATGTCCGCGAGGTCACCGGCAGGCCGCCCCGCACGTTCCGGCAGTGGGCCCAGGCCCACGCCGGCGCCTTCTAGATCGAGCCGAACGGCCGGGCTCGCCGCCGTCAGGCCAGGTATTCCTCGTCGGTGACGTGCTCGCCCCACTCGCTGGTCCGGCCGTCCCCGCCCGCCTCCTGCACGGCCAGGTGGGTCATGAACGTGCCCGGCCCGGCCCCGTGCCAGTGCCACTCGCCGGCCGCAGCCTGCACGGTGTCGCCGGCCCGGATGGCCTCCGGTTCGCCGCCCCGGCTCTGCACCAGGCCGGCGCCCTCGGTCACGTGCAGGATCTGGCCGAACGGATGCCGGTGCCACGCCGTCCGCGCCCCCGGGGCAAAGTGCACGCTGAGCACCCGGGTCCGGGACGGCGGTACCGGCGCCGCGATCTCGTCCATCCACACCTGGCCGGTGAACCGGTCCTGCGGTCCCGGCGTGCTGTCCGCGCGCTTCCTGCGTATGTGCATGACGTATCCCGGCTCCCTCAGTGTCGCTTCCGTCCGGCGCTGCCCATTGTGCTGGGCCCGGCCGCCCTGTGACTGGCGCAGCGCATGACGCATCGTCAGGCCGCTGCGACACATGGTCCGGCCGGAACTGCCCGCTGACCGCGCCGCACCCGGCGGAAATACCCGTTTCTTCGCAAACCCGTCATATCCGGCACGACGCCAGCCAGCCCGGCGCCACCATCCCGAGATATGGGAGCCAGAGCCGAGTTCTGGCCCCGGGCTGGAAGCTGAACCTGGCCTCCCGTCACGAGGCCGATCTGGGCCGAGCGTGTGTCTCCAAGGTGAGGGCTAGGGCCGCGCCAGCCAGCACACCCAGGCCGCACAGCACGTACAGGTCACCTTCGAGGAGTCGCCCGGGGCTGAGCGGATGGCCGGGCCAGGGCATGGGGATGAGGCTGGAGAAAGCGAGGACGGTGATGGCCGTGCCCAGGGCGTACCAGCCGGACTTGCGGCGAGCCGCGTTGACGGTCAGCAGGACCAGCAGCGGGATCACCCACACCCAGTGGTGGGTCCAGGCAATCGGCGAGAGGAGCAGGCCGGTCATGGCGCAGCACACCACCCCGGCGAGCCGATGGCCCCGGCGGTGCGCCCACGCGGCGACCGCGAGCCCGGCCAGCCCGGTCACGAACTCGGCGGTCAGCCACCATCCTCGGGCCGCGTCCAGGTTTCCGGCGAGCCGGGCTATCGCTCCGGACAAGGACTGGTTGGATGGGTTGACCGGGTCGCCGATCCGGTTCTCGTTCCAGAACACGCCGCCGAGCCAGTACGCGCGGGACTGGGCCGGCAGCAGGACGGCTCCTGCCGTGATGGTGGCGGCGAAGGTCCCGGCCGCGACCGCCGCCGCCCGCAAGCGCCGGGTGATCGCCAGGTAGGCGACGAAGATCAGCGGGGTGAGCTTGATCCCGGCCGCTAGGCCGGTGGCGATCCCCTGCCACCTGCCACCGTCGCGGGGCCGGAGCAGGTCGGCCCCGGTGAGGGCGGCCAGTATCAGGTTCACTTCGCCCAGGTGCAGCGTGTAGCTGACCGGCACGGCGAGCAGCGCGAGCGCGGAAACCGCGAACACCGCCTCCGGGCGTCGCCGCACTCCCGCCGCACCGAGCGACAGCCAGGACAGCGTCGGCAGCGCGCATATGCTTCCCGCGGTGATGGCCGCCTTCAGGACGCTCAGCGGCGTATCCGCCGCGGTGGCGAACAGCATCGCGGCGAACGGCGGGTAGGTGAAGCTGTACCGCGCCCCGGGAGCGTAGAGCGCCGCGTCGCGCGCGGCCTGCTGCCCGGCCCACCAGTAGACGCTGACATCCCACATCGGCCAGTGGGCCCCGGGATCCCCGAGCCCGGGGAACAGATACCAGGCCAGCGCCGCCAGGCCCGCCAGGATCACAGCCAGCCGTACGGCAGCCGCCCGGCCGCGCCGGTTCCGCGATGCGGCGGGGCGCATCACTCGGCGCGCAGGGCCGAGACGGCGCTCGTGCCGGCCGCCCAGCCTGCCGGGAACAGTGCCCCGGCGACCGCGATGGCGAGCCCGGCGAAAGCCAGTCCGGTGATCTCCCAGCCGCCGTAGACATTCAGGAAGCTGGCGGGCACCCCATTGCCAGTGAAGAACGCCATGACCGGAATCAGCCGGTGATGCAGGGTGATCCCGGCGGCGACGGCGATCAGGCCCGCGACCAGCCCGGTTCCTGCTACCCAGCAGACCATCATGACGATCGCCTGCCATGGCGTCATCCCGACCGCCTTGAACACCCCCAGGTCCCGCACCCGGTCCCTGGTCTGCAGCACGACGGTGCTGACCAGGCCGAGGGCGGCCGCGACCACCAGCAGGGACATCAGCGTGCCGATCAGGATGATCACCGCGGGGAAGATCGGGCCTGTGTCGTTGATGCCAGTCGCGTAGCTGTTCCCGGACCTGGACTTGAGGCCGAACGAGTGCGCGTAAGCCCACGCGTTGGTACCGGGACGCAGCCCGATGTCGTACTGGCCGGGCCCCAGGCCGGGATCAGCGCCGGTCAGAGTGCGCAAGTCGGTGAGCATCGCGATCCCGTTGTTGTCGGGATCGAAGACGTCGCCGACGATACGCACCGGGATCCGATGGCCGTTGTAGCTGATCGTGATCGTGCCGCCGACCTTCGTGCCGGTCGCATCGAGGAAGCCAAGCGGCACGATGGCCTGGCCCGGGCCGGTGTACCAGTGCCCGCTGACCATCGGGTAGCCGATCCAGCTCGCGTCGCCGCGGAACGCGGTCACCGGCACCTGTCCCAGCCCGGGCACCCCGGCCGTCACGTCCGCCTCGGCCACGTAGTGCAGCGTGCTCGGCCGTGCGCGGATCGCCGTTTCGATTATCTGCTGCGTGCCCGCCGAGAACTGCGGCCGCGCCTGGCGGGCTCGCGGGTCATGCGGGTTCCCGCGCGGCGGGGAGGCAGCGATCGCCTGCACGGTGCTCACCAGGCGCGAGCCGTCCTCGATCCGGATCAGCGAGGGCTCAAGCCCGGCCGCGACGGTGACGGCGGTCGCGCCGGACAGGACCACCGCCAGCGTCACGACGGTCCGCGCCGGGCGGGTGAACGGGGCGGCGAGCCCGATCGTGACCGGCCGGGGCAGTGGCAGCCTGCCGAGCAGCCGGTGCGCGGCATAGCCGTGACCCGTGCGGGGGGCACGGCCGGCGGCGATGGCGGCGACCGCGCTGAGCCGGCTGGCCCGCCGGGACGGCAGCAGCGCGGCGATCCCGGTCACCGCGCACAGCGCCGCAGGCGCGGCGACGTCGACCCAGGCCGGCACGCCTGGAAGGGTCCCCGTCCCGAACGCGGACGAGGTCTGGCTGAGCAGCGGCGGTGCCAGCACCAGGTTGCTGAGTACCGCGCCGGCCAGGCAGCCGGCCGCGGCGGGAACCATGGCCTGGCCGGCGTAGGCGGCCACGATCTGGCCGGGCGTGAAGCCGATGCTCTTGAGGATGCCGATCCGGCGGTAGCCGGCCGTCACCGCGCCGCTGGCCACGTTGGCCACGATCAGTGCCGACAGCACGATGCCGATGACGCCGAAGGCGACCACGAACGGGACGTAGGGCGCTATCTCCGAGGCCTCCTCGGCCCGGATGTCCAGGTATGACTGCGCACCGGTGACCGCGCCCGCCGGCAGCGCCGAGCTCACCGCGTCGGCGTCGGCGGCGACCTGCCCGGCACTGGCCGCGCCGCGGAACCGGTACAGCAGCTGCGCGCTGGCCGCGGTGCCCGGGGCGCGCAGCCTCGCGATCTCGGCAGGCAGCACCCAGGCGTCCGCGGAGTGGGTGATCGAGGTGGCGACGCCGACGACGGTCAGCGTGGGGTGGCCAGGGACGCCGGTCACGGCGACCGTGGCGCCGAGCGGGATGAACTGGGGGTCGCCTGGCCACGTGCTGCCCAGCACGATCTGCCCGGGCTGCTGCGGCCAGTGGCCCGACTGCACGGTGATGTCGTCGACCGGGCCGCCGGGCGAGGAGCGCCCGGCCAGCGTCTCGGTGAACGGTATGGGCTCACCGCCACCCGGGCCGCCCGGCACCGAGGCCCGCACGGCCACTTCGCCGAACGGGCCGGCCGCCGCGGTCACCTGCGGCAGGCGGGTCGTGGCGGCCAGCTGGGCCGCCGTGGTCCTGGCCGCGTCGACGGTCACCGTCACGTGCGCGCCGCGCTAGACAGCGAACGCCTTGTCGAACGGGCCGTTGGAGTCCGCCACCAGGGCGGCGGCCAGCACGCACGCGGCGGTGGCGATCAGCAGCACCGCGGCGATCACGGCCGTCTGCACCCGGCGCCTGGTCAGCTCCCCGGCCACGGCCCGGGCGACCGGAGCCGCCCTCATGACGGCACCCGCGCCTGGGCGCCGCCGGCGCTCTCGCGCCGGGTATCGCTGGTGATCCGGCCGTCCACCAGCGTGACCACCCGCCGGGCGTACCGCTCCGCCAGGGCGCTGCTGTGCGTGACCAGCACCAGGGTCTGCCCTGAGGAGTTGAGGTCCAGCAGCAGTGCGCCGATCTCCTCGCCGGCGGCCGTGTCCACCGCCCCGGTCGGCTCGTCGGCCAGCAGCAGCGCCGGCCGGTTGACCAGTGCGCGCGCGATCGCCACCCGCTGCCGTTCCCCGCCGGACAGCCGGGCCGGGTAGGCATCGGAATGCTGGCCGATCCGCAGCGCGGCCAGCAGCTCAGCCACCCTGGCCCGGGCTTCCGCCCGGCGCATCCCGGCCAGCTGCGCGGGCAGCAGGACGTTGTCAGCGACAGTCAGGTCGTCGAGCAGGTTGAAGAACTGGAAGATCATCCCGACCTGACCGCGGCGGAACCTGGCGACCCCGGTCTCGCCGAGCGTGTCGATCCGCTGCCTAGCCACGGTGATACAGCCGCTGGAGGGCCGGTCCAGGCCGGCGATCAGGTTCAGCAGCGTGGACTTCCCGCTGCCAGAAGGCCCCATGACCGCCACCGCTTCACCCGCCGCCACGGTCAGGCTCACCCGGTCCAGGGCGGGCGGCCCGCCGTTCTGATAGCGCCTGGTCACGTCGCTGATCTGGATCAGCGCATCGTCGGTGTATGTCACCTGACCAACGGTGCCGCGCGCCGCGGCCGAGCCGCATCGGGCCACGGGGCACACTCCCGCCGGCGCCTGTAGCCCGCGGGCGTACACCCGCGGGCCAATACCCCGGCGGGAACCCAGTGGTTACGATCAGGCCATGAACTGGTGGGCGATCCTGCCGTTGGCGGTCGTCACGGCGCTGTCCGCCGGCCTGCTGCGCCGCAGGCCGCTGCTGGCGCTCGCGCTGCTGCTCGCCGCCTCGGTTGCCATGCAGGCGGTGCCGGCTATCAGGTACCCGGTGCTGGCGCTGTCGTTTCCGATCCTCCTGAGCGCCCTCGAGGTCTGCTTCATCGCCGCCACCCGGTCCCGCCGGCTCTCGCTCGCCGCGGCCGTCCTGACCATCGGCGTGCAGGCCTACCGGATCGAGGGCGGCACGTTCCTGGTCGTCCCGTTCGTCACGCGGCCGACGAGCCCGCTCGCCGTATCGCAGCTGCTGTCCGTCACCCTGGCCACCGTCGTGGCGTGGCTGGCCGGCCATTCGATCCGGCAGAGCCACGTCCACGCCGAGGCGCTGCGCGCCCAGGCCCAGGTGCAGGCGGCCACCGCCGAGCGGCTGCGGATCGCCCGTGAGCTGCACGACATGGTCGCGCACAACATCGGCGTCATCGCGATCCAGGCTGGCGCCGGCAGCCGGGTCATCGACACCCAGCCCGCCGCCGCCAGGGACGCGCTGAGCGCCATCGAGGCCGCCAGCCGGGAGACGCTGTCCGGGCTGCGGCGGATGCTCGGCGCGCTGCGCCGGGCCGGGCCCCGCGATGAGCCAGGCCAGGCGATGGAACCCGCGCCTGGCCTGGCCGACCTGAGCCGGCTTGCCGCCAGCACGATGGACGCCGGCGTCCGGGTCGACGTGCAATGGCGCGGGCCCCGCCGCCCGCTTCCCGCCGAGGTCGACCTCTCCGCCTTCCGCATCATCCAGGAGGCGGTCACGAACGTGGTCCGGCATGCCGACGCCGCCGGCTGCCAGGTGCTGATCGACCACCACGACGAAGAACTGTCCATCGTGATATCCGATGACGGCCGGGGAGGCGCTATCGCCGCTTCCGGATACGGCATCGCCGGCATGCGGGAGCGGGCCAGCCTGCTGGGTGGCCAGCTCGCCGCGGGCCCGCGGCCTGGCGGCGGATTCCGGGTGGCGGCGCGACTGCCGGTACCCGGATGACGATCCAGGTCGTGCTGGCCGACGACCAGCCGCTGGTGCGAGCCGGGCTGCGGGTGCTGATCGCCGGCACCCCCGGCATCGACGTCGCCGGGGAGGCAGGAACGGGCGCCGAGGCGGTGCGGCTCGCCAGGCAGGCGCGGCCCGACGTGGTGATGATGGATATCCGGATGCCCGGCATGGACGGCATCGAGGCCACCCGGCTGATCACGGCGGACGACAACACGGCGCGCGTGATCGTCCTCACCACGTTCGACGATGACGACTACGTCTACGCCGCGCTGCGGGCTGGCGCGAGCGGGTTCCTGGTCAAGGACATGGCGCTGGAGGACATTCTCGCCGCGATCCGCGTCGTCGCCGCCGGGGACGCGCTGATCGCCCCGAGCGTCACTCGCCGGCTCATCGCGGAGTTCGCCGCCCGGTCCAGGCCGCATGCCCGTCCGCAGGTGATCGAGGGGATCACCGGACGCGAGCGCGAGGTGCTGACCCTGGTGGGACGCGGCATGTCCAACGCGGAGATCGCCGCCCAGCTGGTCATCAGCGCCGCGACCGCCAAGGCGCACGTGGCTCGCCTGCTGGCGAAGCTCAGTGCCCGCGACCGGGTCCAGCTCGTCATCATGGCCTACGAAGCGGGCCTGGTGTCACCGTCAGGCAACCAGCCGCGCGGGCAGCCTATGTGGTGACTTACTCCGGCGCGGGCACACGCGGGCCGCGCAGCACCAGGACCGAACGAGGTCCGACCCTCACGCGGTCACCGGCCCGCCGCGGCGCCGCGGCGCCGTTCTCGCCCTCCGGGCCGCCCCCAGCCCCGTCGTAGCTGTCGATCTCGGTAACCCAGGTCAGCCCGGGCCGGCAGTCGCCGATGGTGAACTCGATCGGCTCCCACCAGGCGTTCACCAGGACCAGGAAGTCGTCGTCGAACAGCGGCTGGCCGTCAGGGCCGGTGTCGGGCGCGTCCGAGCCGTCGAGGTAGACGCCGAGCGCGAGCGCGTTGCGGTCCGCCCAGTCGGCCTGGGTCATCGGCGTCCCGGCGGGGGTGAACCAGCCGAGTTCGGCTGCCTCGACGCCGGTGAGGTACCGGTGCCGCCGGAACACCGGGTGGGACCGCCGGAACGCGATCAGGCGGCGCGTGAACGCCAGCAGGCCGGTGTCCACCGCGGACCAGTCGACCCAGGAGATCTCGTTGTCCTGGCAGTACGCGTTGTTGTTGCCGCCCTGGGTGCGGCCGATCTCGTCACCGCCGAGCAGCATCGGCACGCCGAACGACAGCAGCAGCGTGCACAGCATGGCCCGCGACCGCTGCGCCCGCAGGGCCAGCACCGGCGGGTCGGACGCGGGGCCCTCGAAACCGGAGTTCCAGGACCGGTTGTCGTCGGCCCCGTCCCGGTTCGACTCCCCGTTCGCGTCGTTGTGCTTGCCGTCGTAGGACACCAGGTCCCGCAGCGTGAACCCGTCGTGCACGGTGATCAGGTTCACCGAGGCCGTCGGCCGCCGCCGGTCGTCCCCGTACAGGTCGAACGACCCGGCGAACCGGGTGGCGAACTCGCCCAGGCCGGTCTTCTGGCTGCGCCAGAAGTCGCGCATGCTGTCCCGGTACTTGCCGTTCCACTCGCGCCACAGGGGCGGGAACTCGCCGAGGTCGTAGCTGTCCATCTGGCCGACGTCCCACGGCTCGGCGATGAGCTTGGCCTGCGACACCACCGGATCCTGCGCCACCAGGTCGAAGAACGCCGAGACGCGGCTGAACCCGCCGTCCTGGCGGGCCAGGGTGGTGGCGAGGTCGAACCGGAACCCGTCGACGTGCATCTCGGTCAGCCAGTACCGCAGCGAGTCCATGATCAGCCGCAGCGCCACCGGGTTGCCGGCGTTCAGCGAGTTGCCGGTCCCGGTGGTGTCGTAGTACTGGTCCGGGTGGCCCGGGTTCAGCCGGTAGTACGCCGTGTTGTCCAGCCCGCGGAAGCACAGAGAGGGGCCGCCCTCGCCGCCCTCGGCGGTGTGGTTGAAGACCACGTCGAGGATCACCTCGAGCCCGGCCCGGTGCATCGCGCGCACCATCGCCTTGAACTCGCGGACCTGGCCGCCGGCCCGGTCACCGGCGCGCACCGCGGCCGAGTACGCGGCGTGCGGCGCGAAGTACCGATGCCGCATGGTGAAGCCCTTGACGTGGACCTCGTAGATGACCGTATCCGCGAAGTCGCGCCGCAGCGGAGCGTCGGATCCCCAGTCGAAGGCCGCGTCCGTGACCAGGCTGAGCGGCACGTGCCCGGCGGAGTCGAGCGCGCTGGGCGCGTCGTGGTCGTCCCAGGAGTAGTCGAACACCGCGGGGCCGAACGCCACCTCGCCGCGCACCGCCCGCGCGTACGGGTCGAGCAGCAGCTTGGCCGGGTTGCAGCGCAGCCCCCGGGCCGCGTCGTACGGCCCGTGCACGCGGAACCCGTAGGCCTGCCCCGGGCCGGCCCCGGGGACGATCCCGTGCCAGGCGCCGCCGTCGTAGTCCGGCAGCCGGTACCTGGTCTCGGTCCCGGCGTCGTCGAACAGGCATACCTCGGCCGCCTCGGCCACGCTGGAGGCCACCGCGAAGTTGGTCCCGCCGTCGAGCGGCGTCGCGCCCAGGGAGCCCGGCCGGCCGGGAAGTGCATCCGCCACTCCGCCTACGTTACCCACCGGCGCTACCCTAAGGCTCCTGGCGATGAGGCTCGCCATGAACCGTGCGGCGCCAGCCGCGCTGATGGCCTCTACCCCGGCCTGGTGCCGTTCCAGGTCTGGCTGCCGCGCGGCTACGCCGCCGCCCCGGGTCCGGCCCGCGCGATCATGGCCGGGGTCTGCGTCAACGTCGCCTTCTACGGCATGTGGCGCACGCTGGCCCTGCTCGGCCGCTCCCGCCGGCCTGGCCTCCCGCCGGCCTGGCCTCCCGCCGGCCTGGCCTCCCGCCGGCCTGGCCTCCCGCCGGCCTGGCCTCCCGCCGGCCTGGCCTCCCGCCGGCCTGGCCTCCCGCCGGCCTGGCTGCCGCCGACCTGGCCGACGACGACCTGGAGCAACTCCGCGGACCTGGCCGGCGCGACCGGTGCAGCCGGCTCGGGCTGGCCGTGGGCTGCGTGACGCTGGCCGGGCTGCCGCCCACCGCCGGGTTCGTCTCCGAGTGGTTCCTGCTGGAATCCCTGATGCAGCAGTTCCGCGTGCCCGGCCTCGGCTACCGCCTGGCCCTTGCCGTGGCGGGCGCCGCGGTCGCACTGACCGCAGGCTTCGCGGGCGTCACTTTCGTCCGCCAGCGGTGGCGGTGCTGGCCGCGGCCTGCCTCGCGATCGCGGCGGTGACCCCGCTGGAGATCCGGGTGATCGCCGCGGGGCTGTCGCCCGCGGTCCCGGCCTCGCTGACCATGGGCGCGCTGAAGTCCCCGTGGATCCTGCAGCCGGTGTTCGACGGGTTCTCCATCCTGTCGCCGTCCTGGCTGTGGCTGGAGATGCCGGTGATGCTGCTGCTGGTCGGGCTGTTCGCCTGGGCGGTGTCCGGCCGGCGGCTGCTGCGGGTGCGCCGGGTTCCGGCGTGGCGCTCGGCCACGGCCGGCGTCGAGGGCGCCGGTTCCGACACTGCGTTCGGCTACGCCAACCCGACCCGCCGGGTGCTGGCCGGCGTCCTGCACACCCGCGCCGAACTGCGCGAAGTCATGATGGAGGACAACGGCCGCGACGACGGCTCCGGCGTCCCGGATCGCCCTGACGCGGGCGGGCCGGGTACGGCCGCGCATCTCAGGTATGCTTCCGACGTCATCGAGGTCATCGAGACGTACGTCTACCGGCCCGCGCTCGGGTTCTTCATGGCGATCGTGACGGCCGCGAGGCGCCTCCAGTCCGGCCGCCTGGACGCCTACCTGCTGTACATGCTCATCGCCCTGGTCGCTATCATCGCCGCGGTCACCGCCCTGGCCTGACCGCCCGGACACGGGCAATATCAGGGAATGCCCGAGACCGGATTGGGTGCGGATGCCGTATCGGTGCAGAGTGTTGCCCACGTTCCCGTGCACTTGCCCTGGCTGCCGCCGCGGCTGAAGGCCAGCGCGACCGCGATCAGCGCAACGGTTATCACCAGCCACAGCAGCATGGCCTGCGGCACGCCCGGGCGCTCCGCCTGGCGGGTATGTCGCTGCATGAGGTGAGAACGCCGGACCGCCCGCCGCGAGCCGGCCTGGATCTTCTCACGCGCCGACATCTCCTCGCCCGATACCAGCCGGGTGAACATGGTCAGCCGCGCGGCCAGCGTGGGGTCGGAGCTAGCCAGACCGTCCTTGATCGAGTCCAGGGCCCGCTGCTCCCACGCGCTCAGGCTCATCACTTGTCCCTCCATCGCTTCGCTGTGGCCTGAGCGGTCGCAGCGTCCATGGAGAGCATTGCGATGACTGATGCGCTTGGTTAGCGCCGCAGCCCAGGCATCATCCCACTCGAGCACGGCCTCCGCCGGCATGCGCAGCATCCCTGACGCCGAAGCAGGCAGGAGACCATCAGCCCGGAACGCCTGTGTCCCGGCACTACGCCAGCTTCATCGCGTGACCCGATCAGGATACCCAGCCGCCGGAGTCGTCAGCGCCGTCCTGCTGGCGGCCGCGGAGGCACGCTATCCTGGCGATTGTCAGCTCTCTGGCATGCCGTAGCGAAGGCCGGGCGTGCTGGCGGCGATTTCCATCAGCCGGTTGTATTTCGCCACGCGCTCGCCGCGGGCCGGAGCACCGGTCTTCAGGTGGCCGCAGCCGGTGCCGACGGCCAGGTCGGCGATGAAGTGATCCTCGGTTTCTCCGGACCGGTGCGACACGAACTGCCGGTAGCCGGCCTGGCGGCAGATGGCCATGGCCTGCAGGGTCTCGGTCACCGTGCCGATCTGGTTGAGTTTGATCAGCGCTGCGTTGCCGATGCCGCGGGCGATGCCGCGGGTGATGATGGCCGGGTTGGTGCAGAAGATGTCGTCGCCGACTAGCTCCGTGGTCTCGCCGATGCGGGTGGTGAGCGCGATCCAGCCGTCTTCGTCGTCCTCGCCGAGGCCGTCCTCGATCGAGTGCACCGGGAACTGCTCGGTGATGGCCGCGTAGCGGCCGATCATGTCGCTGCTGGACAGCAGGTCGCCGGCCACCCGGTAGCGGCCGTCGGGCTGGCGGAACTCCGAAGCCGCGGGGTCCAGGGCGATGGACACCCCGTCGGCGCCGGCCTTGTAGCCGGCGTCGGAGATGGCCCGGACCAGCAGCCGCAGCACCTCTTCTGGCTCGGTGATCTCGGGGGCGAAGCCGCCCTCATCGCCCAGGCCGGTCGATAGCTTGCGGCTCGACAGCTCGCGGCGCAGCGCGGCGTAGACCTCGGCGCCCGCGCGGACCGCTTCGGCCATCGAGGGGGCACCGACCGGCGCGACCATGAACTCCTGGAAGTCCAGCTGGTTAGGCGCGTGCACGCCGCCGTTGAGCACGTTGAAGTGCGGGACCGGCAGGGACGGCGTGACACCTTCCGGTGTGAGCCACTGCCACAGCGACACTCCGGCCGAGGCCGCCAGTCCCCGGGCGAGCGCCATCGAGGTGCCCACAGTGGCGTTGGCGCCCAGCCTGCTCTTGTTCGCAGTGCCGTCGAGGTCGATCATGGCCTGGTCCGCTTCGGCCAGCGAGGCCCAGGAACGGCCGCGGAGCAGGTCGGCCAGCTCGGTGTTGACGGACGCTACCGCCCCGAGCACGCCCTTCCCCTCGTACCGGGCCGGGTCGCCGTCACGGCGTTCCACCGCTTCCCGGGACCCGGTCGAAGCACCGGAAGGTACCCCGGCCCGCGCCGTCGTCCCGTCCGCCAGCCGCACGGTCACCGCCAGCGTCGGCCGGCCGCGCGAGTCCAGGATCTCCAGCGCCGACAGGTCTGCTACCTCAAATGCTGCCATCGTCTGCTCCCGTCCAAGGCAGCCTGCGTGGCTGCTCCTAGCGTTATCAAGCCGTGCTGGTCCGAATCGTCTCGCTGTCCGGCATCGTGACGGCAGGGGCTTTGGACCCTAATACGCGGCTTGCCTGGCTCACACCCGGCGCAGCGAGCCGCCTTCATCGCGACCGTGCGCGCATACGAACAAGCACTCTCCGAGGCAGATCCGGGGTAACTACCGTCGGCGAGCGGTGCCGGCCTACCGCTCGCCCCAGGGATGTCAGCCACACCAGAGAGATATAAGGCCTCTATACTGGCCAGGATTATGACCGGTTCCTATACTGGCTTCTATGGAGACCATCCCTATCACGGAAGCCAAGGCCCGGATAGCCGAACTCGCCGACCGAGTCGCCCGCGAGCACGACCACTTCACCATCACCCGCAACGGCCGCGCCGATGTCATGCTCATCTCCGTCGCCGAATACGAGTCCATGCAAGAGACCCTCGACATCCTCAGCGATGACGAGACGCTCGCCGACCTGCGCCAGTCCCGCGAAGACTTCGCCGTCGGCGATACCTTCGACGCCGGGCAGGTCCGCGCCGAGCTCGAGCGGCGTCGCAGAACATCGTGACCGGCGATCCGCAAATCCCCGGGTCAGAGGCCGTACCGCCGTACACGGTCATTTTCTCCCGGCAGGCCCGGCGTAACCTGCACGAGAATCTGCCGCTCGACATCGCCGCCGCCGCCATGGAGACCATCGACGGGCCGCTGACTACCAACCCGCATCGCGCCGGCAAGTCACTGGATGAACCCTTCGACGGCTACCACTCCGCACGGCGCGGGACCTACCGGATCATCTACCGCATCAACGAGGACAAGCACACCGTAGAGATCCACTCCATCCGGCACCGGCGAGACGCATACCGCACCTGACTGATAGAACCGCCGGGCGTGCATGCAGCGGAAGCGAGAATGCCTACGGCGCGTCGGCAAGCCGGATAGGGTCGACTAGGCCCCGGGCGTGCCCGACAACTTCGTGTCCGGCAGCGCCGTCAGATCCTCGGCCACGGTCTGCTCATACCGCGGCGGTGACCGGCCGCCGGGTGCCGGGCGATCCGAGCGCGGCGGACAGGTCGCCCGCCTCGTCGGCGAGGAGCTCCGCTCCGTCCCACACCATGAGCAGCGCGCTGACGGTGTGCTGGATGGGAGAGTGGGCCAGGTCGTAGTGGGCGGCGCCGCGAACGGCGGCCTGCGTCGCCCACAGGTCGTAGCCCGTCATGAACAGGTCCAGGTCGAACTGCGCGGCCAGGCCCATCAGCTCGCCGCGGCCGGTGTCGTCCACCCCGGCGAACGCCTCGTCGAGGGCGAGCAGGCGCGGTGCGTGCGGATACGCCGAGTTCAGCATCGCGTGTGCGGCGGCGAACAGCGGCAGGTGCAAGGAGACCGACTGCTCGCCGCCGGACAGCCGGCTGTGCCGGGCGCGGGTCAGCTTCTCCTCGCTGCCCTCGGGGCTGACCATCTGGAACACGAACTGCCGCCAGCGGCGGTAGTCAAGCACCTGGGCGAGCAGCTCCCGGTAGGGGAGCTCGCGGTGCCGGGCCCGAGCGGTCTTGATCTGCGCCGCGAAATGGCCGCGCATCCGGGCGAGAGAGTCCGGAGTGAGCCGGGAGGCGTCGGCGTCGAGCAGCCCGCACACCGCGCGCTGCTCGTCGTCGAGCCCGTCGGCCAGCAGCCACCGCACGCCGACCGTCTTGCCCGAGGACATCTTCCTGGACCGCATCTCGGTGTTCATCCGGCCGATCAGGTCCCTGGCGTCCACGGTCCGCTCGTGGATCTGCTGGGCGAGCCTGGCCAGCAGCGCGTCTTCGAGGATCCGCTGCTCGGACTCGGTCAGCAGCAGTTGCTGGTCGCGGCGGGCGGCCGCGATGCGCTCCGAGAACGCGGCGACCGGCAGCGGGCCCTGCTCATCGGCGATGCGGACGACGATGACGCCGTCGGCGCCGTCCCACTCGGGGTGGTAGTCCTGGCCGGCCGCGGCCAGCTGCGTCTGGAGATCCTCGAGCGCCCGGGTCAGCCGGGTGGTGGACATCTTCAGCGACGTCTCGGTCGGCGTGAGGTCACGGGTAGCCTCGAGGATCGCCTCGTGCACGTCGACGACCGCACCGGGTAGGCCGTCACCGGACCAGTCCGCCTCCTGCGCGGGCCAGGCCAGGCCGGGCGGGCACTTCAGCACGTTCAGCAGTTCCCGGGCGGCGAACGGGGCCAGGCCGCGCGCGGTGGCCCGCTCCTCCGCCAGTGCGACGTCGAGGGCGCGCCTGCCGCTGGAGACCCGCTCGGTCGCGGCGCTGACCGCCTTGATGGCCTCGACCTCGGCGGCGCGGGCCGTACGCTCGGCCGACTGGGCCGCCGTAATGCCCCGCTCGGCCGCTTCGATCTGTGCCATCACCTCGTTGGCCTCCTTCCCGGCGGCGCCGCGCAGCGCCTCCAGTTTGGCGGCCTCCTCGGTATGCCGGCGGCGGGCCTCGCGTTCGGTCTGCGCGCAGGCGCGCTCCTCGTCGGCGGCCTGTTCCAGGCGCCCCCGGGCATCCGCGACCGCGCCGCGCTGCTGCGCCTCCTCGCGGCGCCGGCCGACCAGGCCGGCGGCGGTGGTCTCGAACCGCCGGGTGGCGGCCTCCACTAGGTCGGCCTGATCCGGCTCGATGGCATGGTCGAGGGCGGTACGGCGCAGCGCCCGCTCGGTGACGGTGCAGGCGGCTACCGACTCGTCGTAGCCGGACTGGGCGCCGTCGGCGGCGGTCCGGGCCGAGCGCAGCTCTCCGACGGCCTGGGAGTGCGCGCGCAGGGCGGCGGCGATCGCGGTGGTGCGCGGCAGCGCGGCGCGCGCCTGCGCGAACGCGGCCAGCGTGTCGGCGAGCCCGGCGGCCTTCCTGCCCAGCGCGGCCAGCAGCTCGTCAAGCGCGGCGATCCTGGCCTCGCACTCGGCGATGCGTGCGGCCCGGCGGCGGGCCCGGGCGGTCGCTCCGATGTACTCGGCGTGGTCCTTGTGGTGCGCGCCCGCGGTGACACCGTAGGAGTAGCGCCCGTCGGCGCCGAGCACCGCCGCCGAGGAGAACAATTCGCCTTCGACGGCGACGGAGGCCAGCACGGCGCGGATCCGGGCGGCGGGCACCGGGGCGTCGTCCTCGGGCACCAGCACGCCGGCCAGGCTGGCCCCGCCCCCCGCCCGCCTCCCCATTCCCCCTTCACTATCCCCCTTCACCGGCGGCCCGGGAACCAGGTAACCCTCGCTGTCCCCGGGGACTATCTCGTGGCCGTCCGGCGTGATCCAGGCATCAAGCATTCCGGTGGCTTCCAGCGCCGCCTCAATCGCGGCGGCCTCCGGTTCGCCGATGTCGTCGGCGAACCGGACCAGCCGCCACAGCGGCGCGCCGTCCCGTCCCGCCCGGTCGGCGGTGCGCCCCGGGTGCGCCGGCGGCGCGTCGTCGCGTTCGGCGGCGATCCGGTCTCGCTCGGCGGCGACGTGGTCCCGGTCGGCCTGCGCGGTGGCGCGTTCGGCGCGCAGGCGCGCCTGCTCGTCGCGGACGGCCTGCTCGGCGGCGGCCGTCGCGCCGGTGAACACCGACTCGAGCGGGACGGCGTCCGGGTCACCGAACACCTCGATGGCCGCGCTGAGGCCGTCGGTCAGTTCCCGCATCGCGGGCTTGTCCAGCACATCGGCGTGGTCGGCTGCCCACCGCGTCAGCGCGGCCTGCGCGTCGGTCCTGGCCGCGGCCACCGCGTCGCCGGCGGCCCGTTCGGCCTGCTCGGCGGCCGTCATCGCCGCCAGGGCCCGGTCGAGCGCGAGCCGGGCCAGATCGCGCGCCTGCTCGGCTCGGCGGTGCGCCGCCAGGGCGGCCCGTACCGCGCGCACGGCTTCCAGCCGGGCCGCCACCCGGGCACCGGCCCGGTCGGTGAACCCGTCGGCCCCGGCGTCGGCGGGCTGCCAGCCGATCCCGGCCGCGGTGGCGTGATCGGCGAGTTCCGCCGCGGTCCGCGAGACGGCCGACTCCAGGTCGGCGAGTACCGCCGCGGCGTGCCCGGCGTCGGCGCGGGCCCGGGTGGTCGCCGCGCTGCGCCTGCCGAGTTCCGCGGCGGCCTCGGCCGCGGTCTGCTCGTTGGTGCGGACGAGGCGTTCCAGGTCGGCGAGCTGCTCGACCGCCTGGTAGGCGCTGCTTGACTTCAGCTGGTCGTGCCGGGCGCGCCATCCGGCTAGGGCGTTCTCGGCCTCCTCCCGGCGGGCCTGCGTCTGCGCCTGCCCGGTTTCCGCGCTCGCCAGGGCAGCGCTGTCGCTGACGAGCTCGGTCCGCCGCTGCGCGCTGTCCTCGCGGCGGCGGGTGAGCGCGTCGGCGGCCGATCGGGCGTGGGTGCGCAGGTAGGTGGTGTAGGAGGCGAGGAAGGCGCGGGTGGCCTCGTCGGCGGCCGTCAGCCCCTCCAAGGTGGTGGCGACCGCCTCCATGTCGTCGAACGAGCGAGCCGCCTCGGCGATCAGGTCGTCGTCGACCGGCCGCAGCCCGTCGGTGAGCGTGTCCGACAGCTTGACCGGGTCGAGGTTCTTGGCCAGCTGCGGCCGCCGCAGCGTCAGGATCAGGGTAAGCAGCTGCTCGTAGCGTTCCCGGCCGAGGCCGAACAACCGCTGGTCGACGGCGGCCCGGTAGTCGGTGGCGGAGGCGTAAAGGCTCGCTTCCCCGATCTCCTCGGCGAGCTGCTTCCTGGTCATGGGCCGGTCGTCGCCGGTGATGAGCGAGAAGTCCGCGCCGACCCGGCCGTCGGCGACGAAGTGCCAGCGGACCGGGGTGTCGCGGTGCCTGGCGGCGTGCAGGCCGACGCCGAGGGTGACGGCCTCGCCGGTGTCGCGATGCCGCAGCTCCAGCCATACGTAGCCGACCGCGTTCTCGCCGCCGCGGAACAGCAGGTTGGACTTCATGGTCCGGTCCTCGGCGGCGAACGGGTTCAGCCGCTTGGGGTCGATCCGGCCGTCGAGCACGAACGGGAACAGGACCTCGAGCGCCTTGGTCTTCCCCGAGCCGTTCGGGCCGCGCAGGATCAGCCAGCCGCCGGCGAAGCAGAATTCCTCGTCCCGGTAGTCCCACATGTTGATGATCCCGGCCCGGGTGGGCTGAAAGCGGGTCACGCGGAATCCTCCTTCACAGTCAGTGCCCTCACGGAGCGGGCCGGTTCTTGATCTGCGCGGTGACGCTGCGGTAGCGTGCCAGCAGCGGCAGCACCAGCACGCCGCCGTCCACCCTCGCCACCAGGCCCGCCGAGGCGAGCAGCGCGAGCGCCTCGGTCAGCAGGCGACCCGGGTCGGCGGCCTGCTTCTCCGCCATGCCGGCGCCGAACTCCTCGACCAGCTTCCGCAGCTCGGTGCGCAGCCACACGTCGGACAGGAACGGGTAGCCGGCGTCGTCCCCGGCCGCTGATCCGGTAACGGCGCATCCGGAATCGGCCTCCCCGGCATCGGCCTCAGGCCGCCACGCCTGGCCGCCGCCCTCAGCCTGCCGCTCCGGGACACCGCCCTCGGGAGGCCACGCCTGCCCGGCGAGCAAGCCGGCGACGCGGCCCCGGTCCGGCAGCGCCGAGTCGATCCGCCTGGCCGCTTCGGCGAGCCGTTCCGCGGCGGTGGCCGCGGGCAGCAGTTCCATCCCGGATCTGCGGTGCTGCAGGTAACCGGCGATCCGCGCGCACAGCAGCAGCGCGGCCTGCGCGACGGTGCCGGCCGAGGGGAACGACACGTCGGTGAACCGCTGCCCGGCGTTGACCAGCGCCACGCCTTCGGCGCGCCGCTCCAGGTCCAGGCCGGTGAGCCGCTCGACGTCCTCGGCCAGGCTCGCCGAGCGGAGCTGGCCGCCCAGTTCCCCATCGACGTCTGCGTAGTAGACGACCGGCTGCTCCACGACGAGCCGCCGGGCCCGCTGCGCGTTCACCCGCCGCCGTGCCTCCCGGCCCTGGGCAGGCGCGGATCCGCCCCCGGGGTCGGCCAGCAGCTCGGCGACCGAGCTCAGATGCTGCAGCACCCGGCTCGGCGCGTAGATCGCGCCGGTTACCTCGCGGTCGATGTCGTACAGCGCCTCGGCCCGTTCGGGGTCGTTGACCCACTCGATGGCCGAGCCATCGGCCATGCGCAGCGCGCCGCGCGTCTCCAGCCAGGCCACCGCGTCCACGAACGCGTCCCGGTCGGGTTTGCGGCCGGTGTCCATGCCCAGGCCGTCGATGCGGCCCGCGTCGGCGGAGACCGCGTCAGCCAGTTCGCTGAGCGCGATCTGGGTGCCGGAACGCCCCAGCGCGGACAACGTCAGCACCAGGTAGGCGTAGCGGCGGCGGTCGAACGGCCGCCCCGCACGGGTGATCGCCGGCCGCGTGCCGTCCAGCACGTCCTGCACGCGGCGCAGCCGGATGGTGTCGCCGCCGGCCAGCAGGGTGTAGCCGAGGACCTCGCCGAAGTCGGCCCGCAGCTGCCTGACCCACTTGCGCACTAGGGGCAGCGCCGAGGTGTCCGGATACGACGTGGTGATCAGCGGGTGGCGCAGTACCAGCCGCGCCGCCTTCTGATATTCGGCCAGCTCAAGCGCGCTGACGTCGGCCGCGACCCGCATCAGGTGACCTCCACGGCCAGGCCGTCCAGGTGCAGCCGGCCACGGGTCGTGCGCACGGTCGTGGATCCCGGTGCGGGCCGCAGCGTGAGTCGGACCCCGTGCGCGGACCCGCTCGCGGCCCGGCTGACCGGGACCCGCGCGGCCAGCGCCACGTCAAGCAGGCTGAGCAGCGCCTGGGTCTCCGGCTCGTCGAGCACCCGGCCGTAGACGCCGTCGCCGGCCAGCGCTGCTGCCGCGGTGCGGCGTTGCGCGGTCGCCTTCAGCTGCTCGGCGCGCAGCCGCTGCCTTTCCTCCTCGTTGCGCTGGATCCGGCCGGGGCCGTGCAGCGACGGGGCCTTGCCGTTGCGCACCAGCGTCCGGGACAGCTGCACCGGCTCGGCGTCCCACCAGGACAGCCGGCTGCTGGCCGCCTCCGGGTCCTCGTGCCCGGCCGAGACGTGCCTGGGCGCGCCGAGACCGAACACGGCCTGGAACAGCGCGTGGGCGTCGTCGTCGGCCGGGCAGGCGGTGAACCATTGCGCCAGATGGCGCAGCTGGCTCTCCCGGCTCACCCCGCCGCGGCGGGACTCGGTGACCCGGCGCAGCAGCGCGGTGACGTTGGCGATCGCGGTGACCGTGGCATCTTGCAGGCGTTCGGCCTCGCTGTGGCGGCTGGCACCGAACCACTGCGCCAGGCCGCTCCAGCGCGCCCGCCAGTCCGCGACCCGCTCCTGCTCCCCGCGGAACAGCGACTCGTCGGCCGCCGCGGCGAGCCGGGCGAGGCGCTCGGTGCCGGCGGCCTCCACCTCGGCGACCGCGGCGGCCAGCAGCGGCGCGAACCGGGTCAGCTCGGAGTGGAACTCCCGCATGTGGGTGAGCAGGGCGTCCTTGTGCGCGAGGAACACTTCGGGCCGGGTGTCGTTGGTGCGCGCCAGATCGCCGAGCATCAGGTAGAACCGGGCGGCTCGCTGGGCCATGTCGGCGAGCACGCCGTCCAGCCTGGACAGCTTCCTGTACACCTCCTCGGCGTCCCCTGACCGGACCGCCTGGGCGAGGGTTCGCAGGTCGGCGAGGATGTCGGGGAACACCAGGCGGGATAGCTGCGCGTCTTCCAGGCTGGCCGTCAGCACCTCTTCGACGGCCTGGAAGGCCCGGTATCCGGCCTGGGTGAACTGGTAGACGTAGTGCCGGTTGCGGTACTCGGCGAGGTTCGCGGCCCGGGTGCCATCGTAGGAGCGGTCAAGCACCTGCCATTCGGCTAGGGCGTCGAGCAGCACCTGCACATCGCCGACGGCCGCTGCCTCGGGGTGCTGCCCGGCCAGCTGGTCCAGCAGGTCGCGGGCATCGGACGCGTGCATCAGCACCTGGTAGTTGGCCCTGGCCCGGTCGAAGGCGCGCAGCAGCCACAGGTACTCGTGCCGTTTCTCGGCGGCCGCGAAGTGGAACAGCCGCAGCCGGTCGTCGGCGGTGAACGCGTCGATGCCGAACGCGGCGTTGCCGGTCGCATCTCCCCGCCAGACCGCATCGGGGTCGCTGCCGTTGACGCCCTCCCCGCCGTTGACGTTTACGGCGGGGATTCCTCCGGCGCGGCTCATGCCGCGCTCCGGTGGGTTCCCGCTTCACCGGGGACCGCCGTCGCGGACAGTGGTCTTCCATAACACGAGAGCATGCGCGCACCGTACCGGTGGCCTATGACAATCTCGGGGTAGCACAGGCGCCTTAATATCATCCGATCAATCCTCAGTATCATCCGGTCAATCCTCCGGCCCGGCACACCTCGCCAGGCCGTGCAGGGATTCCAGCACCGCCAGCGCGGCGCCACGGCTCAGGTCCTCGTGGTGGCGCTCGTTGCGCGGGGTGCGCAGGCAGCCGTAGCAGGATGTCTCCAGTCCGCAGTCACAGGACGCCACCCGCCTCAGGGCGGTGCTGACGGCCGTGTCGAGGGCGCCGGCGATCCGGAGTACGCTGCCCGCCCCGCCCGGGACGGTGTCGAACAGCACCAGGCCGCTGCGGCCGTCCGCACCGGAATGCACCACCCCGTCGATGTCGGCGCGGCTGATCTCAAGCCCGTCGGCGGCGCCCTCGAGCACCGCGTAGAGCAGGGAGTGCCACTGAGCCGTGGTGCCGAGCCCGGGAGCGTCGAGCCGCAGCAGCAAGATGTCGGTCTCGTAGGTGTGCGCGAGGGAACGCCAGCGCAGCGGCCCGGTGCACGGCTTGCCGCGCAGCGGGCTGACGTGCGACGCAGGGGCCCGGCCGTGGTTGGGGGCGCCCCAGCCGCACCAGTCGCAGATCAGGAACCCCGAGCCGCCCGGCCCTTCGGCCAGCGACACGAGCCTGCCGCGCGCGCCGGAATGGCACCACGCCAGCGCGCCGGCGCCGGCCTGCCAGCGGATCTCGGCGAGTTCCTCGCCGAGCGACACCACGTGCACGGCGCCGTTCCAGGATCGCTGCGGCGGTACGTTGCCTGGCTTGCCGGTGCGCGGGTCGGCGACGAAGCCGAACTCCGGCACGCAGTACTCGCGGACCGGGCCTTCGGCGGGCCGTCCGCACGCGGAGCACGCCGGTTCCAGGCCGGCGCCGCCCTCCCGGTAGTGCTGGCAGCCCCGGCATACCGTGTAGCTGCGGGTGATCAGCTCGCGGCCGGGGAGCCGGTAGATTCCGCCCGAACGCCACATCACCCCGCCCGCGATCACCTCGGAGCCCGGCGCGTATTCGTGGATCGCCACCGACAGGTCCCGGTTCAGCTCGAGCCGGGCGCCGACCTGACTGTCGCAGTGCGCGGTGCGCAGCTCGACGGTGTCCACGGGAAAGCCGTACTTCGGCAGGACGTTCCGGTTGGCCAGGTAGCCGATCAGCGACCGCCTGGTGATGGTGGCGATGCTGCGCTCGAACCTGGCCGCCAGGTCGCTGCGCCGGGACTCGAACGCCTCCATGCGGCGCTCCTCGAACATCGCCACGTCGTGCGCCAGCTCGGCGCGGACCTGCTCGAGCAGCGCGCACAGCTGCTCCACCCAGCTTCCGTCGTCCAGGCCGATCTGCCGCCAGGCCGGCTCAGGGAGCACGGTGCGCAGCGCCGCGGCGACCTCGGCGGGCACCGGGGTGAGGTAGCCGCGGACCGCGTCGCAGGGCGCCTGGCCGCCACCGGCGGCCTGGAAGAAGTCCCCGGCGGTCTTCCACTCCTGGCCGCCGTTGTCCCTGGCGTCCCTGAAGAACGCGGCGAGCGCCACCGAATGCGCGTGCCGCCGGTCGATGCGCGGATTTCCCAGCGGCACGTAGGGGGCGCGGACCTGCCCGGTCAGCATCGACTCCGGTGCCTGGTAGCGGGACAGGTCATGGGAGCGGCGCTGGGCGTAGGTGAGCACCAGCGCGGCCGTGTCGCTGCGGCGGCCGGCCCGCCCGGCCCGCTGGATGTAGTTGGCCGTCGTGGGCGGCATGTTCCGCAGCAGCACCGCGGAAAGCGCCCCGACGTCGACGCCGAGCTCGAACGTGGTGGAGCAGCTCAGCACGTTGACGTCGCCGGCCAGGAACCGCTGCTGGATGCCAGAGGCCTCCAGGCCGGTCCATTGCGCGGTGTGCTCGCGGGCGGTCAGCGGCACCGGCGCGGTCTGCCGGTACAGCGCGCGGTAGTGGCCGTCATCGTCCGGGTGGCCCGCGGTCAGCTCCCCGGTACAGCCCAGCGTCGGGCACACCCCGCGAAGCGTGGCCGTGGTGGTCCGCCGGCACAGCGAGCACCGCCAGATGTCGCCGCTGCCCGGGGACAGGACGAGCCAGGTGTGATCGACCTGGTGCACCTGGCCCAGCCGGGGCAGCGCCGCCGCGTGCAGCCAGCCGTCCCGGACCGCGGTGAGCGCCCGCCAGCAGCCGGCCAGCACCTCGCGCGCGTCGGTCCCGGACGCGGACTCGCCGAGGGCGGCCAGCAGCCGGCGCAGGTAGTCGAGCCGCTTATTGATGCCGCGGGTAGGCAGCCAGCTCAGCACCTTGAGCCTCGCCTCGGCGCCGTCGCCGCGTACGTAGATCGGGCCGCGCCGCGGGTCGAACAGCTCGTCGGCCGGGTCGACCTCTTCCGGCATCGTGAGCGCGCCCTGCAGCCGCACCGTGCGGAGCAGTTCGGTGAGCAGCAGCGAGCACTCCGGCGCGGACAGGCCAATTTCGAGCAGCGGGCCTGGCGGGCGCCATGACGGGTCGGCGCCCAGCCCGGCCCGCAGCAGCCCGAGGCCTTCCAGGGACTGGCGCTCGTCGAGGGCGACCAGCTCGCGCAGCACCCAGCGGGCCGCCTCCCGGCGGCGGCCCTGCCGCGACTCCCGCCGGGAGAACACCCCGGCGCGGCCGGCCGCGGCCGCGGTCTCCTCGATCAGGTCGTCCACCGTGCAGTCGGCATCCCCGGCGGTGGCCCGTGCCAGGCCATCCAGGATCAGCCGCCGCTGTTGCACGAGCGCGTGGCTGGACTCCAGATAGGGCGCGAAGAACGCGGCCGCCTGCCTGCTGTCGCTGAACGTGAGGAGCTTCCGGCCGCCGCCGGGCCGGTCCGCGAGCTCGGGGTCCGGGGGCAGCGCCTGGTAGAGCGCGGTCGCCAGCACCGCCGCGGCCGCCTCGTTGCCGCTCTCGAACAGCCGCACCATCCCGCTGCCGCGCGCCCCGCAGGCCAGGCACCCGTTCGGGGTGCCGGACCTGGCGGCCAGCCGCCGCACCGGCCGCAGCCTGGCGGCGGGACAACCGCACGGCGCCAGCGGAGGCGGCACGGCCGCGGCCGCCTCATGCAGGGCACCGCAACGCCCGCACAGCCAGGCATCCCTGGCGGTCGCCACCGCGGCCTGCTCGAGGATCTCGTCGTCCTCGTCTGCCGTCTCGGCCGAGGCGTCGAGCAGCAGCCACCTGCGCTGGCCGGGCCGCACCGCGCGTGAGGTGAAGTGCTCGCCGGCCGGGCCGCGCTCCACCGAGCCGGCCAGGTGCACCGCGCCGCACCGCTTGCAGCAGCCGAACTCGAACATGGCGCCCGAGCAGTCCGGGCAGATCTCGTGCCGGGCCAGCGACACGTGCGGGCGGCCCGGTGCCAGGCAGGTGAACGCGCCCTCGGTGGCCCGGGCGAACAGGTGATACCTGGCCGAAAGCACCGGGGCGCCAGCGGCGTCGCGGATTTTCGCGCCCACCGCGACCAGCGCGGCGAGCGCCGCCTCCGCGCCGGGACCATCCGCGCCGGGACCATCCGCGCCGGGACCATCCGGGCCGGGACCATCCGGGCCGGCGAACACCTCGGCGGCCAGGCCGGCGAACGGCCGCGGGGCGGCGGCCAGCAGGCTACGCAACCGCGTCATCGCCTGCTCATGCGCGAGCAGCAGCGCGGCGTCCCGGCTGCCGAGACCAGCGGCCACCGGATCATCCGCGGCGCGGGTGAGCAGCGCCGCCCCTGGATCGTCCGCGGCGGCTAGGGCGAGGTAACCGGCGGGGCCGAGCGGTCCCCAGCACGGCCCCGCCGGGATGTCCACCCGCCGCGCGCCGACCAGGTCCTGGCGGGCCGGGTCGCCGTCCATCCACTCGAAGGGGGCGTCGAACAGCTTGGCGGCGAAGTCCATCACCGCCCGCGGATGATCGCCGACGGTGGCGCTGGTGGCGATCGCTTGGAACGCCGCGTCCCCATGGCCGCGGCCCACCCGCTCGCGCAGCCGGCGCAGCAGCATGCCGACCTCTTCGGCCTTCGCCCCGTCGTAGACGTGCGCCTCGTCGAGCACGACGAACCGCCAGTGCCCGCCGTGCTTGCCCTCGAACAGTTCCATGTCCGCCGGGCGCAGCAGCAGGTACTCAAGCATGGCGTAGTTGGTGAGCAGCAGGTGCGGCGGGTCGTCGCGCATCTCCTGGCGGCTGAGCAGCTCGTTGCGCAGCCGTGGTTCGCCCGGGTTCAGCGACTCGAACAGCGACGCTCCCTCGGCGGCCCGTTCGGGGGTGTCCCCGGTGTAGCGGCCGAAGGTGATCTGCGGCGCGTCGGCCAGCAGCTGGCGCAGCCGGCGGAGCTGGTCGTTGGCGAGCGCGTTCATCGGGTAGAGCAGCAGCGCCCGCACCCCGGGTCCGAGCGTGCCCGCCGCGTGCTCGGCGGTCAGCGCCGAAAGCACGGGCAGCAGGAAGCTCTCGGTCTTCCCCGACCCGGTGCCGGTGGCCACCACCAGGTTCCTGCCCGCGGCGGCCTTCCGCAGCGCCTGCTCCTGGTGGCGGTAAAGCGGCCGGTCCAGGGGCAGCGCCGGGCCGCCCAGCCGGGCGAACGCCGGGTCGAGCACGCCCTCGCAGATCAGGTCGCGCAGGCTCGCCCCGGTCTGGTAGGGCGGCGTCGCCTCGAGCAGCGGCCCCTTGGTCAGCAGCGGGCTGGCGGCGATGCTGCTGGCCAGCGCGGCCGCGAGCGTAGGGTCACGGACCGGCAGCAGCGAGCGCAGGTAACGCCGGTAGGTGCTGCTCAGCAGGGTACTCGTGGCGATCGGGTCCACGGTGGCGGTCGCTCCCGGGCGGGTGGAAATGCCTTCTGGCACCCTACCGGGCCGGCCGGTGCGGATGCGCGCCAAGTCAGCCGGGCAGCCACGGGTCGGCGGCCGGTGCCGGGGCGCTGATCCGGGCGATCACCGCGGTTCGCGCACCGACGGTGATCCTCAGTTCCGCGCCGCCGTGGGCGCGCACCGTGTCCAGCATCCGCCGCAGCGGATAGCCGCCGCGCCTGGAAGGCTCGAGCACCTGCACGACCCCGCCCGCGGCGACCACGTCGACGGGCGGGGCCCAGGCGGCGCCGGGCAGGTCAAGGCGCAGCGCACCGCCGCGGGTCAGGTCCGCCATCTTCAGCGGCAGCGGCCCGAGGCTGTGCCAGGCCGTGGCCGCGCCTCCGCTGCCCGGCTCGGGCTCGATCCGCATCCGGCAGTGCGGCGGGGTCAGGCGCAGCGGCAGCACGACCGGGCCCGCCACGCACGCCACCTCGATGCCGGTGGCCTCGGCCGGGATCATCGCCGCGCAGGGCGAGGCGGTCATCCCGGGCGGGGGCGAGAGCACCGCCTCGGCCGCGTCCAGGCCCTCCTCACACGTCAGTCGCGGCGCGGGTGAGTAGCCGACGCCGAGGCCCTCGGCCACCGCTACGACCCGGCGCAGCCCGCTGCCGGGTGCCCCGCTGCCGGGTGCCCCGCTGCCGGGTGCCCCGCTGCCGGGTGCCCCGCCCAGCGCGGTCACGGTGCCCAGCGCGGTCACGGTCACCACCAGCTCGCCGAGCACCGGCCGTGGTACCCGATCCCACAGGCGCTCCGGCTCCCAGTGATCCCCGCTCGCCTCGGCCGTCCCCAGGACCGGGCCGGGGCCGGACCGCCGCACCTCGACCCGCCACCGGGTCTGGCCTGCGGGCAGCCGGACCGCCGGCAGCGCCCCGAAGACGTCGCGCCCGTCCCTCGTGTGGATCCCCGGTACCGGAGCGCCCGTCACCAGCCGCGGTCTCAGCCGGCCGCGGACCGGACGCCGCCGCGGCCCGTCCTCACCCGCGGGCTCCAGCTCCAGCCAGGACAGGCCGGACAGGTCCAGCTGCACCAGCCGCCAGCCGTTCCAGGTGAGCGGCAGCGTGCTCTGCACCAGGACCCGCGGCGCGGTGTCGGCGCGCAGCGCCCGGTCCCGCGGGTAGACCAGCCACACGGCCTCGGGCGGCAGCGCCGCCGCGATCGGCTCGCCGTCGGCGTCGAAGGCCAGCAGCGGGTCGGCGGCACCGGGCACCTCGTCCGGGGAAACCGCGGTCCAGGATGTGCCATCGTCCCGGCCATCACCGGCGCCGGGGTCCGCGTCGCGGGTGAGCACGCCCCGGCCGAACGGATCGAGCCGCAACGGCGGGCCGCCCCCCGCTTCCTGGCGGGCGGCCGCTTCCCGGGCGGGTACCGCCGCGTGGGCGAGCACCGTCTCCACCGGGTGGCCCGCCGCGGCCGGGACGCCGAGCGCCGCCAGCGAGCCGAGGAACGCCTCGGCCCAGTCGGCGCTTGAGCGCCTGGTCGCGCGCGATCCGGTCGCCCGGTGCCAGGCCGGCCAGACCTTCCCGTTCTTGTCGTGGCGGGCCGTGACCTGGGCCACGGCGACCACGATGCAGGCCGGCCACCGGCGGCTAAGCGCGGCCGGCGGCGCGGACCGGGACAGGTCAACCAGCGCCCTGGCCGCCGCGTCCAGCATCCCGGGTTCCACCTCGAGTGTCCCGGCCGGCTCTCCGGACGCCAGGTGCCGACGCCAGCCTGGCTCGAGCAGGTCGAGCAGCGTGCTGCCCGTCGGCGGCCCGCTCATCAGGATTGCGGCGACCAGACCCCGGCCTTCGGGTCGGGGAGGCAACGCCGCTCCACCTCCCTTGGAATGTCAGTGCGACATGATACCTTCAGGCTGTCCGCAAGAGCCAGGCGGGCGCCTGCACTACCTGGTCGCACAGGGCGAGGGTGGCGGCGTCTGGGCCGGTCAGCAGGGCCGATCCCGCCACCCGCCTGTGCGCCGATATGGGATCATTGCCGCCTGTGGCCGTTGAAGATCAGAGTCTTGCACCGGAGCATGATCCGGTCTTGTCACGGGGAGGGCCGGGCTGAACGCTGCCGCTGCCGAGACACTGTCGATCGTAGCCCTCCTGGTCATCCTGGCATGGGCGGTGACACGGCCGCGTGACTGGCCGGAAGCGGTCGCGGCGGTCCCGGCCGCGGTGCTGGTCATCGGCACCGGCGCGATCTCGGCACATGACGCCATCGCTGAGGCCAGGCGACTGGGCCCGGTGATCGGCTTCCTCGCCGCGGTTCTGGTGCTCGCGCAGTTGTGCGAGGACGAGGGCCTGTTCCGGGCCTTCGGCACCTGGATGGCCCGGACCTCCGCTGGGCGGCCGCGCCGGCTGCTGGTGCAGGTGTTCGCCATGGCGGCGGTGACGACTGCGGTGCTGAGCCTGGACGCTACCGTGGTGCTGCTCACGCCGGTCGTGTTCGCCACAGTGGCACGGCTGGAAGCCAGGGCCAGGCCGCACGTGTACGCATGCACGCACCTGGCGAACTCTGCGTCGCTGCTGCTGCCGGTGTCCAACCTGACCAATCTGCTCGCGTTCGCCGCCGGGGGGCTGGCGTTCGGCCGTTTCGCCGCGCTGATGGCTTTGCCGTGGCTGGTGGCCATCGGCACCGAGTATCTGGTGTTCCGCCGGTTCTTCGCCGCCGACCTGGACGCTGGGGCGCAGCCGGCGCAGGCCGGTGAGACGGGTACGGCGGGCGTTCCCTCGTCGTTGTCGCGATCACGCTGGCCGGTTTCGTGATCACGTCCGGGGCGGGCGTGAATCCCGCCTGGGCCGCCTTCGCCGGTGCTGCTGTCCTGGCCGGGCGCGCGCTGGCGCAGCGCCGCACCACCCCGGTCAAGCTAGGACGCGCCGCCGACGCGCCTTTCCTGGGGTTCGTGCTGGGCCTGGGGATCGTGGTCCGCGCGGTGACCGGCAACGGTCTCGGCGGCGCGCTCCGCCCGCTACTGCCGGGCGGGGCTTCGCTGCCCGCCCTGCTGGCCACGGCGGCGCTCGCTGCTGCCCTGGCCAACCTGATCAACAACCTGCCGGCCGTGCTGGTGCTGCTGCCGCTGACCGCGCCGGCCGGCCCTGGCGCGATCCTCGCCGTGCTGCTGGGCGTGAACATCGGCCCGAACCTGACCTATACCGGTTCGCTGGCCACCTTGCTGTGGCGCCGGGTGCTGCGCCAGCATGGGTCAGGTCCGTCATTGCGGGAATTCACCACGCTGGGACTGCTCACCGTGCCTGCCGGGCTGGTCATCGCGGTGCTGGCACTGTGGGCCGCGCTGCATGTATTCGGAGGCTGATCGGCGGTGACGGAGCGTCGCACCAATAATCCCCTGGTAATCATCTGGGTAACCGAGGGAACCTGGCGGGCCAGCGTCGACGCGGCGCTGCGCCTGGCGCCGGCCGATGCTCAGATCACGCTGCTGCACGTCACCCCGGCGGAGCTGCTGGATGCCGCGCATGGCGCGTACCTGGGGTTGTTCGGCCGCAGCCAGCCCGGACGCGACCCCGGTCCGCGCGTCGCGGAACTCGCCGCCGCTTCGGCTGGCGACCTGCTTGCTGCCGCCGCGCGCCGGCTCGGCCGCCCGTGCCGCCAGGTGGACCGCCATGGCCAGCCCGAACGGGAGGTGGTGGCCGCGGTAGCCGACGCGGACCTGCTTATCCTCGCGAGGGACGGCGACCAGTCCCGGCTGGGTCCGAAGAGCCTCGGCAAGGCCACCCGGTTCGTCGTCGACCACTCCCCGTGCCCGGTCCTTCTCATCTGGCCCGAACCCGCCCCGGCCATCGCCACCATCCCCCCGCCGCCCCCTCAGCCTGGCCACGGCCCGCACCACCACCCCTGACCCAGTAACCCGGACCGCGCCGGAGCGACCGGCGGTCGGCCGGCCAAGAGCGGGCCGGGCTGCCTTCGCATTAGCCTGGAGAACGTGCTTCGCCTGCTGGATACTCGCACCGGCTCATACGCTGAGGTCAGGCCGACCCGGCCCGGCTTGCTGCGGGTGTGCGTGCACGTGCCGGGAGCTTCCGGGGCGTCGGGAATCACCGCGCTTCGCGCGCTGCTCGTCGCCGACCTGCTGGCCCGGGCGGCCGAGCTGGGTAACCTCCAGGTGCTCACAGCGCGGGTGTTCGATGGTGAGTTCCCCGGGCAGGTATCAGCCGTGGAGCGCGCGGCCGATGCGCTCGGCATCCACCCTCCGGCCGTGCCCGCTAGTCCTGGTGACGCCCAGGCATTGCTGGGCGGTCCGATTGATGTCCACGTAGTTAGCTGCGGCGCCACCGCGGACGATCGCCAGAGCGGTCTTGTCACATGCGTCGGGGACGCGCAGATGCCTGGGACAGGCGATCAAGGTGAGGCGACGGGGGACCTGCTGGCCGGCCACGAGCATGACCCGCTCGCGGTCCGGCTCGCTCTGATGTCGTTCCCACCCCACCAGCCGGCGGATCTCACGGACAGCGTGCTGGCCAGCGCGCGTGAGACAGTCGGGGACTGGCGGCGCCGGGTGGCCCGATGGGCGGAGCGGCCCTCCAAGCCAATACCGGCGCAGCTGGCGAGGACGGCTCAGGCCGCCTTCGGCGATCTCGACACCACGGCGGCGATCGCGTTGCTGCGCGGCTTGGCGCATGACGACAGCGTGCCGGCCGGGGCCAAGTTTGAGACTTTCCTCTATGTCGACCGCCTCCTGGGCCTGGATCTACCTTGTGAAATAGGAAAGCCGGGCTGACGGAGACATTCTGCCTAGCGCGATCATGTGAGCCTGTGCCACCGGGTCGGGTGAGCAGCACAGACCGGTGATCATGCTGTAGTGCTGCCCGGCCTTTCCGGCGCTGTCGGGTCGCGCGGGGTGACGAAGCACGTCAGCCGGGCTGACCCCAGGGCCAGCTGATTCCAGTTCCCGGTGAACTCAAGGACCGCGATGGCGGCGGTCGGGAACTTAGCTCGCATGCGGTCGAACATGGCCGATGGTGCGGCGGCGCTCACTCCGCCCGCCCGCGCGGGCGGGCGGAGTGGTTGCCGTCAGCGTGAGCGCGAGTTCGGGGATTGAGGGATCGTGGCCCACGATGAGAAGCGTCCTCGTTGCCGGAGGTACGCGGCGGATAAGATCCAGAAGTTGTGCCGCTGAGGCCTGGTACACGCGGTCATCGAAGCTGACGGGCGGAGTACATCCGAGCCCGGCCTGGGTGAGCTGCCACGTCTCGCGGGCGCGGCGGGCGGTGGAGCACAGAACCTGGTCAGGCCGGAACCCGGCGGCGCGCAGCCAGCGGCCCATAGCCGGCGCATTCCGCTGGCCACGGCGGGCTAGCGGCCGTTCGTGGTCTGGCACATCGGGCCAGGCAGACTTGGCGTGCCGCAGCAACACCAGCTTCCTGCCCGCGCCCCCTGACATGGCCATAGCCGCCTTCAGTGCCGCGGGCTGGTGAGAGCCGGATAGTAGTCCGCTGCGCCGAGCTCGGCACCGGAGAAGAACAACGCCCAGACACTGCCCTTTTCGGCCGGGCATTCCCCCAGAGCCAGGCCGGCGTCATCAGCGAGGGCACCGATAGGTGCCGGATCACAGCCCCAGATGCGCACACGGCCACGGTACCTCGCGCTTCTTGGCATTCCCGCGCCCGCGCGCCATCCCCTTCTTCACGCGCCGCCGCCCGGCGGGTAGCACTCGTCGAGCTGGTCCATCAGGCCCCCGAGCCCGTACGAGCCGATAGTCGTCTCGGTGGGCTTGCCGGGGATCTTGCCGGGTGGGACGATCGCCCGCCACCGGTCATTCAGCCCCACGGGGGGGAGGATGGCCACCTCGGGGTGCGCCCGCTCGAACAGGATCCGCCGGGCCACCCCGCCGGGCTGGCCGCTTACGACCTTCAGGTGCCGGTCGTTCACGGCCGGGGCTCCGTCCCGGACGCGGCGGCGCGCTTCTCAACCCGCGCCGCCGCGCCCGCCGCACGCCAGCAAGACGCCATATACCGGAAACCGCAACTGATATGGAACTGCCACGTCTCAGCTGTCGCACGCATGGTCACCGGCCTGCCCTCGCAGGCTCGGTGCTGATCCCGGTGAGGCCCCTGGCCGCGTGCCGGTCGACGGAGAACAAGATGCTGCGGAGCACGACGGCGTAGTCCGGGTGGAACTGGCTGCCCAGGTCCGCGACGAGCTGCTCGTTCGTTCCCTGCGGATGCTGCGCGCGCCAGGCCGCCACGGCAGCGCGTGCCCTGTCCAGGTCCTCAGGCTTGTCCTCGCGGAACCTCATCGCGCGCCCCTCCGCGCCCGGCCGGGCCGTGCCGCTGAGCACGGCCGCGCGGCGCACGCGGCCGTCAGCCGCAGGCACGCCGGGCACCCGGCTGCGGCACCGACCCGGTGGTCCCGTCCCAGGGTGCAGGTCATGTCCGGCGGCGGATCCGCCGCCTGGCAATCCATGCACGCCCGGATCGCGCCCCGGAGCGCCGGAGGCGTTCCCGCGCCGTTCACGGCAGGTCCCTGGGCACCGGCATCGCCGCGTAGTCAGCCTGGATCCGCAGCCGCAGCCCTTCGGGGAGGGGATCGGCCAGGGGAGCGCCCTTCCCGTCCCTGCGCCGCGCGGTATACCGTCCGCTGTCGGCACCGATGTAGTAGGCGTCACCCCAGTGGAATTTGAGCTCTTCCAATTCGCCGACATCGGCTTCGGCCCGGCGTGCCTCCGCCCGTCCCATATGACGTGCCTTCCTCGCGTACCAGACGTGGATACAGGTAGCCAACCCCACACGCTGGGTATGAGTAAACGAGCTTGCACATGTTTGCACGCCCATTTAGCCGAGTTCGCCGATCGCCGCTGTAATCAGCGTGCGCGCCTGAGCTCCCCTCACCGCTAGCTGTGACAGGTCGCCGAATGTCTGGGCGTACATGGCGATCTCGCGCGGCTGGGTCAGTGTCAGCCAGCCTGAGACCAGCTCCACGTTCACCTGCCTGTCATCGAAGATCCAGAAATCTTCGACCGGCCACACGGCGTCACGGTCAAGGCCCATCGGGATGATGCCCAGCGAGACTGACGGCAGCGACGCGACGGTGATTAGGTGGCCGAGCTGGCCGGCCATCACCTCGGGACCGCCGATCACGTTGCGCAGCACCGATTCCTCGATCAGCACGAGGAACCGGTGATCACCCTCGCGCAGAAGGCGCAGGCGATCGGCGCGGACGGCCACCGCGTCCTCAACATCGTCGGGGAGTTCCCGCCTCGCGGCGATGGCCCGCAGGACCGCCGCGGTGTAGGCCCTGGTCTGCACGGCACCGGGAATCAGCCATGAGGAGTACGCGCGGAACAGGCGCGTGCGTTCCCACAAGGGCAGTACGGCCTCTTGCGCCCGCCGCAGCCCGGTGCGCTCCATCCGCCGCCATTCGACGAACATGTCCTCGACGGTGCGCAGGAACGTGATCAGGTCCTCAGTCTCACCTGGTCTTCCGCAGTGCTGGCACCAGGCGCGGATGTCATCGGCTGACGGTGCCGTCCGGGCATGCTCGATCCGCGACACCTTCGATTCGTGCCAGCCGCACAGGCGGGCTAGTGCCCGGCCGGTGAGGCCCGCGTCCTGGCGGAGCTCGCCGAGCCGCGCACCGAGGGCCTGCCGGGCTTGCCAGGCACTGGAAGATGTCGGCGGCGCGGGCATCGGTGGGCGGCCGGGAGGCGGGTGACGGGGGATCAGGCCGGCTGGTATGCCTCGTGAGGGATCGCGCGTTCCCAGGCGGCGGCGAACGAGGACGCGCAGAGCTTCGCGACCGCCGGGTCGTCGCACCTCTCCTCGGCGACCCAGGACCCGTCGCCGGCGAAGTGGTTCCACAGCACCACCTGGCCGTCGAGTACCCAGAAGTCGCTGCAGGGGACCAGCAGCCCGGCTGCCGCGTGCCTGGGCAGCCACCGCACCTGCTCGCCGGCTGCGAGGTTGTGCGCGGCCGTGACGTCGTACTCGAACCTGATGTAGTCGGTGACAGGCTCGGATACCAGCCGGATACGCCGGACGCTCACGCCGCGGGCCACGGTGGCGCGGATCAGGCCGGACCAGCTGGCCCATCGCTCTTCGGGGTCGAACCGGTGACCGGCCTGCCAGTCGAGCCAGTCCGGGTCATCCGGCGTGTAGCTGTCCCGCATCTCCATGTGCGCTGCGCTGTGCTCCGCCGAGCGGAGCAGGCCGTATGCCACCGGTTCCGTCGTCACGGCACACCTCCAGGAGAAACGGCGCCATGCGCGCCGGGAGCCTGATCACAGTCTCGTGATCCGGGATCTGTCCGGTAGCTGTGATCTCGGAAATCGTGCGGTTATCCGTGATCTTCCAGCCCTGGATCACGATGCTCTGGTCGTCCTCGTCGAGCCAGACGGTGGGAGACCCGTTGTTCGGGGTATTCGGGTCTACGCCGATGAACCGTAGCGCCATGGCAGCCATCCTCACTGGAGTGTGCATGAGCTTGCATATCTAGACAATCAGTCGGCTCGCACCGCAAAGTCAAGGCCTGATCCCGATCCGCCACCGCCAGAGCAGTCGTATGCTTGGCGGAACGCGTACCAGCGTGCGATGCCCCGCCAGGTCCTCGACCGGCGGGCATCGCCTTATGCAGGGGCCTAACTACTGGCGCAATATCCAGCGGCCTTCGCCGCGGCAACGTCGGCTTTGACGCTGCCATGCCGGTAGTAGCTGAGGTCGTTCGGGACGAATCCCCACCGGCCCGCCGAGTAGGTGAGCGACGTGGATTCGGATGCGAGGCCCGCCGCGGCGCCGGCCAGGGTGACGGTGACGACCGCCGTGTTGCCGGTCAGGGTGGTGTCCTTGTGGGTGTCCTTCCGGTGGATTGTCCTGTCAGGTGACGCGGTGTTCCCGGCCGCGGTGCACGCGGGTGGCCTGCACGCTCGCCGGACCATTCGCACCGCACCCTACCTGGGCAATCTGTGGCGCCCACGACGTCGCGATGACTTTGTCCCCGATCCTGCTTGAGTTCGATGACGAGCCAGCCGCCCGCGACATGCCATCAGCCTGTCTGGCGCAACGTGATGACATGCTGAACACGGGCGGCACCACGAGGGTCCGCCCGCGTTCGGCATCCGCGACCTGATCAGCGGTGGCCCTACAGGCAGGATCGTCCGGCCGAAGATGGCGGCGATGACGTCCCCTGCGGCGTGGTACCTGGCCAGCAACGCGAAGGCGAGGACGACCCAGCCGGCGGCCTTGGTCACGCTGCCGATGCTGGCGCCCGCGCCGATCGACAGCAGAACCAGCCCCACGAAGATCAGCCAGAGGATAGCCGTCAGCACCAGGTCGGTACGCAGCGAGGCAATCGCCAGGTAGAAGGTCACTACCGCGAACACCGCCAGGAACAGGCTGACGGCTGAGCTGAGCTGCCCCGCGGGACGCTGGTGGCGTACTACAGGGTCTGGAACGCCATCGTCGCCGGCGGAACCTGGAGCCGTCACCCGGTCGCTCGCGCCCGCTGCGGGATGCCCGGTGCAGGATCAGATCCAGCTGGCCAGCATTCAGATGGCTGGCCACAAGGCTCAGCGGAATCTTGCTACGTCACTGGCATCCCACTCGGCGAGGAACTCGGCAAGGAAGGCTTCCAGGAACTCGTGCCGGTGCTGCGCGATCTGCCTGGCGCCGGGGGTATTCAGGCGGTCTTTCAGCAGGAGCAGCTTCTCGTAGAAATGGTTGATCGTGGTGCTGTCCCGGTTGAGGTAGGCCTCCGCGGACGCGTGGGGCTGGGGAGGCCGGCCGGGTTCGTGCATCAGCTCCCCGGCGTGCCCGCCGAACGCGAACGCCCGCGCCACCCCGATAGCGCCGATAGCGTCCAGCCGGTCGGCATCCTGCACCACCTGGCCTTCAAGGCTGAGCGGCTTCGGCGGCACGCCGGCGCCCGCGAAGGACACGCCCGCGATGATCTCCGCCACGGCGGCGGCTACGCCTTCGGCCTCGCCGAGGCCCCGGATCCATCCGGCGGCCAGCCACGGACCACGCTCATGATCCCCGCCGTTGAGCTTGTAATCGGAAATGTCATGCAGCAGCGCGGCCAGCTCCACGATGTAGGCATCGGCCTGCTCACGCTCCGCCAGCCGCACCGCGAGATTGCGCACCCGGTGAACGTGCCACCAGTCATGCCCGGAGGAATCCCCGCGCATCTCGGCGCGCACATACTCGGCGGTTCGCGCTATCCGGCTGGCCTGCTCCGGAGTCACGCTTCATCGTAGCCACGGCGGCACCCGGCCATTCAGCGGCACCAGACAGAGTCGGCGGGCGCGGATATGAGTGACGGAGGACGCTTGCCAGCGGGTCGGAATACGTCACAGTCGGATCTGATAGTGCACCGGTCGCGGGACGGCCTGTTTGGCGCCTACGTGATGCAGGTGGCGGCCTTGTCATCGCCCCGTCCTCCAGCGCCGCAGGAAGGGGGACCGCCCGCCCGGATGGCGCAGCGGGATGCCCTCGCGGCGCATGAACCCGCGTACTGTCATGGCCGGCTGCCCGGTCAGCAGCTCGATGTGGTTCAGCCCGGGCCCGCACTGCCAGTACAGGTCCTTGACCAGCGGGGAGCTCAGTCCGATCGGCTCGGGGAAGCGCTCCCAGATGGGGCCGCCGGGCGGGACGTGCGGGATGTCGTGAGCGTCGAGGACCGAAGCGATGAGATCGTCCTCGTAGAGCGCTTTGACCAGCTCGATCTCGCCAGGTCCTGGCAGCGGGATGGTCCCGCCGGTCCTGACCGGGACACCGAGGGCATGCGCGCTCCGCAAGACGGTGTTGCGCGACGTGCCGACCAGCCTGCCGACCTCGGCCGCTGTCATGCCTAGCTGCTCGTACAGGTCGCGGAGGACCCCGGCCGGCACTGTCCGGCGGTCCTCGCGGTTCCACCCGCCGCGGCTGCGGGCCTGGACGCCGTAACGGCGAAGCCGGTCACGAACGGTGCGTTCGGGCAGGCCGGTAATCGCGGCGATCTGCCGGGAGCTGAGCCTCCCGACCTCATACAGTTCCGCCATGAGCTGCGGCAGGCCCGGCGGGTCGGCCGGGCGCCGCACCGGCCGCAATCGCCCGGCCCCCCGGGGCCGCACCGCCACGCCCGCCCGGTGCAGTGCACGCGTCACGCGCTGCCGGTCAGAGCCGGTGAGATCCGCGATCCTGTAGGTCGACAATCCATGGCACAGGTAGAGGTGAGCGAGCCGTTCGGCCGACCACCGGCCCGGCGCGGCGGTCTCCCCGGCGCCAGGAGCGCAGTAGGCGCACAGCACGGTGAGGCGATCGCCGGGAACACCCGAAACAGGGATGTGACGGTCATGCATGCAGATGCGGCCTCCCGCCCGCGTAGGGCAGGGACCGTTGGCGATGACCGCACTTAACGGCGGGCCCCTCCGCCGCACCCAGCTTCAGGATCGGTACGGACCTCCGGTCAGTAGAGACCACCCGGCCGTTTGTGAAATCGCCTTGCCAGTGATCCCACGGCAGCCTGGACCGGGCGACCGCGGGCCCGCTAACCGGCCGGTTTCGTGCGCTTGCGGACGATCAGGATCAGCGGGATCGCGGCCAGCTGGCTGGCCACGCAGAACGCCACGAGGCCGTCCAGCGAGACGCTGACCAGGACGCCGATCACGATGCTGCCGAGGACCCAGGCGGTGCCGTAGATGCCGGTGAACAGACCGTAGGCGAAGGCCCGGCGGTCCGGGGAGACCATCGGCGCCACCGCCGCCGGGATGAGCGACTCCTGCACGCCCATCCCCAGGCCCCACAGCGACACGCCCACCAGGATGGCCCAGAACCCGCCGAGGAACGCCAGCGGCGCGTAGGCCGCCGCGACGATCGTCAGCGGGACGAGCATGCCGATCCCCGCGCGGTCGAACACCCGGCCCAGTACCAGCGACCCGGTGCCGCTGACGGCCATCGCGACCGCATAGAAGACCGGCGTGAGCGCCGGGGACACCGTCCCCGCGTGCTGGAAGTGATAGGCGATGAGCGGGAAGTCGGCAAAGCCGGCGGCGGCGAACGCCGCGCCGCCCACGTACACCCAGAACACCGGGGGAAGCCCCTGCGTGGTCACCTGGGTCGGCCCGGCCGCCAGGTCCTGCGGGCGCGGGTAGAGCAGCCGGGCGACCGCCAGCAGCGACAACATGATGGCGGCCGGGACCGCCAGCACGGCGAACGCGACCTTGTAGTCATGGTGGCCCACCACCAGGATCAGGGCGATGAGCAGCGGGCCGAACAGGGCCCCGAACTGGTCCAGCGCCTCATGCACGCCGAACGCCCACCCGTACCCGATGTCCTTGGCCGCGTGGGACAGCATCGCGTCGCGCGGCGGGTTGCGGATCCCCTTCCCGATCCGCTCGGCGATGATCAGCAGCGCGGCGACCTGCCAGTTCCCGGCCAGGGCGAGCAGCGGCACGACCGACATCTGCAGCACATAGCCGCCAATGGTGATCGGCCAGTACCGGCCGGTCCGGTCGGCGCCGCGCCCGGAGAACAGCCGGATGTTGTAGCCGAGGAACTCCCCGGCCCCGCTGATCACGCTGATCGCGAACGCCCCCGCGCCGAGCATCCCGAGATACGGACCGGTGATGCTGCGCGAGCCCTCGTAGGTGAAGTCGGCGAAAAAGCTCATGATGCCGACCATCACCACGAACTTCAGCGTCGGCGACGCCGAGGCGACCCGCTGCCTGACCGTCACCGCGACAGCCGGTCGACGACGTTGACCGTACCGCCCGGCACGCTTGACAACATACGACCTCCTGGCTCCAAGCCAGGGACCGTCAGCGGGCCGCTGATGGTGGCCGCGATTCGAGGGTGAGCCCCATCACCCTGTGCGTTGCCCATTCTGCCATGGCACCGCCAGCGAATCACGCGGGCGGTTGCGTCCCGGCGTTCACTAGGCAAGTCGTTTCTCGGAAGTTCTTCTGCCGGCTTTCGGCGTTCGTGTGAGTGAGGGGCACCGCCGACGTGAAGATGGACGTAGGTCGAGCCGTCGAGGAGGGCAGGCCGCAGATGGGTGCTGGAGGCGAGGGACCCGGCCTGAGCGAAGCTCTGTCGAGCTACTGGACGGCTCGCGACCGCTTTCTTGAAGCCGGATTGAGAATGAACCGGAGCGACCCTGCCGGCGGGCTGGCGGAGGCTTTGATCGCGGCGGTTCTCTGGCCGCTCCATGATGTCCAGGACGCGTATGTGGCGTGCAGGGACGCCAGGCTCGGGCAAGATGCCTCTGGACAGGTACGGGCCGACGCTGGGGTCTATGCCAGCGACATGGAACGGCAGGCGGAACGCTCTGGCCGTTGACCTCGCGGTTCCATGGCATACGGCCGTCCGCGCCGTCCCGGGCCTGGCTGGGTTCGCGGACAGGCGCCAGCGTGAACGGCTCGCCTGGGATGAGACGACGGGAACGGGGCCGCTGGCGCTACCGAGATCACGCCCTTGCTGACAGGGGTCCGGGTACCGGGCTGGTAGCAGTTATCCGGGGCCGAGCAGAACGCGACGAGGCCGCCGAGCGAGACGCTGACCAGGACGCCGATCACGATGCTGCCGAGGACCCAGGCGGTGCCGTAGATGCCGGTGAACAGGCCGTAGGCGAAGGCCCGGCGGTCCGGGGAGACCATCGGCGCCACCGCCGCCGGGGGAAGTCGGCAAAGCCGGCGGCGGCCAGCGCTGTAGGGGTCCGCAAGATCATGAGCAGCTGCGGAGCGTCTGCATGGGGTTCCCTGGATTGTGAGCAATGCGGCCGTGTCGCTGATCCGGGTGATCATGAGCAATCGAGAGCGAGCTGACTGGCGGGTGGATGCTGACACGGGCTCCGGCTGGGCGTCAGGAACTAGTCCAGCGATACGGCGGTCCAGGCAGGGCCGAGGATATCTGTGTCCGCGGCAAACAGGCCCGCCAGGCGCATGTTCAGCGGGACGATCAGGATCCCTGCCGCCAGGACCACGGCGGCCGGCCACCGCGCCGCCGCGGTGACAGCGACGATCACCGCCATCGACACCGGCGCCGAGGCGCGCAGCGGGACCGCCCGGGCGTGATAGTCCGCGACATCGCCGGCCAGCTCGACATGGTGCTTTGATTCATCGTTGACCTCGATCCGGTATTCAGGGCTGATGGTTCAGGCGTCGATGACGGGGGCGTCGGCGCTGGCCTGGGTGAAGCGGGGCAGGGCGGCGGCACCGAGGGCGAGCAGGACGACGATGCCCATCTGGATGCATTCGACGGTGGCGAAGGCGTGCGGGTAGCTGTGCGGCTGCATGGCCAGGTAGAGGGTGCCGAGGGTGGCGACGCCGAGGGCGAGGCCGCTTTGCTGGAGGGTGATCAGCGCACCGCTGCCGATGCCGCCCAGGTGCGCGGGGACGTCAGCCAGGACACTGCGGAACAGCCCGGCGAACAACATCGACTGCCCGGCGCCGACCAGGGCCAGCGGCGCGGCCATGGACAGCAGGCTGACGTGCGGCCAGCCTGTGACCAGGACAAAGACCAGCCAGGCCAGGCCGGCGAGCTGCACGATGGCGCCGCCGGAGAGCGCGGCGCGGCCGAACCGGGTGATCAGGCGCGGGGCGGCCAGCGATCCGGCCAGGAACAGCACGGCCATCGGGACGATCGACAGGCCGCCGCGCAGCGCGTCGTTGTGCAGTCCGTCCTGGACTGTCAGGGCGAAGACGAACATGAAGGCGCCGAATCCCATGCTGAAGATCAGCACCATGACCAGGCCACGGGACATCGACGGCAGTTTCAGCAGGGATGGCGGCAGCAGCGGCACCTGGCCGCGCCCCTCGGCTCGCTTCTCCACCTGGTACGTGACAGCGCCGCCGATGACCGCGAGCGCGATCATCAGCCAGGTCCACCAGGGCCAGCCGAGGGAATGCCCTTCGGTGAGCGGGGCCAGCAGGGCGACCAGGGTGGCAGCGAACAGCACGGTGCCGGGCAGGTCGATCCCGACCGGGTGCGGGGACCGGCTGGCGGGCACGATGCGTGAGGCGACTAGCAGGACGATGATGCCGACGGGGACGTTGACCAGGAAGATCGGCCGCCAGGAGGTGCCGGCGATGTCCGCGCTGACCAGCAGCCCGCCGACGATCTGCCCGACCACCGCGGCGATGCCGGAGGTGGCGCCGTACAGCGCCAGGGCGCGGGCCTTGCGCTCGCCTTCCAGGGTGTGGTGGAAGGTCGCCAGTACCTGCGGGATGAGCAGCGCCGCGGTGGCGCCCTGCATGACCCGGGCCCCGATGAGGAACCCGGCCGACGGCGCGAGGCCGCAGGCCAGCGACGCCAGCGTGAACCCGACGAGCGCGCCGAGGAAGACGCGGTGGCGGCCGTAGCGGTCCCCGAGCCGGCCGCCGAGCACCAGCAGCGCCGCGTAGGCCACCCCGTACCCGGCGATCACCAGCTCCAGCTCCGGCGGCGAGGCGTGCAGCGACGCGTCGATGCTGGGCAGGGCGACGTTGGTGATGAAGAAATCCATGATCGGCATGAAGGCGCCAGCCAGCAGGATGAACACCCCGAACGGGTGCAGTCCCCCGGCCAGCGCCGTGGCCCGGGCCGAGCCCTTCGTCGGGCTGGCATGGGCTGGATGGACGGTAGAGGTCACGGCGACTCCCGAAGTAGTTATGACAACACGACTATATAATCATAACTAGTATGAGTCAATAACTATGTCTCGTGACCTATTCTGGGAGGGTGACAGTGCCTGAGCGCAGCGGCCCCGGCCCGGCGGCGGCCGGTGACCCGCGATGGGCCGATCTAGCCGACCTGATCCTGATCATCGCGCGGGAGATCCAGTTCCACGGCTACCACGATCCCGACGCCGTCCCGCTCACGCAGTCCGAGGGCATGGTCATGCGCTACCTGCAGGAACATCCGGGTGCGCCACCAAACAAGATCGCCACCGGCACCGGGCTGCAGCGCACCAACCTGTCCACCGTGCTGCGCGGCCTCGAACGCAAGGGCCTCGCCGAGCGCCGCACCAGCCCCGACGACCTCCGCGGCGCCACCATCCACCCGACCGAACGCGGCAAGCGCAACTACGCACGCGTCCGGCAGGAATGGGCCAGCGCCGTATCCGACGCCGCCGACCACGACACCAGCAGCCTGGACACGGCCCTCATCCTGCTCCGCGAAATCCAGGCCGGCCTGACCGCCGCCCGGCCCTCCGCCCCCGGCAGGCCGGCGACACTGATGTGATCAATCCCCCCTCATGGCATCATCCTCGTGCCCGGCCGGACGACGGTATCGGCAAACTGAATCGGTGCATGGCCACGCCGGCTGAAAATGCTCGGTCAGCCCGGTAGCTCTCGGAATACCAGCGCGGCTGGGCTCTCAACGGGGGCGGCGGCTGGTGATCTGGCCGGGACGTCAGGTCCGGGCGGGATACTGCCATTGCTTATGTGGCCTTGGTGTCTTCTGCGGCTGGTTGCCTTACCAGCTGATGCCATGCGCGCGGCGCGTCGCGCATTGGGCCCTTGATCTCGATCTCGTCTGCTGGACGGCTGAACATGACGTCCCACGCCGGGAACAGGGCCCGGATTTCGGGCAGGTCGATGCGCCGTGGGCCGAACCGGCCGCCGCCGTGGCCGAAGGCGAACATGAGCAGTCTCGCGCCGGGCGCTGCTGCCCGGGTGATCGTCGCGGCGGCCCGGCGCCGGCCGGGGTCGCTGAGGCCGCCGAAGCAGCCGATGTCCTGCAGCAGCGTGTAGCCGCTGCCGAGGGCTGCTGGCGCGACCTGGGTGATGTCCGCCTGTATGAACCGGACGTCGGCGCCGGCGAGCCCCGCGTTGCACCGGGCGCGCCGCAGCGCGACTGACACGGCATCAATGCCGGTGACGCGCCAGCCACGGGCGGCGCACCATATCGCGTCGTGCCCGGTGCCACAGCCGATATCGAGCATCTGGCCTGCGGGCATCGTGCCGACGAGGTCGACCAGCGGCGCGGGCGGCTCGTGCCCTTCCCATGGCGTGAAGCCGATGCGGTACATGACCTGGTACGGCATGCTCATGACCAACCCCCTGTCAGAGGATCGCTCTACCAATAGAGTCCATCTCTATTTAAAGAGTGTTACTCTATGGTGTGCCCGACGTCAAGAGGGAAGCGGCCGCCGACGGGCGCCGCGCGCGCAAAGCACTCGAGACCCGCCGCCGGATCCGCGACGCCGCCCGGGACCTGTTCGCCCGCCAGGGCTACACCGCCACAACGATGCGGGAAATCGCCGCCAGCGCCGATGTGGCATGGCAGACGGTCTACTCGGTATTCGGCACCAAGGCCGCCCTGTTGTCGGAGATCTTCGACGTGACCGTGGCCGGCGACGACCAGCCAATCCCGATGGCACAACGCCCGTTCGTCAGGGAGATAGCCGCAGCCAGCGACCCGCGTGAGAAGGCCCGGATCTTCGCGGCGCACCTGCGCGAGACCACGGCCCGCACCGCAGACGTGCAGAGCGTCATCGAGTCCGCCGCAGCCACCGACGCGGATATGGCGCAGCTATGGGACACGCTCATGGACCAGCTCATCCGCGGCATGACCATGGCCGTGACCGCCCTGCGCGCCCAGGGCGCGCTCCGCCCGGACCTCACCCTCGAGCGCGCCGCGGACCGCCTGTGGTGGTATGCAGGACCGTGGGCCTACCGGGGGCTCGTCCTGGCCCGCGGCTGGAGCCTCGACGAATACGAAACCTGGCTCGCCGAAACTCTCTACACCCAGCTAATGACACCCCCGCAGCGGCCCGACCCACCAGCCGAGAACCGGCCCGCCCCCTAGTTACTTCGCCCTGAAGCCTGTTGGATACTGAGAAGCATCGGGCCTGGCTGAACGGCCCGGTTCTGCCCCTGGCGGGTAAACCGGGCTGTGCCGCCGCGTGAATGATGGTGCGGTAAAGTCGTGCCAGGTGATGAAGCTCACCTGTAACCGCCGCCGTGGCTGATGGCTTCTGCCGCACGACATGCCGGTGGAGGCTGCCGTGAGTTCTGCAGTGCCGTTCAGCAGCATCCTGTTCGACCGGCCCTCCGACGCAGGCGAGCGTGGCGACCCCTCGATGTTCGCCGACCTGAACCTCGATCAGGTCTTTGCCGCGGTGGTGGCCGGGCGAGACGAGTACGACCTGATGTCCTTCTTCCGCGCCCCGCTGCGTGACGTCCGGGCGGTGGAATACCGGCACGAGATCCTGCGGGACCTGGCGGACGAGGCGCTATCCAAGGCGGTGGCGGACTTCGCGCTCCGGATGCGCGACATGCGCAAGAGCCTGGCCCTGGCAAGAAAGCTCCATACCAGATACCAGAAGGAATACTGGTTCCTGGACGCGGCCAGCATCTACCGCCGGGCCGTCAGCGCCCTGAGTGACGCGCTCACTGCGATTAACCCAGGCTCACGCGGTTTCACCGCGTTCGGGCGATACCTCGCGGATTACACCCAGTCAGCGGCATTCACCGGCCTCGTTGCTGATATCGACGGGGTGACGAGCGCACTTGCCGCGGTGCGGTACTGCGTGAACATCAAGGGCAACCGGGTCAGGGTCAGCAGGTACGACGATGAGGCGGACTACAGCGCGGAGGTGCAGCGCACGTTCGCGAAGTTCGCGGCCGGCGCGGTCAAGGACTACCGGATCGGGTTCGGGAGCCGGGCGGAGATGGATCACGTGGAGGCCCGCATCCTGGACCTGGTGGCCCGGCTGTATCCGGAGGCGTTCGGGGCGCTGGACGAATTCTGCGCCAGCCGGGCCGGCTATCTCGACAAGACGATCCGCGTCTTCGACCGGGAGGTCCAGTTCTATGCCGCGTACCAGGACTTCATCGCGCCGATGAAGGCGGCGGGACTGGAATTCTGCTACCCCGCCATGTCAGCCGCCTCGAAGGAAACAAGCGCGCACGACTCCTTCGACCTCGCGCTGGCCGCCAAGCTCATGCCCCGGGCCGCCGCGGTCGTGCGCAACGACTTCTACCTCGGCGGCCCGGAACGCGTCTTCGTGGTGACCGGGCCTAATCACGGCGGCAAGACGACGTTCGCGCGCATGTTCGGCCAGCTGCATTACCTGGCCAGCCTCGGCTACCCGGTCCCGGCTCGCGAGGCGGCCCTGTTCCTGCCGGACCGCGTCTTCACCCATTTCGAGCGGGAAGAGGACCTGGCCACGCTGCGCGGCAAGTTCGAGGACGAGCTGGTCAGGATCCGCGGCGTGCTGGACCAGGCGACCGGGGACAGCATCGTCGTCATGAACGAGAGCTTCGGCTCGACCACGCTGCGGGACGCCTTGTTCGTGGGCGAGCGGGTCCTGGGCCGGATGTCCGCGCTTGGACTGCTCGGCGTGTACGTGACCTTCGTCGATGAGCTGGCGTCGTTGAACGAGGCCTGCGTGAGCATGGTGGGCACGGTGGTCCCGGACGACCCGGCGGAGCGGACGTACAAGATCATCAGGAAGCCCGCCGACGGGCTGGCCTACGCGGCCGCGATCGCCGGCAAGTACGGCCTCACCTACCGGCAGCTGATGGAGCGGCGGGCATCATGAGGGCCTTCCTGATGTACCCGGACCGGGATTTCCGGCTGGAGCAGGACCTGCCGCCGAACGAGGCCGACCTGAGCGCCGACCTGGAGCTTGGCGTCCTCCTGCGGGTGATGGCGGGCGGCGACAAGTTCCTGTACGACGCGGCCAGGCTGGGCCTTCACTCGGGCCTGGCCGACCCGGCGGAGATCGTGTACCGGCAGCAGGTCCTGGCCGACTGCATCGCCCGGCCCGGCGTGGTCCGCGACCTGTACGACGTCGCGGTGGCGGCGATCAACGCGGAAAAGCAGATCCTCGGCTGGCTGTTCCGGGATTCGCCGGAAACGCTCCTGCCCCGCTCCCGGCAGGTGATGCAGCTGTACGTAGACATGTTCCGCAAACTGAGGGAAATCACCGACAGTCACGCCGCCGGCTTCCGCTCCGAGGGCTTCACCCGGTTCTTCGCCATGCTCGCCAGGGAGCTCGATGACGGGTACCTCGCCGAGATAGAAGCCCAGCTCGGCGAGCTGGCGTTCCGCCGCGGCACCTTGATCAGCGCCCGGCTCGGGACGGGCTGCAAGGGCAAGGACTACGTCCTGCGGCGGCAGCCCGAGCAGAGCTGGCGTGACCGCATACCGGGCATGAATAACAGGCCCGGTTACAGCTTCGTCGTCCCGGACCGGGATGAGAGCGGCTACAGGGCGCTGTCCGACCTGACCAGCCGCGGGCTCAACGGCACGGCGAACGCGCTGGCCCAGTCCGCGGACCACATCAAGGCCTTCTTCCAGATGCTCCGGGCCGAGCTGGGCTTCTACCTGGGGTGCCTGAACCTGCGCGACCAGCTGACAGCTAAGGGCGAGCCAGTCTGCTTCCCCGGCCCGGCCGGCCTGGTGCCGGGCAGCGCCGGGCATGCTCGCCTGTCCGCCCGCGGCCTGTATGACGCCGCGCTGGCGCTGAGTCTCGGTGACGCCAGGGCCGTCGGGAATGACGCGGACGCGGACGGCAGGCAGCTGATCATGATCACCGGCGCGAACCAGGGCGGCAAGTCGACGTTCCTGCGCAGCATCGGCCTGGCCCAGCTGATGATGCAGGCCGGCATGTTCGTGGCGGCGGAGTCTTTCACCGCCAGCGTCAGCACCGGGATCTTCACCCACTTCAAGCGCGAGGAAGACGCCACGATGGAGAAGGGGAAGCTGGACGAGGAACTGGACCGGATGAGCACCATCACCGGCCACATCACGCCCGGCGCCCTGCTGCTGTGCAATGAGTCGTTCGCCTCCACCAACGAGCGTGAAGGCTCCGAGATCGCCCGCCAGGTCGTCCGCGCGCTCACCGAGGCGGGCATCCGGATCATCTTCGTCACCCACCTGTACGACCTGGCGGAACGCTGTTACTCGGCGCATGATCCGGCGGCGCTGTTCCTCCGGGCGGAGCGGCGGCCCGACGGACATCGCACCTTCCGGCTGCCGCCGGGCGAGCCCCTGCCGACCAGCTACGGCCAGGACCTGTACCAGCAGGTGTTCGGTGCCGCCGACACCGAAGCGCGGGTGTGAGGAGGGTTCATGGAAGTCGAGCGACCTTCCCCTCCTGCTGCTCGGCAGCCAGAGCTAACGGGCGAGGCGGACCCGCGATAACAACAGGCCGGCGGTCGGCGTGACGCGAGCAACCCCGCCATGTAGGGTGAAACTGATCACGCGATGAGGCTCGCGTACCGCCGCGCCAGGTAAGAACCGGTCGGCTGATGGCCTCTACCTGCAAGGGCGTTCTGGCGTCGCGAAGGCAGGGAGGTCCGCGTGGTCCCTGAGCTCATTCAGGTGCTGCAGAGCCTGGTGGTGCTCACGTTCGCCCCGTTGTACGCCGGCGTGCTAACCCGCGCCGAAGCGGTCGTCGCGTCCAAGCGCGGGCCGAGCGTGCTGCAGCCGTACCGGGACCTGGCCAAGCTGCTCCGTAAGGGGAGCGCGATCAGCGATCAGGCATCCTGGGTCTTCCGCGGCGCGCCGTTCGTCGCCTTCGCCTGCTACCTGACCGTGTCGGTGATCGTCCCGGTGATCACGAGCGAACCGCTGCCGCTGGCCTTCCTGGCCGACCTGATCGGCGGCGCGTTCGTGCTCACGCTGGCCAGCTTCGTGATCTCGCTGGCCGGCCTGGATACCGCGAGCCCGTATGGCGGGCTCGGGGCGAGCCGGGCGAGCTGGATCGGCAGCATGGCCGAGCCCGCGCTGATCCTGGTCTTCTTCACCGTGGGCGCGGTGTCGGCGTCGGACAACCCGTACCTGATGAACCACGCGGTCGCCTCGTCCCCGTACGTGGTGGTGCTGCCGACGCACCTGCTCGGGCTGGTCGCCTTCTTCATGATCGTGCTGGTGGAGAACGGCCGGATCCCGATCGACAATCCAGGCGGCACGACCGAGATCTCGATGATCGAGGAGAGCCGCGTGCTGGAGTACTCCGGCCGCGAGTATGCGCTGGTCAAATGGGGGAGCTGGATGAAGCTCTTCCTGCTGTCCTCGGTCTTCATGAACGTGTTCGTGATCCCCTGGGGACTCGGTACCGGTGCCAGCCTGCCCGGCGCGCTGCTGGCGATCCCGGTCTTGCTCGGGAAGCTCGCGCTGTGCGGGCTCGCGATCGTCATCATCGACACCTCGTTCGCGAAGCTGCGGTTCTTCCGCATCGCCGAGTTCCTCGGCGCCGCGTTCATGCTCGCCCTGGTCGGTGTCGCCACCTCGTACGTGATCGGAGCGTGAGCTGGATGGAGAACCTGGCCGCGACCAGCACCGCGGGTGTCTTGCTTGCCTTGTCCGGGGTGCTGATCCTGCTGCTGGCGTTCGCGTGCCTGGCGTCGAAACTGTTCAACCGGTACGTCGCCTACTACGGCGCCCAGTCGGTGGTGCTCTCGTTCGCGGCAGCGACCGCCGCCGTCGCCTTCCACAGCGCCGAGCTGTGGATCCTCGCCGCGCTCACCTTGGCGGTCAAGGGAATCGCGATCCCAGTGGCGGCCCGCAGGCTACTGGTGAGGAGGCTGGCGCTGAAACGCGACGCCGCGATGTCCACAGGCCTGTCCACCTCACTGATCGCCGGCGGGGCGCTGACAGCGTTCGCCTACCTGGTGATCCGTCCGGCGCTGCTGCCGCACGGCACCGTCGCGGCGGCGGTTGTCCCGCTGTCAACCGCTGTGATCCTGCTCGGGTCCCTGTCGATGGTGGTGCGCCGTCATACCGTCGCGCAGCTCATCGGCTGGCTCATCGTGGAGAACGGCGTCTTCCTCGGCGCGATCACCCTGGTCGCGACGTTCCCGTTCATCGTGGAGGCCGGGATCTTCCTGGACATCGTCGCCGGGGTGCTGATCATGGTGGTCTTCGTGTCCGGGCTCACCCGCCAGCTCGCGGAGGCAAGTGCCGCCGAGCTGAGGGAGCTGCGCGGATGACCGCACTGGCCATCCTCGCCGCGCTGAGCCCACTGGCCGGGCCGGCCGCCGCGATCGCGGACGCTCGTGCCCGGCTGGCCGGCATCGCTCAGGCCGCCGGGGCCGCGATCGCGCTCGGCTGCTCGCTAGCGCTGCTGGTGATGCTGGACGGCCGCGCGCCGCTGTTCGCCTGGGACGGCTTCCTGTACGTGGACTCACTCGGCGGGTTCTTCCTGATGACCGTGGTCGGCGTGACGCTGCTCGCGGCGGTCGGCTCGATCGGTTACATCGCGGCGCAGGAAGACAGCGGCGAACTCGGCCGATTCCAGGTCCGGCTGTATTTCACGTTCTTCGGCCTGTTCGCCTCGCTGATGCTAGCGGCGCTGGAAACCGGCAACCTAGGGCTGCTGTTCGTCCTGGTGGAGGCGAGCACACTGGCCAGCGCGGCCCTCGTCGGCCTGGAAGGACGGGCACGCTCGCTTGAGGCGGCGTGGAAGTACGTCATCATCAGCTCCCTGGGCGTCACGATCGCGCTGGCGGGCACGCTGTTCCTGTTCTACTCAGGCAGTGCCCTGCACCTGGGCTCGAACCTCGGCCTGACCTGGCCGTACCTGCTCGCGCACGCTACCGCGCTGGCCCCGCAGGCCCTGCGCCTGGCGTTCCTGCTGGCGGTGGTGGGCTATGGCACCAAGGTCGGGCTGGCGCCGATGCACACCTGGCTGCCCGACGCCCATGCCGAGGCGCCGAGCCCGGCCAGCGCGATGCTGTCCGCCGCGCTGCTCAATACCGGTATGTACGCGATCATCAGGTTCCTGGCGATCGCCCAGGCGCGGCTCGGCCACACCTACCCGCGGGCGGTGCTGCTGTCCTTCGGGTTCGCATCGATCGTGATCGGCGCGCTGTTCATGGTGCGGCGCGGCAATTTCAAGCGATTGTTTGCCTACTCTTCGGTCGAGCACATGGGCATCATCGCGGTCGCGCTCGGCTTCGGCGGCGTGCTCGGCTTGTACGGCGCGCTGCTGCAGACGCTCAACCACGCCCTGGCCAAGGCGGTGCTGTTCCTGTCCAGCGGCGACGTGTCGCTCCGCTACAAGACCAGGGAAGCCGGCCAGGTCAGCGGGCTCCTGGCCGCCGTGCCGGTAACCGGAGGCGCGCTGCTGCTGGCCTCGTTCGCGGTCCTCGGGTCACCGCCGTTCGGCCTGTTCCTGTCCGAGCTGACGATCGTGCGCGCCGGTTTCGCCTCCGCCAGCCCGGTGTTCCCCCTGCTTTTGCTGGCCCTGCTCGGGCTGGCGTTCGTGGCCTTCGCCCGGACCACGGCCGGGATGGTGACGGGTAGCCCGCCGGCCCAGTTGGCCAGCCCGTACCGTGGCCGGGCCGCGGTGGCGGTCACCGCGGCGCCGCTCGTCCTGGGCCTGGCGGCGCTGCTGGTCCTGGGGCTATGGATCCCGGTCGGCCTGGATACCATCCTGCGTCACTCGATAGCCGTCATCGGATGACCGCCGTCGAGCCGCGGGCCGCGGCCCCGACGAGGGAACAGCTGGTCAGCGCGCTAGCCGACTTGGGGGGCCTCCAGGCGCAGAACGGCGGGGTGGTCACGGTGCGCATTCCGGCCAAAGCTCTGGAGGAGGCCACGAACCGGCTAGCGGGCACGGCCGGCGTCCGGCTCGCGGACATGTTCGCGGGGGGTTCCGGGGGGTCGTCCCCCCGGGTCAGCAGGGCCGCGGCCGACGGCGATGCTACGGTCCTGCGCCTGGTATGGGCACACGAAACGGGCTACATCATCACCGAGTCGGAGATCGAGGGCGAGCAGTATCCGCCGTTGTCCGACATCGCGCCGGCCGCGTTCGTCGAGGAGTGCGAGATCTACGAGCAGTTCGGCATCAGGCCCGCGGGCGGCAAGCCACTCAACCGGCTCATGCTGCCGCCGCACGCCGGGGCGGCCGCGTCCTCGCCCGCGCTGCCCACGCTGGGCCACCAGCCGCCCCGGCCACCGGAAGAAGTGCATGCACCGCATACCGTCGGCGGCCAGGCGTTCGAGTTCCCGTTCGGGCCGGTCCGCCAGGCGGGTGTGGAGAGCCTGTACTACGGGCTGGTGACCAGCGGCGAGGAAGTCGTCGACCTGTACCTGTTCACCTGGCACAAGCACCGCGGCGTGGAATGGCGGCTGCGCGGCAAGACCGTGCTCGAGGCGATCGTCCTGGCCGAACGCACCGAGGGGCTCAGCGCCGTCGCGGTGGGCTGGGCGTTCGCGGCCGCGGCCGAAGCCTCCGCCGGCGTCACGCCGCCACCCGGGGCGGCCAACACCAGGGCGGTCGCGCTCGAGCTCGAGCGCCTGTACAACCACGCCGCGGCCACGGCGGCGCTGTGCCAGGCCACCGGGCTGTCGGTGGGCCAGGCCGCGGCCGAGATCGCGCTCGAGCGGCTGCTACGCGTCAACGCCGCCGCGTTCGGCCACCGGTACCTGTTCGGTGTCATCGAGCCCGGCGGGGTCAGCCGGGCGCCGGATGCCGGGGTGCTCCGCCGCGAACTGCCCGGCGCCTACGGTGAGCTGCGCCGCGCCGCCGACGCGCTGCTGAGCACCAACTCCTTTGTCGACCGGCTGGAGGCCTGCGGGATCCTGACCGCCGAGCAGGCCCGCCGCCTCGGCCTGGTCGGGCCGGTCGCGCGCGCCACCGGGCTGGCCATCGATGCCCGGCGGGTCACCGCCGCGGCGGGGCCGTACGCCAGCCATCCCGTCGGTGTTGTCACCGCTGAGGGCGGCGACGTGTTCGCGCGTTTCCAGGTGATGCTCGGCGAGGCGGCCGAATCGGTCCGGCTGATCACGCAGTTCCTGGACAGCGGGACCGCCGCGGACGGCACTCTGGTTCCGCCCGCCGCCGGTACCGGACTCGGCTGGGCCGAATCGCCGCGTGGCGAGGTGCTGGCCTGGGTGGCGGTGGATGAGGACGGGCGGATCACCCGGGCCCGGCTGCGGCCGGGCTCGGCGCGCAACTGGCGCGGTTTCGACGACGCGTGCCGGTCCCAGAACGTGTTCACCGACATCCCGATCATCGAGGCCAGCTTCTGGCTGACCGTCGCGGGCATGGCCCGGTGAGGCTCGCTGAAGGAGGTGGGGCACGATGCCATTGTGGTTCGCCAGGGGACTGCGCCGCGGAGTGGTCACGACCCGCTACCCGGCCCGGCCCGACGGCTCGGCGGCGTCGCTGCCGACGCCGCCCGCGTTCCGGCCGCGCAAGCTGACCCGCGAGCTCGTGGACCGCATGATCGCGGTCTGCCCGGGTCCCGCGCTGCGCCGCCGTGACGACATGCTGATCTTCGACGCCGGCGCCTGCACCGCCTGCGGCCGGTGCGCGCAAGCGGCACCACTGGCGGTCAGGCCGAGCGGGGAATTCGAACTTGCCACCACGACCCGGTCGGCGCTGGTAAAGACCATCCCGATCCTCGGAGATATGCGATGAGCCCCGGGCTGGACGCTGCCCGGCCAGATGCAGGCGCGGCTGGCCAGGACGAAGCGGAAGCCGCGCGGCAACTCAGGGACAAGATCGCCGCGCAGTTCGGCCGCAGCCTGCACATCCGGACGCTGGACACCGGCTCGTGCGCGGTGTGCGAGCAGGAGATCCGGCTGCTGTCCGCGCCGCACTACGACCTGCACCGGCTCGGCTTCTTCTTGACGCCCGCGCCCAGGCACGCGGATCTGCTCCTAGTCACCGGGCCGATGGTGCGCGCCTTCGAGGTGGCGGCCCGGAAGGCCTACGAGGCGATGCCCGGGCCGAAGGTGGTGGTCGCGACCGGCGCCTGCGCGCTCGGCGGCGTCTACCAGCCCGACCCGTTCGTGCACGGCCAGGTCGGCGCGGTCCTCCCGGTGGACGTGTGGATTCCCGGCTGCCCGCCGAGCCCGCTGGCCCTGCTGCACGGGCTGAGCGTGGCGGTGGGCAGGCTCGCGGAGAAGACGCCAGGCCTGACGTTCGTCGCCGACGGGGACGGAGGCGGCGCGTGAACCCGCTGGACCTGCTGTACGGGGCGGGCGGTGCGTGGCTCGCCGCCGCCCTGGCCGGGTTGCTGGCCGGGTCGCGACGACCCGGGCCGTGGGCTTGCTGCGCTCTGTCGGCTCTCGGCGGCGCCGCCGCGGCCGGAGGCGGCGGCTGGTCGCTGATCTACGGCGACACCAGGCTGATCACCCCCGGCGGAGCGCAGACCATCGTCGGCGGCCCCCTGCAACTGCAGGCCACCAGCCTGGCGGGCGTGTTCGTAGCCCTGCTCGGCCTGGTCGCGGTGGCGATCGCCTGGTACGCGCCCCGCTACCATGAGCCGGGCCGCGGCACCGCGGTCTACCTAGGCGCCTACAACCTGGCCCTGCTGGCCTGCCTGGCCGTCCTGGCCGCGGGCGGCATGGTGACGTTCCTCGTCGCCTGGGAGACGATGAGCCTGGCATGCTACCTGCTCATCTTGCGCCACCCGCGCAGCGGCGAGTCGGCCCGCGGCGCGTTCTGGTTCCTCGCCCTGTCCGAGATCGGCTTCCTGCTGGTCGTGGCCGCGTTCGTGATCCTCGCCGCGAAGACGCACTCCACCGCCCTGGACGCGATGGCGGCCAGTGCCCACCTAGTGAGCAAGGGCTGGCAGGCCGCCGTGTTCCTGCTCGCCCTGGCCGGGTTCGGCTTCAAGGCCGGCCTGGTCCCGCTGCACGTCTGGCTGCCCGAGGCGCACCCGGTCGCCCCGGCGGACGGGTCCGCGTTCTTGTCCGGCGTGGTGGTCAAGCTCGGCACCTACGGCATTGCCTTGTTCGCGTTCCGGCTGGATCCCGTCGGCGGGGCCTGGCCCGGCCTGGTCACCATGGGCGCCGGGGCGGTCACCGCCGCCATCGGCATCCTGTACGCGCTGCGGGAACGCGACATCAAGCGGTTCCTGGCCTACTCCACGATCGAGAACACCGGGATCATCGTGACCGCGTTCGGCGCCGCTATGATCTTCCACGCCTACCGCCAGCCCGCGCTCTACGCGTTCCTGCTCATCGCCGGCCTCTACCACGTGGCCAACCACGGCTGCTACAAGACGCTGCTGTTCCTCGAGGCCGGGGTGGTCGAGCACGCGACAGGGACCAGGGACATGGACCGGCTCGGCGGCCTGGTGCACCGGCTGCCGCGCAGCACGGTGATCACGTTCGCCGGCACGCTCGGGATCGCGGCGCTGCCGCCGCTGAACGGGTTCGTCAGCGAGTGGCTGATCTTCCAGGGCCTGTTCCAGGGCTTCCGCACCGGCAGCCACCTGATCGCCATCTTGATCGTGCTCGCCGCCGCGACCCTCGGGCTCACCGGCGGGCTGGCCATCTACGCGTTCGTCCGCGGCTTCGGCATCCCGTACCTCGGCATGCCGAGGACCAGGCAGGCCGCGGACGCCCGGGAGAAGGGCCAGCCGCTGGCCGGCCCGGCGCTGCTGGCCGTGGCCTGCGCGGCGCTGGCGGTCGGCGCCCCGGTCGTCCTCGCCGCGCTGTCCCGGACCGCACGGACGGTCACCGGGGTCGGCCTTGGCCCGTTGCTACTGCCCGGCAACCTCACGGTCATCCCGGCCCACGCGAACTTCTCCGCGTTCTCGCCGACCTACCTGACCGTGTTCCTCGCCGCCTCATGCGCCGTGCCCGCGCTGATCTACCTGGCCGGACGGCCGCGGGCCGGAAGCGTGTCCGTCCCGGTCTGGGACGGCGGCATGGTCAGCTTCCGGCCGCGGATGCAGTACTCGGCCATGACGTTCTCCGCGCCCACCCGGGTCACCTTCGACGCCCTGTACCGGCCCGCCGTCTCCGTCCGCCGGGCCTCTGACGACGACCCGGCGGGACGGTCCGGCCCGGTGCACTACGAAGCGCAGGTGACACCCGTATTCGAGCGGTATCTCTACCGGCCGGTGATCCGCGCGGTCGAGTGGCTGGCCGACGCCATCCGCCCGCTGCAGTCCGGCGACGTGAACCTGTACCTGCTGTACGTGTTCGCGGTGATCCTGCTCGCCTACCTGCTCGGCGCGGTGTAGGGAGGCAAGACGGTGTCAGTACCGCCCGCCCCGGCCGCGGCCCGGACGGCCACGGTCGCCGTCCTGCTGGCGGTCGCGGTCATCGGGCTGCGGGCCCGCGGCGCGTTCTCGCACCAGGCCGGCGCCGCGCTGGCAAACGCCGGCGGCCAGGTCATCGGCAGCGTCTTCGCGGTCGCCGAAGGAGCAGGGCTGGTCGCGTGCGTCATCGTGTTCGCCCTGGTGCCGTGGCGCCCGAGGCGGCGCAAACCGGAAGACGAGGCTCAGGAGCAGTGGCGGCCGCCTCTGCCGTGGTGGGCGAAAACGGTCGCCGTGCTGTTCGCCCTGACCATGCTGGCCGCCCCGTGGATCATCCTGCTGGCCACCGGCGAGCCGGCGTTCCGGCCCGGACCGGTGTTCACCGGCCTGCTGCTCGCCGACGAGATCAACCGGACCCCGCCCAAGACCCAGGCGGCCCTGCTCGAGGCGATGGCCGAGGGCCAGGTCAGCGCGGACGGCGTGACCAGGCTGCTGCCGAGCCCGTTCGTGGTGCTGGCCACCGACAACCCGATCGAGTACGAGGGCACCTACCCGCTGCCCGAGGCCCAGCTCGACCGGTTCATCGCCCGGGTCCGGCTCGGCTACCTGGACGCCGGGGGCGAGGCCGAGATGGTCCGCCGCCGGCTGGCCCGCGGCTCGGCCCCGCCCGTGCCGGCGCAGGTCACCGACGCCACCCGGCTGCTGGCCATGCGCGAGTCGCTGGAGCAGGTGCGACTCCACCCGGACCTGCTGGAGTACGTGGTGGCCCTGGTCGCGGCCACCCGGGCCCACCCGCAGGTCACGGTGGGCGCCTCGCCGCGCGGCACGCTGGCCGTGGTCCAGCTGGCCCGCGGCCGCGCCGCGCTGGCCGGCCGCGGGTACGTGACGCCGGAGGACATCAAGACGGTCGCGGTGCCCGCGCTGGCCCACCGCCTGGTCCTGCGGCCGGAGATGTGGGTGCGGCAGGTGACCGGCGAGGACGTCACCGCCGAGGTCCTGGCCACGGTGCCCGTCCCGCGAAGCGCCCCGTGACAAGACCATTCAGGGGCCGAACGGGCCCCGCTACCCGCCCCCCGCCCGATCCTGCCCCAGCGGCCGGGCCGCCCCGCTAGCATCCCTCGCCCTGGGCCGGGAACCTGGCCACCGCGGCGCTGCTCGCGCTGCTCGCCGCGATCCTGACTGGGCACGCCGCGCTGATCCTGCTGGCCGCGCCGCCCCTGGGCGCACTGGCCCTGATGCCGCGGCGGCGCCCCGCGGGGGAGCCCGGCGTGGATGTGGAGCTGTCCACCTCGCGCTGCTTCGAGGGCGAGGACGTGACGGTCACCGCCACGGTCCGCGGGCCCGGCGGGCGGCCGCTGGACGAGATCACGATCCAGCTGGAGCCCGCGCCCCAGGTCACGCTCGTCTCCGGGGCCGGGCCGCTGACCTTCCTGCAGGCCGATGTCGCCTCGGCCCGGTGGGTGATACGGCCGGCCCGGTGGGGCCGGTACGGCGGTTGACCTGGATCGGGCGCCGGTGCAAGCTTGGAGTGCTTTGGCCGGATTGTTCCCAGGTAGCGTGCTGCCTGGCCGAGATACTGCGCGCCGTCGCAGGTCGGGAGAGTTTCGTGCGGACGCAGGACCTTGTCCGCCGCCACCAGCCACCCGCGCCCGGGCCGGATGCCGGCGCCCGCCCCGTCCGGGCGGCAGCCGCCGGGCCCGGGCCGCGCGGCGGCCTGGGGCGGCTCCGTCCGGTGCTGCCGGATATCGCCTGGGCGGTGTTCGCCGGCCTCAACCTGGCGGCCATGCGGCTGCTCCCGGAGTGGCAGACGGTGCCGTTCCTCGCCATCTGGGTCAGCCTGACCGTGATCTACGGATTCCGGCTGTGGCGCCTGCAGCCGACGATCCTGACTTGGGCGGCGGTGACGCTGGCCACCGGCGGCATCATCGGCGTGCAGGTGCTCAAGGGCCAGCAGGACGCCGACTACCTGGCGGAAGTCCCGCTGATCGCGCTGATGTTCCTGGTCATGGTCTGGCATGGCCGCCGGCGGCTGGCCGCCACCCAGGAGCGGCTGACCGCCATGGAGGAGCTGCAGCGGATCTCCCAGGAGAACCTGCGCCTGCTGGAACAGCAGCGCCAGTTCCTCCAGGACGCCTCGCACGAGCTGGGCACCCCGATCACGGTCGCGCTCGGCCACGCGGAGCTGATCGAGCAGGCGGTCACCGACCAGGACGTGGCCGCGGACGCGCGCGTGGTCACCGGCGAGCTGGCCCGGCTGCGCCGGCTGACCAACCGGCTCCTGCTGCTGGCCTCGGCCAGCAGCCCGGGTTTCCTGCAGGTCGCGCCGGTGGCCACGGATTCCCTGGTCCTCGACGCGCTGGAGCGCTGGGGACACATACCGCGGCACCTGCGGCTGGGCGAGGCCGCTGAGGCCACCGTGCTCGGTGACGTCGACCGGCTCATCGTGGCGCTGGACGCGCTGTTGGAGAACGCCGTGGCGCACACCGAGCCGGGCGACCGCATCGAGGTCAGCGTCCGCCTCGAGGACACCCACGCCGTCATCGCCGTGACCGACTCCGGCTGCGGCATCCCGCCGGCCGACCTGGACCATATCTTCGGCCGTTTCACCCACGCCGAGCCGTACCGCAGCCGCGAAGCCGGCGGGTTCGGGCTCGGCCTGCCCATCGTGCAGGCCATCGCCGAAGCCCACCACGGCCTGGTCCGGGTGCGCAGCACGAGCGGCCAGGGCGCCACGTTCGAGATGGTCATCCCGGCGGTCCTGGAGTTAATCCGGTCCCAGGCTGAACCGTAAGCCGCTGCGCGGACCGTCAGCACTCGCCCGCCCGGCACCACCGGTAGCGGTGCTCCGGACGCCCGCCGCTGCCGTAGCGGAGCCTGATCTCCACGCGCCCGATCTCGTGCAGGTGGCTGAGGTAGCGCTGCGCCGTGGCCCGGCTCATCCCGGTCACCTCGGCGACCTCCGCGGCCGACATCTCCTGCTCGCCCGGGGCGAGCAGCCGCTCGACGGCCTCCAGCGTGTGCGGCGACCGGCCCTTGGCCCCGGCCAGCTGGTCCGGCGCCCGAAGCGCGCCGAAGACCCGGTCGACGTTGCGCTGGTCGGGCTCGTGCAGCGCGTCCAGGCGGGACCGCATCTGGCCGTAGGACAGCAGCTTGTCGCGCAGCGCCGGGAAGTTGAACGGCTTCAGCAGGTAGTGCAGGGCGCCGCCCTGCATGGCCGCGCGGACGCTGTCCGCGTCCTTGGCGGCGGTGATGACGATGACGTCCACCGCCGGGTGCCCTTCCCGGCGCAGCCGCGCCACCAGGTCCAGGCCGTGTTCGTCGGGCAGGTACAGATCCAGCAGCAGCAGGTCCGGGCGGAGCCGGTCCACCGCCGTGACCGCCTCGGCCGCGGTGTGCGCCTGGGCGATCGCCTGGAAGCCGTCCACCTTGCCCACGTAGGCGGCATGGATGCCGGCGATGCGGAAGTCGTCGTCGACGACCACGACACGGATCATGGCGCGACAGGTGCCTTCCCGGCCGGGGTTATCGGCTCCATGCCGACACACTGGGGGAGGACCGCGGTGAAGACCGCGCCGGCGTCGTGGCCGACGCTGATCATCCCGCCGCGGCTCTCGATGACCTTCCGGACCAGCGCCAGCCCGAGTCCCCGTCGCGCGCCCGTGGCCGAGGACTTCGTCGTGACGCCGTCCATGAAGATGGCGTCCCGCATGTCGTGGGGCACGCCAGGCCCCGAGTCGCGCACCCGGACCAGCAGGTCATGCTCGACGCCGACGATCGTCAGCTCCACCCACCTCGGCCTCGGGGCCTGGGCCGCGGCGTCGATCGCGTTGTCGATGAGGTTCCCCACGACGGTCAGCACCTCACTGACATCGCTGATCGGGGCGTCGACATGGCTGTCGTCCATGACACCCAGCCGGACGTCACGCTCGTCCGCCAGGGAGACCTTGCCCAGGATCAGCGCCACGAGCTTGGCGTTGCGGATGCCGGCCTGCAGCCGCTCGGTGAGGTCCGCGCGGGCGGCGGAGACGTCCGTCACGAACTGGATCGCCTCGTCGTACCGGCCCAGCTCTACCAGCCCGACCAGGGTGTGCAGCCGGTTGGCGAATTCGTGCGACTGAGCGCGCAGCGTCTCGGTCAGGCCGATTGCGTCGTCAAGCTGCCGCTTCAGCGCCTCCGATTCGGTGCGGTCCTGGAACGTGACCACCCAGCCCAGGTGGCGCCGGCGCTCATGCCGGATGGGCATCCGGTTCGCCACCAGCACGCGGTCGCCCCGCAACACCAGCAGGTCGTTGCCCTCGATCTCACCGGTGACGACGTCGGCGAGCCGGCCGGGCGGGAGGATCTGCCGCAGCGGGCGGCCCGCGAAGTCCGGTGGCAGGTCAAGCAGTTGCCGGGCGAAGTCGTTGGCCAGCACGATCCGCTCGTTCTTGTCGTATCCGAGCACGCCCTCCCGGATGCCGTGCAGCATGGCCTCCCGTTCCTGGAGCAGCGCCGCGATCTCGCGCAGTTCGAGGCCGAACGTCTGCCGTTTGAGCCGGCGCGACAGGCCCAGCGCCGCGAGCACCCCGAGCGCGAGGACGGCGAGGAAGTAGGCGGCCAGCTCCGGCAGCGTCTTGGCCGCCTGCACGGCCACCGTGGTGGTCAGGAAGCCGACCGATACCTGGCCGATCAGCTGGCCGTGGCTGAAGAGCGGGGCCTTGCCGGTCGCCTCGACGCCAAGGGTGCCGTGCTGGATGCCCATCCAGGGCTTGCCGGTGCGGAACGGCTCGCTGGAGCGCGGCTCGCGATCGGGATACCCGACCGGCGTGCCGATCAGCCGGGGATTCCGGTGCGAGAGCCTGATTCCCCGGGCATCGGTGACCACCACGAACGCCGCATCTGTGCTGTTCATGGCCGCCATCGCCATGCTCTGCACCACACCGTGCGGGCCGACCCCGCCCGGGTCGCCCGCGCTGACCGCCTGCTGCAGGCCGGGCTGGGAGGCGAGGCCCTCCGCGACCGCCAGCGCTCGCTGCTCGTATTGCTCGTCGAGCTGCTGGTTCAGGTTCCACTGCACGACGAAGAAGCCGGCCGCCATGGTGACCACCAGGATGGCAACCATCATGATGACGACCTGGGTGGACAGGCGCTGTCGCAACATGCGCCGCATGCGAGCTTTCATGGCTTCCTGGCCGCCTGTACTACCTGCCGCTGTGCTACCTGGCACTGTCACGGCATCTGCCGTGGTGTTTCCGAAGTGTAACAACGGCCTGGGCGGCTGCTGAAGATCACCGGCGTGCGCAGAACGAGCAAAACCAGCAGAACGAGCAGCCGCGGCTCGTGATGGCGCACGGCGGTGCATTCCGTGAGCAGAATGCGCAAAACGCGCGGAAATGCAGTTTATTCACACAACTGACACAAATATTGTGTGCCGCATTTCTCCATTTTACCTTGGTGGCTCCTTCGCGAATTCACATAAGTGGAGGTTTTCAGGGTTTCGGCCGACCGAGGAGACGATGACGGTGGCAAGTACCTTTGCCAAACGCTGGCGTGCCGCTCAGGGCACCCGCGGCGGCACGGACGCCGCCGCGCGAGCGGCACGAATTGAGCTGAGCGGCGTGACGAAGCGGTTCGTCACCCCCTCAGGATCGATGTTCACGGCACTGCGAGACGTCGACCTGGTTATCGACCCGGGGAAATTCTGCGCGGTGGTCGGCCCGACCGGGTGTGGCAAGTCGACCACGCTCACGATGGTCGCCGGCCTGGATCGCCCGAGTGCGGGCGCGGTCCGCGTCGGCGGGCAGTCCGTCGACGGAATCACCACGGGCACCAGCTTCATGTTCCAGGTCGATGCGCTGCTGCCGTGGAAGACCGTGCTCGGCAACGTGGCCCTGGGGCCCGTTTTCCGCGGCGTCCCGAAGAAGGAAGCGCAGTCCCAGGCACGCGACTGGGTGCGCAGGGTCGGTCTGGCCGGCTTCGAGGACCATCACCCGCATCAGCTCTCGGGCGGGATGCGCAAGCGCGTCAGCCTGGCCGCTGCCCTGATCAACGAGCCTTCGATCCTGCTGATGGACGAGCCTTTCGGCGCGCTGGACGTGCAGACGAAGGCGATCATGTCCAACGAGCTGCTCGGCTTGTGGGAGCAAACCAGGCCGTCGGTCATCTTCGTCACGCACGACCTGGAGGAAGCGATCGCCCTCGCCGACCAGGTGGTGGTGATGACCGCGGGACCCGGGACCGTCAAGGCGATCTACGACATTGACCTGCCCAGGCCGCGGGGCGCGGTGCAGGAGATCCGTTTCGAGCCCCGCTTCCTCGAGCTGCACCACCAGATCTGGGCGTCGCTGCGCGAAGAGGTCGAGCACGCGTACTCCCGCACCGCGCCCGCCGCGAGCTCAGAGGGAGGACAGTCATGAGTGCCGTGCCGGTGAATCGCGAACCGGGTGCCGGGATCGGCGCGATCGGCTCACAAGCCGATGCGGCCGAAGCCGCCATCGCCGCCGACGTCCGTAACAGCACCCGCCGCCGCAAGAAGCTGCTATGGGCGGCCCGCATTGCGACGCTGGTGATCATCTTGGGCAGCTGGCAGTTGCTCGCCAACGCGAAGATCATCGACCCGTTCTTCTGGGGTAAGCCCAGCGGGATCGTGTCGCAGCTGAAGGACTGGGTGCAGCACGGGACCGCTTATGGCTCGATCTGGCTGCAGATCTGGACCACGTTCAAGGAAGCGGTGCTGGGCTTCGTGGTCGGCGTCCTGGCCGGTGTCATCGTCGGCGTGCTGCTCGGGCAGGTCCGCTTCCTGGCCGATGTCGCCAGTCCCTACATCAAGATCGCGAACGCGATCCCGCGGATCGCGCTGGGCTCGCTATTCACCGTGGCGCTGGGCCTGGGCATCGCCTCCAAGGTGTCGCTGGCCGCCGTGCTGGTGTTCTTCGTGGTGTTCTTCAACGCCTTCCAGGGCGTCCGCGAGGTGGACCGCAACCTGCTCGCCAACGCTCGGGTGCTGGGCGCTTCACGGCTCGCGATCACCCGCCACGTGGTGCTGCCCTCGGCGCTGACCTGGATCATCGCCAGCCTGCACGTGGCGTTCGGGATGGCGATCATCGGCGCGATCGTCGGCGAGTTCCTCGGCGCCCAGAAGGGGCTCGGGCTGGTGATCGCCAACTCGCAGAACAACTTCAACCCGAACGGCGTCTTCGCCGCGATCTTCATCATCGCGGTCCTGGCGCTGACCGCAGAGGGCCTGATCGGCCTGCTGGAACGGCGCCTGCTGTCCTGGCGGCCGCCGTCGCACAGCGAGGCCGCCGCCACCTGACCAGCCTGGTCCAGGCCATCGACTCAACCTCACTACACCTACTAAAGACAAGCAGGAGCACCCCAAATGTTGAGACATCGCCTTACCAAGATCGCGGGCGTCGCGAGCGTCGCGGCCCTCGCGGCGGGCCTGGCGGCCTGCAGCAGCTCAAGCAGCTCGACGGCCAGCGGGTCGAATGCCGCCGCTGCTTCCGGCGTGCCGACCGTCACGCTGATGGTCGGCGGCATCGACAAGCAGATCTACCTGCCCTACCAGCTCGCCCAGAACCTGGGCTTCTACAAGAAGTACGGCGTCAATGTCCAGCTCTCGACCGAGCAGGCGGGCGGCGTCGGCGCCGAGACCGCGATGGTGTCCGGGCAGGTCGACATGGCCGGCGCCTGGTACGTGCACGCCATCGACTTCCAGGCCAAGGGCAAGAACGTCGTCGACGTGGTCCAGCTCAGCGGGGCGCCCGGGGAACGGGAGATGTGCGGCAAGAGCTCCGGCGTCACCTCCCCCGCGAACTGGAAAGGCAAGAGCGTGGGCGTCACCGACATCGGCTCGGGCACCGATGAGCTCACTGTTTACCTCGCCGCCCGTTATCACCTGACGACCAAGCAGTTCAGCCGCGTCGCCGTCGGCGCCGGCCCCACCTTCGTCGCCTCGCTGCAGCACGACAGGATCGCCTGCGGCATGACCACGCAGCCGACCGTCAACGCGATCGAGAAGCAGGGCATCGGCACCTCGGTGATCGACCTCTCCTCGACCAGCGGCGCGCAGCAGTGGCTGGGCGGCGCCTACCCGGCCGCCGGCGTGCTGGCCCAGGCCGACTGGGTCGCCTCTCACCGGGCCACCGTGCAGAAGGTGGTCGACGCGCTGGTCGCGACCATGCACTGGATCAACACCCACAGTGCCGCCGACATCGCCAACGCGATGCCGCCCGCGTTCGTCTCCAACGGGCTCACCACCAAGGCCGACTACATCGCCGCCCTGGCGCTGGACAAGGGCCAGTTCCTGCCCGACGGGATGATGCCCGCCAGCGGTCCGGCCACCGTTCTGGCGATTGAGAAGTTCGTCGGCAACGTCACCGGACCTGTCAGCCTCGCCACCACCTACACCAACCAGTACGCGATGGCAGCGAACAAGCTCGAGGGGTTCACCAAGTAAGCCATCGTGCCGTAAGCCATCGCCCCCGGGCCGGCCCTGACGGGCCGGCCCGGGGGCGGGCTCGGCGAGGGCCTGGAACGTGAGCGCGGTCACGCCGTCCTCGAGGTCATCCTGGCCCGGCATGACCGCCCTTCGGAAGGCCCGCATGGCCAGCACGGATAGCACCAGCCAGGCGGCGGCCTCGGGATCCAGCCCGGCCCGGAGCTCGCCGTCCGCCTGTCCGCGCCGGACCAGGTCCGCCAGGTGATCGATGATGGTGCGGGCCGCACTCCGGGCAGGCTCGGTGAGTTCCGGCTCGGCGATCAGGGCGAACGCGTCCGCGAAGAGCATCCCGTGCCCCCCCAGCGCAGGTGCGCCATAGCCAGGCGCGTGCGGGTCCGCGGCGTGCCCCTGGAGGTGGTCATGGCTGAGCGCGTGCGCCAGCAGGTCGGCAGCTGATCCTGATCCGGGCTGCCCGGCCAGCCGCTCCAGCTCGGCCCGGACCTCGTCGGCCACCCGGTCGACCACGGCCGCGAACAGCGCGGCCTTGGAGCCGAAGTTCTGGAAGATCACCGGCTCGCTCACCCCGACCAGGGCGGCCACATCGGACACCTTCCCGGCGCGGTAACCAGCTGCGGAGAACACCTCCACGGCCGCGTTCAGGATCGACTCCCGCCGCTGCGCGGCGGTCAGCCGGATGCGCCGGGCCGGTGCTGTCTCCTCCACGTTCCGCATCGTAGCCCCAGAACCGCGGGCAACTTAGTCCGTGCTAAGTTATTATAACTTAGTCATGACTAAGTTAGGAGGCACGCCATGCTGGACCACATCCTGAAAGCCCGGTCAAGCCCGCAGGGCACGACGATCGGGGGCATCCGCGCATACGAGCTCACCTGCGAGGTCGCCTTCCTGGGCCGGCGCCGCCGGGTGTACTCCCGCCTCGTGGCGCTCAGCGGCGCCCGGCCCGGGGATCAGGTCCTCGACGTCGGCGTGGCCCAGGACCTCACCTGGCCAGACGGCTCGTTCGACGTGGTGACCTGCACGCTCGCCGTTCACCACATCCCCGGTACGGCCCGGGCCAGCGCGTTCAGCGAGATGTACCGGGTGACTCGCCCGGGCGGGCGCCTGCTGGTCGCCGATTTCCGCCCGTCACGCTGGCATCCCGGCCCTCATGGCATGCGCCACTCCGACGCCACCCTGCTCGGCGGCCTGGCCGAGGCGGCCGGGTTCCGCGTCGAGGCGACCGGCGACCTGCCCCAGCTGCGCTATGTCCGGGCCATGCACCCTGAGTCCGGCCACGATGCCAGCGCGGTGCCATAATGATGCGATGGTGCGACGGGTCGTCAGGACGGTACTGATCAGCGCCAGTGCCATCGCAGCGGCTACCCTGATCGGACGGCGCCTCGGCTACAAGCTGGGCACCAGCACCATCGTGCGGTGCCGCCAGGGTCACCTGTTCACGACCATCTGGATTCCCGGCGTCAAGCTCAAGGAAGTGGACCTCCTGGTGGCCCGGGTGCAGCGCTGCCCGGTCGGCCAGCACTGGAGCCTCGTGGTTCCCGTCCGGGAGGCGGACCTCACCGAAGAGGAACGCCAGTTCGCCCGGGATCACCACGACGTCCGCATTCCCTGACACCGAAGAGCTCACTGGTCCAGCCGGCCAGGGTGCCATCGGGTGCTGCGATCCGGCTACGCCCGCTGTGATCAGGCTTGCCGCAGTGACCTGGCACGCTCGGCGAGCAGGGGGCATCAGCCGCTCCCGCCAGGTATCGAGACTGATCATCCCGCTGGACATGCCGCCGTGAGCGTATTGCTCCCGGTACACCGACGGGGCTGGGGCGCTGGCGAGGTCAGTACCTGCGAGGTCGCGGAATGCCGTGTACAGGAGGCTGATCAGCTCGCCGGCCGAGGGCGGGATGTCCTGGCCGGCCAGGTTCTCACGCAGAGCCCGCCAGAGGTGGGGGTCGCGAGGGAGATGCAGCATCATGGCGCCGTTGCCAGAATCTCGTCGCGAAATCGGGTCAGGAGGCTGGCGTGATACGGGTGTTCCTTATCCGTCATGGTGAGAGCGAATCGAACGCGGGACTGCCCTCCGCTGACCCGGGCTCGGCCCCGCTGACCCTGGACGGGCACCGGCAGGCCAGGCAGATCGCGCAGGTACTCGCCGACGTCCCGGCCCTGATCGTGACATCGCCCTACCTGCGGGCCCGCCAGACCGCGCAGCCGACGATCAGCCGGTTCCCCGGGGCCGCCTGCCAGGAATGGCCCGTCCAGGAGTTCACCTACCTCGGTGACCTGCACCGGCGTACCAGCACCGCCGGGGAACGCCAGCCATACGCCCGGGCGTACTGGGACCAGGCCGACCCCCATCACGCCAGCCCCGGAGCCGAGTCCTTCACCGGCCTGCTCGATCGCACCGCCGATTTCCTGGACCGGCTTAGTGCGCGGAGATCCGGGCCGGTCGTGGTGTTCACCCACGGGCTGTTCATGCGTGCCGTCGCGTGGTCCCTGCTGACCGGCATCACTGCCCCCGGCCCCGACCAGATGCGCAGCTTCCGCTGCTTCGCCAACCACTACCTGATCCCCAACGCAGGCGTCATCGAACTACGCCAGGCCGGCCACGGCGCCCCTACCCTCCTGGGCGGTTCCACCATTCACCTGCCTGCCGCCCTGACGCCGCGGCCGCGTTGAGACGAGTGGCCGTCATCGTGGCCGATGAGCGCGTCGGGCGTGAGCCCATCACCAACTCAGCCTTGCTTCCGGTGACCGGGAAGACCGGTGGCGCCTGCCGACCGCCACGCCAGGAGCGACCAGCGGGACAGTGCGGACAGGATCGAGCCGGCACTCGCGGCCGAACCGATCGAGAAAATGGAAGCCACCGAGCCGACCGAGCCGATCGAGAGGATCGATCCCGCAGAGCCGATGGACAGGATCGAGCCAGCGGAACCGACGGACAAGATTGACCCGCTCGATCCGATGCTCAGAAGCGAGCCTGCAGAGCCGGCGGGCCGCGGTGAGATATCTGGGTTCGCCATGCTGGGATTCTCGCACCCCTGCCGGTGATTGATCCGGCGATCGAAAGTCACTACGGCACCGGCTACAAACGCTCACGCCTGTTCCCCGGCGGGAATCCGTCCCTGGAGTTCGTCAGGTCGATGGAGTTGCTTGAGCGGCTGCTGCCCGGGCCGCTGTACCGCTCGCGCAAGCAGCCGAGGCGTACAGCGCGAAGGCCGCCGGCGGCTCCCCGGCAGGATCATCCTCTAACCCTCGGGATGGCCTCCGGGCCAGTAGCAGGGCCGTGACCGTGACCGCGAACCTGGCTGCCCGCCGCAACGCGCCCCTCAGCCACCCCGGAGGCGTCCCGGTCAGGCCCGGCCGTCACCCGTCCACCTGGCGACAGGGCTGCCCGAAGGCTGGCGACCGCGCTCTACGACCGGTGGCCCGGAGCCCGCTATGGGTTCATGCCGCCGTTGCCTGAAAGGAAAAAAATTTCCGCTCAGGAAACGGTGCGGAGAAGGGCACATGGCCTGCGGGCGTCGTAACTGCCTGTTGGGTTTCCGCGGAAACGCGATTCCCTGCGCTGGCATTGCGTGGCGTACCGAAAGCACGGCATGGCAGATGCGCTCGGCCGGCGGCAGATTGAGTACGTTCTTGTCGCAGGCGGCAACGCATATTCATGCAGGCCGGTCTCGCCTTCGCGATAGTCGGCTGCATCTGGGTCATCATCACGTGGCGTCTTCGTGGCGCAGATACAAAGCGGCAGCTAGCCTGCTACGCGGGAGCCCCCACTGAACGCGCCTCCTGGAGGTCAACCTGGCCGAGCGCACCCTTGGCCCTGGCAAGATCCTGTTTCATCACGTCAAAGATCTTGGGCTCCTCGATGCCCTGCGTGCCAAGTATCGTTACTACTTCATCGGCCCGTTTGATCGCCGCCGCGAGATATCCGATCGCCGTGACAAGAACCTCGACGGGCGGGAAGGCGACATACTGCCCGAGCAACGCGTCAAGCAGGCGATCCGCCTTCAGCGCATCAGAAGTCATGGTGGCAAACACGTCCCATAGTTCCTGGTTCACCGGCCGGTCACGGTGGGCGGCAAGCCATTCATAAGCCTGGTCCCTGCGCCCCAGCGACTCACGCAGGTCACGCTGGATCGAGGCGAGGGCGAGCCGCGCGACCGCGGGTATCGCGTACCCTCCTCGCTCGTCCGGCGATCCCGCTACCCGCTGGATGCTGCCCTCCGGCCCTAGCACCCGCTCGATGCCCACGATGTTGGCGCGGGCCTGGTCAAGATCGCTGAGCACAACCCGCAGCAGAGGGAGATACCGGTAGAAATCCAGCCGTCTCGCCTCGGTGTCGTAGTACTCGGCGATCCGTTCTGCCGCTGCCTCCAGGTTCCTGGCCAGCAACGACAGTCGCTGGAACACTCCGTCCCTGTGCAGTCGCTCGATCCGTTCGGCCGTCAGCGCGATTTCCACGGCCTTGGTAGGCGCGGTCCTAATCAGCTCGATCGCGCGCTGCTCCTGCGTCCGGCTCAGCGCCCTGCCGAAGCAGAAGCCCGTAAGCGAGAGCAGCGAACCGACAACGAAGTCCTTCTGCGCCGCGTAGATAGCCTGGAAGTTATCCGCGGCCACCGCCGCGGTGAAGACGAGGACCGCCAGCCCGAGCAGCGCCCAGGCATACTGGGACCTGGAGAATCTTGGGTACGACGACGATGTCGTGAGATGCATTGCTTACCCCCGCCTCATGCGCGCATCCTGCGGTAAACCGAGCATGCCAAGCTGGCAGGAATGCCGTCGGCGCGCTAGAACCAGGCCGGGATCCCGCTGCCACCAGGATTCACTGACACCTCCGCACGGCTGCATCCCGGGGCAAAGCGTATGCCTTTAGCGCCGCCGTTGACCAGGTAACCCGCGGCGTTGAGAACTTGTGGCGAACGTAGTTGGGCTGTGATTCGCATCCGGCGCGCGCTCGCCGTACCGGGTCACCGGGCCGGCCGGCTGGTCAGGTAGCCCTGCCGGCTGCTGGTTGAGCACTGCCGCATCAGGTCCTGGACGATGCCGAACGGGCGGCCGAGCTGCCGTGCTGACCGCAGCCGCTCGCTGCCCCTGGCCTGCCGCTCGTGATCGCATCGCGGGCCCCGAACCGGATCACTGTATAGCCGTGAAATTGGACCTTACCGGTGCTCCACTTGGCGCTTACGGTCACGTATATGACCACCATGACCCAGACCGAGCACCTCGGGCACACCGCGTACAGCGGCCCCTCCGGCCGTCCCGCAGCGCGCGCACGGCTCATCAGCGGCCGCCTTGCGCTGGTGCTGCTGTCCTCCTTCGGCGCGCTCACCAGCTTCTACCTCCTGCTGTCGGTGACGCCGATGTACGCCATGTCGGCGGGCGCGGGAAGTGCCGAGGCCGGCGTGGTGACCGGCTCGCTCATGCTGGCCACCGTGCTGGCCGAGTTCGCATCGGCCAGGCTCATGAGGCGCTATGGCTACCGTGCGGTGTTCGCCGCCGGGGCGCTGCTGCTCGGCGGCCCGGCCCTGGCGCTGCTAGCTCCCCGCAGCGTGGGCATGATCGTCGCGGTCAGCATCGCCCGCGGCATCGGCTTCGGCCTCAATACCGTCGTCACCGGGGCCCTGGTGGCCACGGCACTGCCGCCGGAGCGGCGCGGCGAGGGGATCGGCCTGGCCGGAGTCGTGGCCTGCGTGCCCGCGATCGTGGCGCTGCCATCCGGAGTCTGGCTAGCCGGGAACGCAGGGTACGCAGTAGTCATCGCGATCACGGCCGCCAGCGCGCTGGCCCCGCTGGCGGCAATTCCCTGGCTGGCCATCCCCGCTGATCATCAGGCCGAACCGGACCCGGGCACGGGGCAGCCGGCCGGCCTGCTGGCCAGCCTGCGATCCGGCGGCCAGCTGCGGCCGTCCCTGGTCTTCGCGGCGACGACCGTGTCGGCCGGGGTGGTCGCCGCGTTCTTGCCGCTCGCGCCGGGCGTGTCCGGCAGCGTCGCCGCGGCCGGGCTGTTCACGCAGGCCGTGGCGTCCACGGTGACCCGCTGGTGGGCCGGGCGCCACGGCGACCGGCACGGTCACGCTCGCCTGCTGGTTCCCGGGCTGCTGACCGCCGCCGCCGGGATGACCATCCTGATCTGGGTGGCCGCCCCGGCCGCCCTGATCGCGGGCATGTGCCTGTTCGGGACCGGCTTCGGGATCACCCAGAACGCCACCTTCGCGCTGCTGATCGACCGCGCCCCGGCCTCCGGCTACGGTACCGCCAGCGCCCTGTGGAACCTGGCCTACGACGCCGGGTACGGGGCCGGTCCCGCCGTGTTCGGCATGTTCGCGGGTTCCACCGGCTACCCGGCGGCGTTCGCCCTCACCGGGACGCTGATGCTCGCCGCGCTGGTGCCCGCCATCCGTGACCGCGGGGTGCCCGTCAAGGCGCGTGGCCGATGAGATTGGCGACGCGGCATCCGGCGGGAACGGTACCCGCTGGATGCCGCGCCTGGCTGGTTACGGGATGATCCGCAGGTAGCTGGTGACCACGTTGGATGAGGCCACGATCGCGGACGGCGGGAACCCGGTGCTGTACGCCTCGGGCGCCGCCATGTTGCTGCCCGCAGGCCGGAGTATGGTCGTATACACGGATCCGGACGCTCTTGGCGGTGAAGGCTGTGCCCGACATCCTCAGCCAGGGCGGGGGCCGTGAGTCCGGCCCGTGGCCGCGCCGCGTGGCGGCAGCCGCCGTGCTCGTGCTGGTGGCTGTGACGATTGTGCATTACCTGCCGCGGTCGCGGCATGAGACGGCCCGGCCGGTCCGGGTGCCGGTCACCGTGACGCCGCCGCCGGCGGTTTCTGGTGCGGTTTCTGGTGACGCGGGGGTGGCGGAAGAACCCGACGGGATCACGGGCCAGGTCTTGTCCTGGCCTGGCGGTCTCCGGCTGCCGGCGACCGGGCCGCGGCCGGCCTGGTTCTGGCCGGCCACCGGCCAGGTGGTGCCGATCGGCGGCCTGCCGCTGCAGCGGTCTGGCTACCAGCGCACTGCCGCAGGCATGGCGCGGGAAGTCAGCATCGCTGGCCGGCCGCTCGGGCCGCGGCTCAGGCTTCCGGCCGGATACCTGATCAGGCAGGGGACCGGCCGCGGCCTGCTGCTGGCACCGGTGGCCCAGCAGACGGGAACGATGGCCGACAAGTTGTGGGACCCGGCCGCCCCGCAGGCCGGTCGCAGCTTTGACGGAGTGATCGCGGTGAGCGCCACCCGGATCGCCTGGGCGCCGCCGTGCGTCGCACGCTGTCGTGTGCAGGTACTGAACCTGGCCACCGGCCGGCAGGTGTCGGCCGGACTGCCCAGGGCGAGTTCGGTGGCCAGCGCAGCCTTCAGCCCCGACAGCGGCTCCCTGGTGGTCCAGGTGAACTTCAGCGACGAGGCAGCCTACGGCGCGCAGCCGGTGCAGCTGGAGCTCGTGTCCCTGGCCAGCGGCCGCCTGACGGCCGTGCCGCAAACCTGGGTCAGCAGCGACGCCCTGGTCGGCTTTGGCTGGCCGGCCAGCAGCGACAGCCTGGTCGCTGAATTCGGCTTCACGGCCAAGGTGCAGCTAGCGTCGTGGCGCCCAGGTGCCAGCCGGCTGGCCATCGCGGTGCTCAGGCCACGGCACAGCCCCGCCTCCCTGGTCATCGGGCCGGCTGGGCTGCTGCCATAGGCCGCTCAGACGTCGATGTCCAGGGACGCCTCGTCCAAGCCCGGCGGCGTGTAGGGGACGGTGACGCCGAGCCGTTCGGCCAGGGTGCGGGCGCGGGTCAGCAGCGGGTGGGCCTCGCCCAGCGCCGGGCGGCCGTGCGCCAGCAGGGTCCGGTCGAGCACCGGCGCCAGCAGCTTCCCGGCCCGGATGGTGTCCCCGACGGCCGTGCAGCGCTCGGCCTCGTCGCAGCGGGCGGTGAGGATCACCGGGTGGCAGGGATCGATCCCGGCCGCGGTCAGGCCGGTGACGGAGCGGAAGCATTCCGCGGCGCGCTGGGTGTCGCCGAGCCGGGCCGCCGCCCGGGCCAGCAGGACCAGCGTCCAGCCGTGCGCCGGCCGCGGCGGTCCGCCCTCGCTCTCGCCGGCGGCCTCGGCGTCGGCCAGCCGCGCCAGCGCCTCCGCCGCGGCCGCGGTCTCGCCCCGCAGCAGCGTGAGCTCGGCGAGCGACCGGTCGAGGTCCGCGGCCAGCGGGTCGAGCCCGCCATCCAGCGGCCAGTCGCCTAGCTCCGCCCGGGCGGTGAGCAGCCCGGCCGCCGCCTCCTCGGCCAGGCCGAGATCGGCGCGGGCCAGCGCGAGCAGCCGGCGGGCGGTGTAGCCGAGCCGGAACGACACCTGGTCGCGGAACCAGTCGGTCTCCGCCGCCTGCCCGTCGAGCAGGTCGAGCACCGTCCGGGGGTGCCGGAGCACCAGGGCCGCCTTGGCCAGCCAGACGAGGTCTTCCTGGACCCGGTAGGAGGTGGGCAGGAACCGGCCGCGCCGGGTATCGGCGGCCTCGTCCAGGTACCTCCGCGCGGCGGTCGGATGGCCGGCCGCCAGCAGGGTCTGCCCCAGGACGATCTGCGCCTCGGCGGTGTCGGCGTGCGCCGGGTCGCCCAGCCGCGCCCGCCGGTCCGCCAGCAGCGCCATGGCCAGCCGGACGCTCTCGGTCGCGTCGCCGTTGAGCCGCGCCACGTCTGTCTGGGTGCGCACGGTCACGGTAAGCCGCCGCCACGCCGCCGCGTCCTGCGGCTGGCGGTCCAGCCGGGCCTGCCGGGCCCGCACGACGTCGGCGATGACAGCCGCGGCCCGCTCGTGCTGCCCGGTTTCGGCGGCCAGCGCGGCGAGGTTGTTGTCCGCCCGCGCGATCCGGGAATGGTCGTGCCCCAGGCCCTGGTCGGCGACGCGGCGGGACAGCCGCCAGGCGTCCGCCGCGGTCCGCCGGTCCCCGAACCTGGCCGCGGCCATCCCGAGATGGCTGGCGGCGTCACTGAGCCGCTGCAGGTCGTGCCCGGTGGCATCGGAGATCGACGACGCCGGGCCGTCCAGGTCGGTCGCGAGGTCCTGCCAGAGCGAGACCGTCCGCCGCGCCGCGGAGATGCCGCGCCGGTACAGGGTGCCCGCCTCGAGCAGGACCCGGACCACGACGGCGCTGGCATTCGCCTCGGCCCGGGGATCGGTCCGCCGCCGGGCCACGGCGGCCAGCGCCGTCTCGGCGCTTTCCAGGTCCCGCGCCAGCGCACCGGCCAGCCTGGTCAGGTCGCGTTCGAACCACAGCGCCGCCAGGCCGCGCGCGAGCAGGTCGACAGGCCCGTCCTGGTCGGCCAGGCAGGTCCGGAAGGTGACGTCGGACAGCCGGGAGGCGCTTTCCGCGACGGTCGGCTCGGCCAGGTGGGTCACGGACTCCGCGCAGGCCCGGATCACCGGGCGCAGGAAATCGGTGAAGATGTGGCACCGGCCGTGCCACGCCGCCGCCGCGACCCGCCCCCACGGGCTGTCCGGCCACCTGGGCGGGGCGAGGCCGGTGCCCGCGGCGAGCTTGCGTTTCTCCGCCGTGGAGATGTCGCCGATCCCGTAACCGACCTGGGTCATCAGCGGCTGCTCGGCGCGGTGGAAGGCGACCACCACACCGAGCGCGGCGACCGCGGCCGACCTGGCTGCCGTCACCGAGTCGATGGATCCGGGCGGCGACCAGGTCGCCTGGCCGGCGAATTCCTGCCAGGCGTGGGCCGCCGCCAGGGCGACGAGCACCCGGCGGTTGTGCACCTCGTTGTACAGCCAGACCGCGGATCGCCCGGTCTGCCCGGGGAGCCGGACCGCGGCGGCGACGTCCCCGGCCCGGACCACGTGATAGGGGGTCTGGCGCAGCACGCCCGCGGCGGCAGCGGCGATGGCCGCGAGGCGCTCGTCTTGTGCTGACACCGCGCCCTCCTCTCATCTGGCCGCTCACCTGCACCAAGACCGTCATCATAGGCGCAAACCCGCAAGATGGACGGCCCGGATTTTTCATAACTAAAGGAAATATGTTCGTTTGGTGTTGCTTCACGTATTAGGCTCCGGCTGCCGGGCAGGCGCTCGTCCCGGCTGACCACAGCTGACGGAGCGCCACCCCCCAGCAAGCTTCGGAGCCATGTCAATGCCGGATGGGTGAGGTGCGCGGCCCGGGAGTGGATGCTCCCGGGCCGCTGCATGTCGCGGCGCCTGTTGCGCGCGCGTGGGCGGTCGCCGCAGCGACCGCTGCGGTGAGGGTACCGGCCGGGAACGCGGAGGCCGACGCGTGGACGGCCCGGGGCTGGGCGGACGTGGCCGTCGGCTGCATCGCCCTGGACGGCGCAGGGTTCGCCGGCTCAGGCCTGGCGGGGCCGGGCTTCACGAGCCCGGATCGCCGCATGGCCAGGCGGGACGGGCCCGGCGCGTTCAGCGGCCTGGACGAGGTGATCAGGTCGATCCGCGTCGAGTCCGGCGGGCCGCACGCGGCCAGGCTCCGCCAGCTGCGGCGGCTGGCCGGGCCGGTGCCGGCCTGGTATCCGGACACCCGGCCGGTGGCCGGCCCTATTCGCGGCGTCAGGGAGATCGTCTGGCGCGCGGCCGACCTGGTCGCGGACTTCGGCGAGCAGCTCCGCGCGGCCGCCGCCGGGCTTCCGTACGAAACGGCCTGCCCGCTGATCAGCGTGCGGCAGCTGGCCTGGGGCGTTCGCTACCGGCCGTCGCCCAGCGAGGCCCACGTCACGCTGCGCTTGCCGGTCAACCGGCGGCTGGCCCGGCGAACCTGGATGTGCCTGCCCGGGCTGCCCGGCTCCGGTACCGCGATCGCCGAGGTGCCGTCGACCGCTGCCCCGATGGAGCAGCAGATCTGGCGCGGCATCCACGAGGGGGCGCACCTGGACCACCTCAGCTCGCTGGCCAGGCTCCGCCGGCCGCTGGCGCCGAGCCCAGGGGAGTTCGGGGCGGGGCTGCTCGTCGCGGAGTCGTACGCGATGGCCGTGGAGATACTCGCGGCGGTCGAATGCGTCCTGGCCGGCGAGGGCCATGCGGTGTGGCAGCTCGGCGCCGGCCTGATCGAGCGGGCGACGCGGCTGCCCGGCGGCTCGAACCCGGCCGAGGAGTTCACCGACCTGCCGACCCTGGCCGAGGTGTACGTGCTCGGGCCGCTCCAGGTGCTGTCCGGCGCCCCGGCCTCCGCCGTCCTGCCGGCCGAACTCATCAGGTCACTGCACGATCGCTGGCGTGCTGCCTGCGCGGCCTATCCACCCGCCGCCGCCTTCGGCGCCCGCGCCGCCGAGCTGGTCGGCCCGGCCGATACCGGCCCGTCCCGGTTAACGCCGTGTAAGAACTCCCCGTCCTGGGTACCTGAGCTAACACCACGTGCGAGCGCCGGCCGCGATCCGGGGCCGTCTCACCTTGCGCCGCAGGTCGGAGGCCTGACCTTAAGCAGGTCAGCAGGAAATCTTTATTGACGTAAATCCTGCATAGATAGACATCGTTTATCTAGCTACACTAAGCTCGTCCATGGTGCTCACGGGATCCGGGACGGGCAGCGCCCTGGGGTGGGCCGCAAGGGGCGGATGAGGGGAGGACCGCAGAGGTCTGGGTGGCCGACGTCGCGGAAGAGCGCGCGGCGACCGCTCCGGCCGGCGGAAAGGGTCGTGTGGGATGAACACAACTTAAACAAGGGTCATGTGATGCGTGATCGCATCGCCGTTTCATGAACGCTTGCCTGGCCGCCGGGTTGGCACCCAGCCGTTCCCGGCTCCGGACCGCTGGCATTTATTTCGCTAGTCAAAGGGTCGCATTCAATTTCGCAGCGCTTTAGCGAGATAGCTGCCGGACGTTTGCCGGTCACCGGCAATCACCTGCCTGACAGGTAACTGCCGGGGATCAATAGCCTTGGGGGGCATATGATTCCGCCGGTCGGATTCTGTTATTCTCGCTGCGACTCACGGCTGAGCCGGGCCCGCCGGTCAGCCGCATCCCCTCCCGCCGGTCACGGCCATGTCGTCCCATGAAACCCGTGACATCTAGGACCCCAGGTGGCGGCCGCCATGGCCCTGACGGAGCTGGCCGTCACCTGGCAAAACTCTCTGGAGGGGGATCTGCCATGAAGGACATCGTCGGCCGCCCGCTGCTCGGCGGGGAGGAACTAGACGCGGCGATCGACCACGCGCGGGCGGCGCTGGCCGCGCTGCTGCCCGCCCCCGATGGCGGCGACGGGGCCCCCGGCGGCTACCGGGCCCCCGGCGGCGGCTACGGGATCGGCGACCCGAAGGTGGTCGCCGAGGCCCGCGCCCTGCTCGGGACCCTGCTCGACCGCCGGGTGGCCCTCGCGGCGGCGCGGATGGACGGGCGGGACGCCTGCGCGGTTGCCCGCGCCCGGGCCGACCGCAACGAGGCCATCGCGGTGACGGGCGCGCTGCTGTACTGGCTGCCGGCCGACGACGCGGCCTGTCCGGAGGTGGCGCTGACCCTCGGGCGGCTCAGCTACGACCGCTACACCGATCCCTGGCCCGGAGCCGACCTGCCGGATCCCGACGACCTGGACGCCGCGTGTGACCTGCTGCTGCGCGGGGCGCGATACGACGACGCCGACGAGCGCACGACGCTGTACCTCTTCCTCGCCCTGCGCGACCGACAGCACCTGATGGCCTGCCCGAACGACGCACGGGCGGTGATGACCTGGGGCGAGCGGCTGCTCGCCTTCCCCGACGCCGGCGGCCTGGGCGGTTCCGGCCTGCACGACCTGCTGGAGCTGGAACTGCTCAACCGCGCCGATGCGCTGGGCCGGGTCGGCTCGTGCGGTCCGTGGGGCGTGCGTCCGCTGCGGTTAGCTGCCATCCTCTAGCTGGCCTCCTCTAGCTGGCCTCCTCTAGCTGGCATCCTCAGCTGGCACCGCAGCCGGCCACGACCGCCCCTCCTCAGGGATTGCGCGGGATTCCAGGGCAGGATAACCCCGACGGCTTGTTACGCGTGTGGCGGCGTTCTTGTCCCCAAGCCGGGTAGAAGGCTTGTTATGCGGACTGATCCGGTGAAAGCCGACCGGCAGCCCGGTGATGACGGCGGCGGTGGTGATGCCGGCGGGGGCCGCGAGCGACGGGGTAACTGGCGGGGCTGGTGGCGGCGCTGGCGCAATTGGCTTCCCTTGGTGGTCAAGCCGCTGCGGCGCGGCATCGTCATCTTCGCCGTGCTGCTCATCGTGGAGTACCTGGTCGTGCCCGAGCTGGTCGGGGCCAGCAAGGACCTGTACCTGCTCGGCCAGGTGAACGCCGCCTGGCTGGCCGCTGGCCTGGTCCTGGAGGGCCTGTCGCTGTTCTGCTACGGCCTGCTGACCCAGGCGCTGCTGCCGCCGGGCGCGCACAATCCAGGCCTGTCCCGGCTGTTCCGGATCGACCTGGCCGCCGCGGCGGTCGCGCACGTCATACCGGCCGGGACACTGGGCAGCGCGGGGATCGGCTACCGCCTGTTCACCGCCGAAGGCATCAAGGGCAAGGACGCCACGGTGATGATGGCCACCAAGGGCCTGGGCTCCACCGTGGTCCTCAACGTCCTGCTGTGGCTGTCGCTGGTCATCTCCATTCCGCTGGCGGGTTTTCACCCGATCTACGTGACCGTGGCGGTCACCGGCGCCGTGGTGCTGCTGGCCATCGCGACCTTGGCCTTCGGCATTACCAGGCGGAGCAAGCGCGCCTCCCGCATCCTGTACGTAGTCGGCGACCGGATCCCCGGCCTGACCGGCGATCGCCTGGAGCAGGCCATCCGCGACGCCGGGAATTCCCTGTCCGCGCTCGGCCGGGACCGGCGCACCCTGGTCAGGTCGCTGACCTGGGCCTTGCTCAACTGGCTGCTCGACGCCGCGTCCCTGTGGTGCTTCGTGGCGGCATTCGGCCGGTTCGTCAACCCGGTCGAGCTCTTCGCCGCGTACGGGATCGCGAACGTGGCCGGCGTGCTGCCGGTCACCCCGGCCGGGCTGGGCGTCGTCGACTCGGTCGCGCCGCTGCTGCTGGTCAGCTTCGGCGTCACCCGCAGCGTGGCGACGCTGGGCGTGCTCGGCTGGCGGCTGGTCAACTTCTGGCTGCCCATCCCGGCTGGCGCCGCCGCCTACGTGTCCCTCAAGGTGCCCCGCGGCGCCGGCCTGAAGGCCATGCGCGCGGCCGTGTCGACCATGATGGCGCGCCCCGCCGCGCCGCCCTGGCCCGCGCCCCCCGAGGGTTCCGCGCCGCCCGAAGGCCCGGCTAGTGGCAGGTGAGCTTGGGATTGGCGCCGAAGTAGTTGACCGGGCCGAACAGGATGGTCACCGTGATCGTGCCCGCCCCGGAGCAATTCGCCGATGAGGTGGTGTAGTAGTGCCGTTGCCCGGCGGCGAGGGCGCCGATAAGCAGCCAGACGAAGAGCAGCACCCAGACCAGGCGCATGGCCACCTCCGGATTTGTACGCGGGAGGGCATGGACCGGGCCGTCACCCGCCACGTGTCAGTGATATCAGGCCCCGCGGCTCCGCGGTAGGCCCTGGCACCCTCTGGGGGCGCGGAACAAAGCCCTCGTATGCGGATATTCCGGTGCGGCTCCCCGGTGTGCCGGGCTACGGCGAGCCAGATTATTTAAGATTCGGCCATGTCTTACCCATCCGATCCGGCGTTGGCAACGAAGGTGACGTATGAACCCGACCGATTCGGACGCGTCCAGGTTCAAGTCCGCGACCACGGATAGGAGGGGAGAGCGGGACCTTGACGACCTGCTTGTCCACGTGGCGCGTGGCGACCAGGAAGCGTTTGAGGCGGTGTACGACCGGCTGGTCGGCCCGGTGTACGGCGTCATCCGCAGGGTTCTCCGGGATCCGTCCCAGTCCGAGGAGGTGACCCAGGAGGTCCTCCTCGAGGTGTGGCGGACTGCTGCGCGGTTCGACCCGGTCATCGGTGGCGCGGCGACGTGGGTGATGACCATCGCCCATCGCCGCGCCATCGACCGTGTCCGGTCCGTCACGGCGGCGGCCGACCGCGAGCACAAGACAGCCGAGGTCCACACCCCGCACGACGAGGTCGCTGAGGCGGTGGAGGCGAGCCTGGACCGGGAGCGGGTGCGGCGCTGCCTGGACGGGCTCACCGAGGTGCAGCGTGAGGCCATCACCTTGGCTTACTACGGCGGATACAGTTACCGGCAGGTATCCGACCTGCTCAAGGTCACCCTGGGCGCGATCAAGACCAGGATCCGCGACGGGCTCATCCGGATGCGTGACTGCCTGGGGGTGACCTGACATGCGGCTCCTCCGGCACGACCTGCACTCGCTCTCCGGCGCCTACGCGCTGGACGCGCTCGAGGAAGGGACCGAGCACGACCGTTTCGCCCGGCACATGAGCCGCTGCCAGTCGTGCGCCAGCGAGGTACGCGGGTTCCGCGAGGTGGCCACCGCGCTGGCCTTCGCCGCCGCCACCGAGCCGCCTCCCGAGCTGCGCGGCCGGGTGCTGGCCGCCGCCGCGCGCACCCGGCAGCTGCCACCCGAGGTCAAGACCCACGCGCGCCCGCGGCGGGCGCGGGCCTGGCCCCAGAACGTGCCGTGGGTGCCGTGGCTATCCGGGGCCATCGCGACCGCCTCCATCGTCGTCGCGGTGCTCTTCGGCTTCGCGCAGGCCCACACCGAGCAGGAGCTCAGCCAGGCCAGGGCCGAGAACCAGGCGATTTCGCTGCTCCTGTCGGCGCCGCAAGCCAGGTTGCTCAGCCACCAGGTGACCGGGGGCGGGGTGGCCACCGTGGTGCTGGCCGCGGACCGGCATGAGCTGGTCGTGATCACCCGCGGGCTGCCGGCGCTGCCGCCCGGCAAGGTGTACCAGCTCTGGCTGATCGGCAAGCCGAAGATCGTGTCCGCGGGCCTGCTGCCGTCGGCCAGGTCCGGGCGGACCGGACCGGTGCTGGCGGCCGGGGTGGTCAAGGGCGACACGCTCGGCCTGACCGTGGAGCCGGCGCCGGGATCGGCTCAGCCCACCACCACGCCCATCCTGGCCCTGCCGTTGCCGTTGCCGGTGTAAGACCGTAGCATCACGGTCCGTTCGGGATCTATTTTCCCGAACGGGGCCCGCTGCCCGTCCCCAAGGCGGGCAGCGGGCCCCCGCTCACTGCGGCCAGCGGCAGTTGCTGACCTGCCCGCCGGCCACCGTCACGGTGGCCGCCGGGCTGCGCTCGTCCCGCCAGACCGTGTAACGCCCGGCGGGCAGGCTCGGGTAGACGGCCGCGTACCGGGTCTCGCCGGGCATGTGCCGCGGCCGCACCCGCGAGTGCGTGCGCCGCGGCCCGGGATCGCCGGGTCCGGGATGGCGGCTGATCTCGATCTCCTCGCCGTCCAGGCCGGGCGGCGTGTACAGGACCAGGGCGCCGATGCCGGCGCCGAGTTCCATGATGACGGTGCCCGGGCCGGACGGGCCCGCGGCTGGCTCGGTCATGCTGGGCTCCTCTGCGGAAGCGATCAGGACGGGTTGTCGAAGCCGCTGTAGGGAACCCCGAGGTAGGGGAACTGGCTGAGGTAGGGGGAGCTGACGTCGGCCGGGGTCAGCCCGTCGGTGACGGCGCTCGCCGCCGCGTCGGGCGTGAAGGACTTGTCGACCAGGGCGTAGGTGGCCCCGGCCAGAGCCCGCAGCTCGATCGTGACCACGTCGTCGGCTACCCGGCGGCCGTTCGGGAAGCCGGCCGGGTCCCCGCCGATCAGGCCCAGGATGTTCGGCTTGCTGGCCGGCGGGATGGAGGTGTTCAGCCGCAGCATGTCGGCCAGTACCGGCCCGGTGAAGTTGGTGAATCCTCCGGCGATGCCGCTCGGTATGCCGGTCAGCAGGATGGCCTCCAGGTCCGCGCGCGGCTTTCCTGAGGCGACCAGCGCGGCCAGGTGGGGGAACACGCCGGGGTAGAGATCGGGCAGCAGCGCCGAGAGGCCGGGATGGGTGACGTACCCGGCGAACCGCTTGTCGTCGGCGGGCGGCAGCGAGTTCCACTCGTCCTTGTGGCCGAGCGGGATCAGGACCTCGTTGACCAGCGGGTTACCGAGCCGCGACACCTGCCGGAACGGCCCGCTGTCGACGTTCTCGCCGTTGTCGGCGTCCCACACCCTGACCCGCTGGCGGCTCGCCGTGGTCCACACGCCGATGGTCGGGTGCCCGCTCCTGACCAGCGCGGACATCGGGACCTGGATCGCGATCGAGTGCACGTTCAGGTGGTTGGTGGCGTTCACCCCCGGCGCGGCCTTGGAGAAGACCCCCAGGCCGAACTGGTTGTGCAGCTGCTCGAACGGCCGCAGGTTGCCCAGGTCGAAGATCGAGCCCAGGTCGACGTAGAAGCCCTCGGCCCGCTGCCCGGCGAACACGGTCATCCCGCCGCCCAGGTCGTGCACCGCCTGGGCGGCCAGCGCGGCATAGCCCGGCGTGGACAGCGGCCCGATGTTGCACGGCGGGCAGGTCAGCCGGGTGCCGATGGTCCGGCTTGAGGAGCCGGACTGCACGGTGACGTCGTAGGTCTGGCGGCGGTTCCAGTTCGGGCTGTTCAGCGCCTGGATCGGGCCCGTGTTGTACAGGAAGGTGTCCGGGTTCACCACCGTGGTGGTGAACCGGAACCGGTAGGAGACGTCCGCGCGGCCATCCCCGTTGTTGTCGATGTGGATCTCGTAGAGGACGTCGTCGCCGAACTCGTAGAAGTTCGGGCCCCCCGCCGGTCCCTGCAGCGGGATGTAGTTGGCGATCAGCGTGATCGTGCCCGGCTTGTCCGGGCTCACGAACGCGTACACGTCGGTACTGTCGGCCACCGGGTCCTTGGAGATTTCCGGCGCCTCGCGGTGCGATGACATTTCAATTACCTCATTGGCTGGAAGCTGGCTCGAACCGCCGAGGACGGACTCAAGGCTGGTTCGAAGCGAATGGGCAGGTGACAGGGTTAGCCGATCGCCCGGGCGATCCGGGCGGCCAGGTCCTTGTCGCGCAGCCGGGTCTGGCTGGTCCCGGAGAACACCTCCATGTCGCCCGACCTGGCGTCGCGGACGTGCACCATGATCGGCCCGGCGGCCGTGTCGTGGCCGTGCTGGTCCGGCGCCGGCGGGCGGCTGGCGGCGGCCAGGGCCGGGCTCGCGGCGGCGCCCATGGCCGTGGCGGCGAGGCCGGCGGCCCCGGCCGTCGCGGCCCCCTGCAGCAACGACCGCCGGGACAGCCGGCGTCCTGGGGATCCGGACGGCTCCGGATCTGACCCGCGCTTCTCATCCTGACTGGGCATGACGATCCTTTCGGTGACTGGCCTTAGCTGGCGGGCGGGCAGGCCCGCTCGGGGCGAAGGGCACCCCGGCCAGCGTTAACAGAATGTAGGTTGGCGACTACTCAGAGTGTTAACTGTTGAGCATAGCGTCCGCCCGGCCGAGCCTCCGGGTACCGGTGTCAGGCGATCCGGGGAGCCCGGTGAGCGGTCAGGGCACGGGCTGGTTCTCCCCAGCCCGGCTCGGATGCCGCGACCCCCATCGGTCCCCGGATTGCCTCATCCGCCGGTGCTTCGCCGCCAACGGGCGTTCGGATGGGTGGCGTGTCAAAAAGATTCGGTAACTTCCCGGCATGACCGGACATAGCCGGGGGTGTCCGGCGATTCAGGCGCAAAGCCGTCAGTCCTTGCGGCCGGTCACCGCGACGCTGACGCCCAGTCCGATCATGACCAGGCCGCCGGCGCCGCCGATCAGCGCGAGCCGGCGCGGCGACCGGACGAACCACTGCCGGGCGGTGCCGGCCAGGGTGGCCCACACGCTGTCCAGGACGAGCGCGATGACCGGGAACAGCGCGCCGAGGATGAGCATCTGCGCCTGCACCGGCAGGTGGCCCGGCGCGCTGCTGGTGAACTCCGGCAGCCCGACCACGAAGAACACGATCGTCTTGGGGTTGGCCGCCCCGACCACGAACCCGTCGCGGATGGCCCGCAGCGGAGTCACCGGCGGCAGTTGCGCGGCCAGCGCCTCGGCCATCGACGTGCGGTGCCTGATGGCCTGGACGCCCAGGTAGACCAGGTACGCGGCCCCGGCGAGCTTCACCGCGGCGAGGATCTGCGCGGACCGCTCCACCACCGCGCCGACGCCGAACGCGACGGCGATGACCTGCACGCACAGGCCCATCTCGTTGCCGGCCACGGTGAGCAGCGCCGCCCTGCGCCCGACGGTCAGCGCGCGGCTGATGGTGAACAGCACGCTCGGCCCGGGAACGGCGATCAGGACGCTGACCACGGCGGCGAACGCGAGCACGTGACTTACCGGCACCATGCCCCCCAGGCTAGGGCAGCCGCCCCCGGCCGGGGCCACCGGATATGGCTCAGGGCGTCCACTTCGCGATGATCGCCAGGTAGAGGCCGAACCACGTCGTCGCCACGGCCAGCACGCCGATGAGCGGCACCAGCACCGAAGTCCGCAGCGGGGCCAGCAGCCGGGCCACAGGAAGGGCCAGCAGCACGGCGGGGAGCAGGAAGCGCGGCTTGGAACTGATCCAGTTGGCGCTGGTGGTGAGGGTCAGGATGACCACCACGATCGTGTAGACGTGCAGGTAGGCGGGGATGCGCTCGGTCAGGCTCCAGAACATGAGCAGCACCGCCGCGACGATGGCCCCGAGCACGAGGACCTGCGCCACCGAGGGCGAGCCGAGCACCGTGCCCTTGGCCACGCGCAGCGTGCTCGCCCCCCAGTCGAACACCATGTGCATGATGTGCTTCTCGACCCAGAACCATCCGTCCAGCCGGTGCGTCGCCACCGCCACGTACCCCAGGTACCCCAGCAGCCCCAGCGGAGCCAGCAGCAGGCCGGCCAGCGGCCGCCACCAGGCGGCGAAGGGCTGGCGCGCCCGTACCGCCTGGATCACCGCGATCATCGCCGCGGCGAACACGGTGAGGACGAGCGCCACGGCGGTGCTGCGCACGGTGCCGGCCGCCAGGGTGAGCAGGCCGGCGGTCAGCCACCGCCGGCTGACCAGGGCGACCAGGGCCCACACGGCCAGGGCGCAGAACAGCGCCTCGGCGTACAGCATGGACAAGACCGTCGAACTCGGCGCCACCGCCCAGATCGCCACCATGAGCAGGCTGATCCGCGGATCGCCGGTCAGCTTCAGGCCCAGGGTGGTCAGTCCCCACGCCGCCGCCATCCCGGCCGCGGCCGTCACGATGAGGCCCGCCGCGACGATGGTGATCCCCGGCAGCCAGGCGATGGAGTCGATAACCGCGGGGTAGCCGGGAAACCAGGAAAATACTGAGGCGTGTGCCAATTGGCCGGGCGGATAGGCATAACCGTGCGCGGCAATGGCCCGGTAGTGACCGCCGTCGGAGGATCTCATCCACCGGATCAGCGACCAATGCCGCAGCCGGTAATTGCCGTGCCCGAGCATAAGGGCCGCGATCGCCACGCTGACCAGGCGGATCCCTGCGTAGGCGAGCATCCCTGTGACCGGCAGCGAGAGCCGCGGCGGGGCCGGGAGCGACCAGCGCCGGCCTGTTCCGGACGGCGGGTCCGGTTCCGGGCGGGCCGCCCCGGGGGCATCGTCGATGTCCGAATTTATGCCAGAAAGTGACATTTGTTGTCCAGGCCGTTAGTTGATCAAAGTGTCACAGATGCGCGGTCCGCACTACGGGGAAACGAATGCTACCGTACCGCCCCCCGGCCGTCCTGCACGTCACCCAACCATAATGATCCCGAACGGATGCGTGCGAGCCTGGGCTTCATCCTTCACGCCCTGGCCAGGGACGGAGGTCCCGTCCGCTACGGACCTTGGCATCTGCGCTTTTCCTGCCAGCCGCAGTGAACTGGCGCCATGAGCGAGCCGATGACCGCCGAGCAGGTGGTCCGATACGTCGTGGCGGCCGCCGTCTGGGCGCCCTCGGTGCACAACACCCAGCCCTGGCGGTTCACCGTCGGCAGCGAGCCGGCCAGCCCGCAGATCAGCCTGCACGCCGACCCCGAACGCAGGCTGGCCGCCGCCGACCCGGACGGCCGCGAGCTGATGATCAGCTGCGGCGCCGCGCTGTTCAACGTCCGCCTTGCCCTCCGGTCGCTCGGCTACGTCCCCGAGACCGGCGTGCTGCCAGAACCGGGGCAGCCGACGCTGGTCGCGCGGGTCAGCTGGCGGCAGCGCGCGGCCGCCGACGAGTTCGAGCGGCGGCTGTTCAACCAGGTCCGCACGCGCCGTACGCACCGTGGCGCGTTCGACCCCGAGCCGCTGCCGCCGGACCTGCTCGCCGCGCTGCGCGCCAGTGCGGCCAAGGACGGGGCGGCCCTGCGCATCATGGCGGACGACGGGCGCCGGGCCGCCCTCGCGGCCGCCGTGCAAACCGCCGAACACGAATTGCGGCGGGACGGCGAGCGCCTGCGCGAGCTCGCCCGATGGACTCCCGCGCCGGGCAGCGCATGCTCCGACGGAGTGCCGGCTACCTCCTACCCGGCGCGGGCCGAGCACACCGATCCCTACTTCCCCGGACGGGATTTCGCCCGCGGTCACGGCTGGGGCGTGCCGCCGCTCAGCCCGGCGACGTCGATCCGGGCCGCCGGCGTGGCCGGGCTGCTGACCACCGCCGCCGACCGCCCGGCGGACTGGGTGAACGCCGGGCAGGCCCTGCAGCGGATCCTGCTCACCGCGAGCGCCTTCGGGGCGGCGGTGGCGCTGCACAGCCAGCCGCTCGAGCGGGCCTGGCTGCGCGAGTTCGTCCGGACGCAGCTCAGCGACGGCGCCTATCCGCACCTCGTGCTCAGGATCGGGTTGGTCACCCAGGTGGCGGTCAGCGTGCGGCGCGATCCAGGTGACGTCCTGTTCGCGCCGGGCGGCGCCGACCTCACCCCCGGCGGGGATCGTGTCAGACCCGGCGCCGGCTGACCCGCGGCCCGGCCAGATCCAGGAACTGACCCGATCAGAGTGCTTCGAGCTGCTGGCGCGCGAGCAGCTCGGCCGGCTGGCCCTCACCGATGACTGGGGTCCTGTGGTGTTCCCGGTCAGCTACGTGCTCGACCGGCACACCGTGGTGTTCCGCACCGAGGCGGGCGCCAAGCTGCACGCCGCGAGCCGCGGCGCCCGGGTCTGCTTCGAGGCGGACGGGGCCGACGCGGCCGCGCGTACCGGCTGGAGCGTGATCGTGCGCGGCGAGATCACCGAGGTCACCGACCCGGCCGAGGTCGCCAGGCTGGCCGCGCTGCCGCTGCGGCTGTGGGTGCCCGGAGTCAGGGACCACTACCTGCGGGTCCTGCCCGCGGTGCTGACCGGCCGCCGGATCACGGCGGCCGGGAGAAGGCGGTGAGCGCATGGGAACGGAGATCACCAAGGAGAGGTTCGGCGCCCGCGACTACGCCCGGTTCGCCGGCCGGCTCGAGCAGGACCTGGCCGACCTGGGGCAGCTGCTCGCCCGGCCCGGCTTCGGGACCGGCCCGGCCACCATCGGCGCCGAGCTCGAGCTGTTCATGGTCGACGGCGCGGCCCGGCCGCTGCGGGTGAACCAGGCCGTCCGCGACCTGGTCGCCGACGCCCGCGTCGCCGTCGAGCTCAACCGCTTCAACCTGGAGCTGAACTCCTCGGCCGTGCCGCTGGCCGGGCGCCCGTTCGGCATGCTCGGCGACGAGCTCGCCGGGCTGCTGGACCGGGTCGCAGGGGCGGCCGGCGCGCATCACGGCCGGGTCGCGCTGATCGGCGTGCTGCCCACGCTCACCGAGGCGCACCTCGGCCCGGACGCGATTTCCGACAGCGCCCGCTACCGGGCGCTGGGTCACGGCCTGCGGCGGCTGCGCCGCGGCCCGATTCATATCCGGATCTCCGGCCCCGAGCCGCTGGAGCTGACCAGCACGGGGATCGCCCTGGAGGGAGCGAACACCTCGTTCCAGGTGCACCTGCGGGTCGCCCCGGACGACTTCACCCGCGTCTACAACGCGGTGCAGCTGGCGACCGGGCCGGCCCTGGCGGTGGCCGGCAACTCGCCCACGTTCCTCGGCCGCCGGCTCTGGGAGGAGACCAGGGTGGCGCTGTTCAAGCAGTCGGTCGAGGACCGTGACGACCACGGGCCGCGGCGCCGGCCGCCGCGCACCGCGCTCGGCACCGGCTGGCTGCGGGACGGGGCGCTGGAGCTGTTCACCGAGAGCGTCCGGCTCTATCCGCCGCTGCTGCCCTTCGCCAGCGCGACGTCCCCGGCCGGCCTGCCCCCTGACCCGCCTCGCCTGGACGGGCTCAGGCTGCACCATGGCACGGTCTGGCGCTGGAACCGGGCCGTCTACGACCCCGCGGCCGGCGGTCACCTGAGGATCGAGATGCGGGCGCTGCCCGCCGGGCCGACGGTGACCGACATGCTGGCCAACGCGGCCTTCCTGATCGGGCTCACGCTGTGGCTGGCCGGCCAGGACCAGCAGTGGACCTACGCGCTCCCGTTCGAGCGCGCCGATCACGGCTTCTACCGCGCGGCCCAGCATGGCCTGGCCGCCGAGCTGACCTGGCCGTCCGGCCCGCACCAGGTCAGGACGGTGCCCGCCGCCGCCCTGGTGACCGAGCTCCTGCCGGCCGCACGGCACGGCCTGGCGGGCGCGGGCGTGGCCGGGGCGGAGGCCGACCGCCTGCTCGGCGTGATCGGCGCGCGGGCGGCCACCGGCCAGACCGGGGCGGCCTGGCAGCGCGCCGCGCTGGCCGCCGCCGAACGCGGCCAGTCCCGGCCGCAGGCCCTCGCGGCGATGCTCGACCGGTACCTGGCCTGCGCGGCCACCGGCCAGCCCGTACACAGCTGGCCTGTCCCGTGAACCGGGTGACACCCGTGCCCGGTAGCATCCCAGGCATGGCGGCCTCCGGCGGCGTGGTGCTTGTCCTCAACTCCGGCAGCTCGTCGGTGAAGTTCGCGCTGCTCGCCCCGGACACCGGCGAGCGCCTGCTGAGCGGGCTGGCCGAGAAGGTCGGCACCGCGCAGGCCGTGCTGCGGATCCGCCGGCCCGCGGGCGGCGACGCCGTCTCCGAGCCCATCCCCGAGGGCAGCTACCAGGCCGTCATCGCCCGCGTCCTGGACCAGCTGGCCGGCGCCGGGGCGGACGGCGCCGCCGGCCGTCAGATCATCGGGGCCGGCCACCGGGTGGTGCACGGCGGCGCCAGGTTCAGCGACTCGGTGCTGGTGGACGACGAGGTCATCGCCGCGATCCGTGAGTTCGCCCGGATAGCGCCGCTGCACAACCCGGCGGACCTGGCCGGCATCGAGGCGGTCGGCGCCATCCGGCCCGGGCTGCCGCAGGTCGCCGTGTTCGACACCGCGTTCCACCAGACCATGGCGGCCCCGGCCTTCCGCTACGCGGTGCCCGAGGAGTGGTACACCCGGTACGGGGTGCGGCGTTACGGGTTCCACGGCACCAGCCACCGTTTCGTCAGCGCCCGGGCCGCGGCCCTGCTCGGCCGTCCGCCCGGCGAGCTGCGCCTGGTCACCGCCCACCTCGGCAACGGCTGCAGCGCCGCGGCGATCAGGGACGGCGTCTCGGTGGACACCACGATGGGCATGACCCCGATGGAGGGGCTGGTCATGGGCACCCGCTCCGGTGACGTCGATCCCGGCCTCTTCGGCTACCTGGCCAGCCAGACCGGGCAGACCGTCGAGGAGCTCACCGAGGTGCTGAACAACCGGAGCGGCCTGCTCGGGCTGTCCGGCGCCAGCAACGACATGCGGACCGTCGAGGCCGCCGCCGAGCGAGGCGACGAGCGGGCTCAGCTCGCCCTCGACGTGTTCGTGCACCGGCTGGCCCGGGGGATCGCCGGGCTGGTCCCCAGCCTGGGGCGGCTCGACGCGCTGGTCTTCACCGGCGGCATCGGGGAGAACAGCCCGCTCGTCCGCGGCCTGGTCCTGCGCCGCCTGGAATTCCTCGGCCTGACCGAGGATCCCGAGGCCAACGCCGGGCACGGCCGGTCCACCGGGGGGCGGATCAGCCGTCCCGGCCCGGTCCAGGCGCTCGTCGTGCCGACCGACGAGGAGCTCATGATCGCCCGCGACACCGCCCGCCTCGTCGCCGCCCGGCCGGCGGCCCCGGCCATGAGGTAACGCCATGGCCCGGAGCCTGCTGGTCGCGCCCGCTACCGAGGACGTCGGCCTGGCCCGGACCTGCCTCGGCCTGCTGCGCGCGCTCGACCGCATCGGCATGCACATGGACTACGTCAAGCCGGTGGCCCAGCCCCGGCCCGACGGCACCCCCGACCGCTCCGCCGCGCGGGTGGCCGCGGTCACCACGCTGCGGCCGCCGGAACCGCTCAGCACCGCCGAGCTGGAGCGGGAGCTGGGCGACGGCGAGCTCGACGCCGTCCTGGAGAAGACCGTCGCGGCCTGGGCGCCGATGTACAACCGGTCCGATGTCGTCGTGGTCGAGGGGCTCAAGGCGGGGCCGTCCCGGCTGTACGCTCCCGCCCTCAACCAGGCGCTGGCCCGCGCCCTTGACGCCGAGGTCCTGCTGGTCGGCAACTGGCCCGCGGAGCCGGATGGCCTCGAGGAACTGGCGGAGCAGTTCGCCATCGCGGCCAGCGGTTACATCTCCGGCGACACGGCGCGGGTGACCGGCTGCCTGGTCCACGGCCTGCCGGCGGCCCATTCCTCCGCCCTGGCGCCCGCCACCGCGCTGCGGGCCGCCCTGGACCAGCACGGGCTCCGGCTGATCGCCGGGGTGCCGTACCGCCCGGAGCTCAGCTGGCCGCGGGTGGAGGACCTGGTCCGCGAGCTGAAGCCGGAGATCCTGCGCGAGGGTGACATGTCCCTGCGGATCAAGGACGTGGCGGTCTTCGCCCAGGGCATCCCGGGCGGCATCGGGGTCCTGGACGACGGCCGGCTGATCGTGGTGCCGGGTGACCGGCACGAGGTGATCATGGCCGCCTGCCTGGCCGCGAGGCACGGGACCCGGCTGGCCGCCCTGCTGCTGAGCGCGGGCGTCCGGCCTGATCCGCGGGTCTGGGAACTCGCCCGGACCGCCGCGGCCGGCCTGCCCGTCCTGCTCGTCCAATCGGACAGTTACCATACTGCCGCCCGGGTGCGCGACCTGGACCCGGGGCTGCCGCCCGACGACGTGGCCCGGATCGAGGCCGTGACCACCACCATCGCCGATGCGCTGAACGCGTCCTGGCTGCGGTCGCTGCTCACCGGCCCGGCCCGGCCGCGCCGGCTCACCCCCGCCGCCTTCTGCTACCAGCTGGCGGAGCGGGCCCGGGCGGCCCACGCGCTCATCGTGCTGCCCGAAGGGACCGAGCCCCGGACCCTGCGCGCCGCGGCCGAGTGCGCCACCAGGGGCATCGCCCGCTGCCTGCTGCTCGGCACCCCGGACGAGGTAACCGCGCAGGCCAGGCACCTCGGGCTGCGGCTGCCTGCCGACGTCAGCATCCTGGACCCGCGGCCCCTGGCCGAGCGCTACGTCGCGCCGCTGGCCGAACTGCGGCGGCACAAGGGCTGGACGCAGGAGGTGGCCCGCGAGCATCTCGCCGACCCGGTCACGGTCGGCACCATGATGGTCAAGCTGGGCGAGGCGGATGGCCTGGTGTCCGGCGCGGTGCACACCACCGCGAACACCGTCCGCCCCGCGCTGCAGATCCTGGGCACCAAGCCGGGCACCCGCCTGGTGTCCTCGATCATCTTCATGTGCCTGCCCGACGAGGTGGTCATCTACGGCGACTGCGCCATCAACCCCCAGCCCGGCGCCGAGGACCTGGCCGACATCGCCATCTCCAGCGCCGCCTCGGCGCGCGCCTTCGGCATCGAGCCCCGGGTCGCGATGATCAGCTTCAGCACCGGGACCTCCGGCGCCGGCACGGACGTGGACAAGGTCGCCGAGGCCACCCGGATCGTCCGCGCCCGCGAACCGGGCCTGGCCGTCGACGGCCCGCTGCAGTACGACGCCGCCGCGATCGCCTCGGTCGGCCAGGTCAAGCGGCCAGGCAGCCCGGTGGCCGGCCGGGCCAGCGTCTTCATCTTCCCCGACCTGGACACCGGCAACACGACGTACAAGGCGGTGCAGCGCAGCGCCCAGGTGGTCAGCATCGGCCCGATGCTCCAGGGCCTGGCCAAGCCGGTGAACGACCTCAGCCGCGGCGCCCTGGTCGAGGACATCGTCTACACGATCGCGCTGACCGCCATCCAGTCCCGGGCCACCTGACCCCGATCCGCCGCCCGGGGCCCGCAGACCCCGATCCGCCGCCCGGGGCTCGCTGACCCCGGCCCGCCGCCCGGGGCTCGCTGACCCCGGCCCGCCGCGCGGCAAATCGCCCGCGTTACACGATCACGCTGCGGAATGGCTTTAAAACACCCTGTCATTGATAATTGCCGCCGCGTTGCCACCTCGTTGCGGCCTGGTTGTAAAGGCGCAGAATCGTTGCCGACCCCTAATTACTGACATTACATAGGTATTAGCGGCGCGTTATACAACGCGAGCAGCGTTTCGCTGCTGCGACCGCTGTAAAAGTCAGGGGGATCCGAACATGCGCGAGCCAAAGGGCCTGTCATCGGCACACGTCATGGTCATTATCCCGGCCCATAATGAGGCCGCCTCGATCGGCGCCACCTTGCGGTCGCTGCGCCGGCAGACCCGTCCGCCGGACGAGTTGCTTGTCGTCTGCGACAACTGCACGGACGACACGGCCGAGATCGCGGCCGGCGGCGGCGCCCGGGTGTTCGTCACCGCCGGGAACACCGCCCGCAAGGCCGGGGCGCTGAACCAGGCCCTGCGTCAGGTGCTCCCCGCGCTCGACGGCGACGACCTGGTCCTGCTCATGGACGCGGACTCGCAGCTGAACTCCGGCTGGATCGAGTCGGCGATCGCCGCCCTGGACGCGGAAGACCGGCTCGGCGGGGTCTGCGGGACCTACCTGGGCACGGACGAGAAGGGCATCCTGCGCCAGCTGCAGCGCAACGAGTTCGTCCGGGCCTCGCGCCTGGTGCCGCGCCGCGGCTCGCTCTGGGTGCTGTCCGGCACCGGCACCCTGTTCCGCGCCCAGGTGCTGCGCGAGGTGGCGCGCGAGCGCGGCCGGCGCCTGCCTGGCGTTCCTGGCGAGTACTACCACAGCGCGTCGATCACCGAGGACTACGAGATCACGCTGGCGGTCAAGACGCTCGGCTGGCGCTGCATCGCTCCCGAGGGCTGCAGCGCGTCGACAGAGATCATGCCGACCTGGCGCACCCTGTTCCGCCAGCGACTGCGCTGGCAGAGCGGCACGCTGACCGCGCTGCGGGACTACGGCCTGACCCGCGTGACCGCGGGCAACTGGACCCGCCAGGCCTTTTTCTACCTCAGGTATTTCGCCCAGATGAGCTGCCTGGGAATTATCGCCTTCTCGACGGCGGGGCACCCCGGCCTTTACCTGCCGGCCTGGGCGGCGGTCATGCTGTCCTTCATTTACCTGGAGCGGATCATCACGGTGCGGAAGGCCGGGCTCAAGGGCCTTTTCCTGGCCGCGCTGCTCATTCCTGAATGGTGTTACGGCATGTTCGACGGCCTCTACCTGATCCGGGCGCTGGTGAACGAGTTCACCAAGCAGGACATCGCCTGGGGACACCTGGCGGTGTCCCATGCCTGAACTGATCCGCGCCGCTGCCGACGCGTTCCTGCACCCCGGCGGTCCCTACCTGTTCGTCAGGATCGTCACCGCCGCCTACGCGCTGTCCGCCATCGGCCGGCTGATCCCGGTCCGCCGCAAGCAGGTGACCGGGTACCGGCCGAACCGGACCCAGCCCATCGCCGTGGCCGCGGTCGGTGCCGCGGTCGCCCTGACCGTCACCGCCTGCACGCTGACCGTCGGCTCGGGGCTCGCCGCCCGCACCGCGGCCGACCGCGCTGGTACCGCCCGCACCGCGGCCGACCGCGCTGGCGCGCTGGCCACCGGGACTTCGGGCCTCCGGCTGGGCGTGTTCGAGCCCGGCGAGTGGACCTCGTATCAGCCGGTCGCCCGGTTCGCCGCGGCCACCGGCCGGGATCCCTCCCTGGTGCTGATCTACAGCGGCTGGCCGGAGCCGTGGCAGGCGCACTTCGCCGCCATGGTCCACGCGCACCACGGCGAGCCGTTCGTCCAGATGGAGCCGGTCGGCGTCAGCCTGCAGTCGATCGCGGACGGCCGGCACGACCGCTACCTGAAGACCTATGCCGACCAGGTGCGCGGCTACGGCCACCCGGTGGTCCTCAGCTTCGCGGCCGAGATGAACGGCGACTGGTACGCCTGGGGGGCCGGGCACACGCCGCCCCGGGTGTTCGTCGCCGCCTGGCGCCACATCGTCGACCTCTTCCGCGCCGAACACGCCCGCAACGTCACCTGGCTCTGGACGGTCAACAGCGTCAACGCGTCCAAGGTGCCGCTGCGGCCGTGGTGGCCGGGCGCCGGGTACGTCGACCAGGTCGGCATCGACGGCTACTTCTACCGCCCGGCCGACACCTTCCACTCGGTCTTCGGCACCACGATCGTCCAGGTCCGCGGGTTCACCCGGAAGCCGATCCTGATCTCGGAGACCGCCGTCGGCCCGGTGGCCGGCCCGGCCAAGGTCGCGGACCTGTTCGCCGGCGCCCGCGCAGCCGGAGTGGCCGGCCTCGTCTGGTTCGACCAAGCCCAGCACCAGGGGATCTACCACCAGGACTGGCGCCTGGAGGACAACCCGGCCATCCTCGCCGCCTTCCGCCGCGCCAGTTCCTTATCCCGAACGGCCCGGGTTTCCCGCTCCGGCCAACCGCCCGCGCCCGCTCCGGCCAACCGCCCGCGCCCGCTCCGGCCAACCGCCCGCGCCCGCTCCGGCCAACCGCCCGCGCCCGCTCCGGCGATCGCCGGACCGGGCTAGGGTGGGCTCGCGCAGCGCTCCAGCATCGGCGAGAGGAATGCAATCCCGTGACAGAGTACGACCACATCGTTGTCGGCGGCGGCACGGCCGGCTGCGTGGTGGCGGCCAGGCTCACCCAGGATGCCGGCACCCGGGTGCTTGTGCTGGAGGCGGGGAGCTCCGAGCGGACCCAGGCGATGATCGTGCCGGACGCGTGGCCGCAGCTCCTGGGCACCAGTGCGGACTGGGCCGGCGTGACGACCGGCCAGGCGGAGGCGGGGCCGGTGGCCTACCCCCGGGGCCGGGCCCTCGGCGGGTCCGGCGCGATCAACGCCATGGCGCACGTGCGCGGGCACCGGGCGGTCTACGACGGCTGGGCGGCGGTCGGCTGGGGTTTCGCGGACCTGCTGCCGTATTTCCGGCGCAGCGAGCGCGCCGCCGGGCGCGACCCGGCGCTGCGCGGGACCGAGGGCCCGGTCCGGGTCGCCCCGGTGCCCGAGGCCGGCCGGCATCCGGTCGCGCGGGCCTTCGCCGAGGCCCTGGGCCAGATCGGCTGCCCGGTGACCGAGGATCTCAGCGGCCCGCGGCAGGAGGGTGCGGCCTGGGTCGATCTGGCCATCGACGGCGGGCAGCGGGTCAGCCCGGCCGACGCCTACCTGCGGCCCGTCCTGGACCGCCCGAACCTGACGGTCGAGGCCGGCTGCCTGGTGACCCGCCTGCACGTGACCCGCGGCCGCTGCGCCGGCGTCAGCTACGTCCGCGATGGGGCACCGGCCCAGGCGCAGGCCAGCGGTGAGGTGATCGTGTGTGCCGGGGCGGTCGGCTCGCCGCAGCTGCTGATGCTGTCCGGTATCGGCCCGGCCGGGCCGCTGCGCGCGCTAGGCATCGACCCTGTGGCTGATATCGCCGAGGTCGGCGAGAACCTCCAGGACCACCCCATTGTCAAGGCGTCGTACGCGGCCAGCTCGCCGCTGCCCAGGAGCAAGTACAACCACGGGGAGATGTACGCCGCGTTGCGCAGCCCGCTGGCAGGCGCCTATCCCGACCTGCACCTGTTCCCGATCCTGCTGCCGATAGCTCCGGCCGGGTGCCAGCCTCCGGCCGCGGGCCATGTCCTGGTGGCCTCGGCGATGACCCCGGACAGCCGGGGCTCGGTCAAGCTGGCCTCCCCGGACCCGCGGGAGGCCCCGCTGGTCGATCCTGGCTTCCTGCGAGACGGGCGCGACCTGGACCGGCTGGAGGCGGGACTGCTGATGATCCGCCAGGCCGCGGCCAGCGCCGCGTTCTCGCGCGCGCAAACGGCCGAGGTGTGGCCAGGCACCGATGTCCGCACCCGCGCCGGCCTGCGCGACTTCATCCGCCGCACAGTCGACAGCTATCACCATCCGGTCGGCACCTGCCGGATGGGCCCGGATGCAGGCGCTGTCGTGGACACCGAGTTGCGCGTCCGCGGGATAACCGGGCTGCGGGTGGCCGATGCATCGGTGATGCCGGCCATCCCCAACGCCCACCCGGCCGCGACGGTGCTGGCCATCGCCGAGCGAGCCGCCGACCTGATCGGCGGCCGGTAGAGCGGCCAGGCCCGGACCGGCTGATTGATCCCGAACGTGCCCAGGGCCCCCGCTCCGGCGACCGCTCGCGCCCGCCCCGGCGGTCGCGTCCCGGGCCGGGGTACCGTCGGCTTGTGGTGCGCTATCGGGTGCTGATCTCCGGCCGGGTGCAAGGCGTCTTCTTCCGCGATAGCTGCCGGCGGCTGGCCGAGCAGCACGGCGTGGCCGGCTGGGTACGCAACATGCCCGACGGCCAGGTTGAAGCGGTCTTCGAGGGCCTGGCCGAGGATGTCGGCCGCCTGCTGGACTGGGCGCACCGCGGCCCCCGCCTGGCCGTCGTGGAGGCCGTCGCCGTCCAGCCTGAACCCCCGGAAGGACTCGCCGCCTTCCACATCAGGTAGCAGACCTGATGGCGGGCTGGACCGTAACCCCGGTCACCCGGCGCTTGCAGCAGATGAGCCAGCCGTCCGCTGCAGCAGATGCCAGCCGTCCGCTGCAGCAGATGCCAGCCGTCCGCCGGTTCGGGCGAACCGGCCAACGTCAAATGTGACCTACGTCATATTCTATTAAAACGATCGATTTAGTATATTAAGGCCATGACCACGATCACGACGTCCACCAGCACCAGGTTCGATGTCCGCAAGCTCACCGCCCGCATCGGCGCCGAGGTCACGGGGGTCGGCCCCGCCCTTGAGCTGGACCAGGAGGCGGTGACCGCGATACGCGCGGCGCTGAACGAGCACAAGGCGCTGCTCTTCCGTGGCATCAGCCTCGACGACGACGGCCAGCAGCGCTTCGCCCGTTACTTCGGCGAGCTGACCACGGCGCATCCGACCGTGCCCGCCGTGGGCGGTGCGCCGAACGTGCTGCCGGTCGACAGCGAGAACGGCCGGGCCAATCACTGGCACACCGACGTGACCTTCGTGCTGAACCCGCCGCAGGCCAGCACGCTGCGCAGCATCGTCGTCCCGCCGTACGGCGGCGAGACCCTGATCGCCAACACCGGCGCCGCCTACCGGGACCTGCCCGAGCCGCTGCGCGCCTTCGCCGGCACGCTGTGGGCGGAACACACCAACGACTACGACTACGCGGTTCCGCCGGAGAGCCTGAACGCGACCGAACGGGAGCGGCGAGCGATCTTCGTCTCCACCAAGTACAAGACCGTCCACCCCGTGGTCCGGGTGCACCCGCTGACCGGCGAGCGCAATCTGTTCATCGGCGGGTTCGCGCAGCGGATCGTGGGCCTGTCCAAGGGAGAGTCCACGGACATCCTGCGGCTGCTGCAGGCCTACGTCACCCGGCCGGAGAACATCTTGCGGGTGTCCTGGGAGCCGGGCCAGCTGGTCCTGTTCGACAACCGGATCACCCAGCATTACGCGGTCGACAACTACGACGACGCGCCGCGGCGGCTGAACCGCGTCACCGTGGCCGGCGACGTGCCAGCCGGCATCGACGGCAAGCAGAGCTACTCCGTCAAGGGCGACGCATCCCACTACACCCCGGTCGCCCGCCCCTGACCCTGGAGCCCGGCCTCAGCCCCAGCGGACCCCGAGGGACAGCTCGGCCGCCAGGTTCGCCTGCACCGAAGCCACGGCGCGGAACGCCTCCCGCAGGTAGGACCGCGCCAGCGGGTTCAGCGTCCGGGGGTCGATGAAGTCGTCCGGCGCCTCGCCGTGCCGCAGCTGCCCGACCTGGTGGTCGAGGCGGAGCGAGAAGATGAAGCCGAACGCCTCCATCAGCGTCTGCGCCTCCCGGCCCTCCATGATGCCGGCCGCCTCGGCCGCGCGCAGCCGCTCCAGCGTGGAGGCGCTCGCCACCCCGGCCGCCATCGCGGCCCAGCGGGCCAGGTCGACGATCGGGATGATGCCGCCGTGCTTGATGTCGAGCTGGCCGCGGCGCTCGCCCGAGTGCTCGACCACGAAGTCGCGCAGGAACCCGGTGGGCGGCCGGAACGACAGCGCGAACCGGGCCAGCAGCCGCAGCAGGTAGGGATGGTCCGGGTAGGGCCGCGCCTCCCACAGGCCACCGAGAGCCGGGCCGCCGCCGGCCGCGGCGGAACTGCTCCACACCGGGCGGCTGTCGGCCAGAACCGACACCAGGATCAGCGCCTTCTCCTGGGTAGGGTCCTCGGACAGGCTCCGCGCGGCCCGGTGCCAGGAGGCCAGCGACCGGGCGAATATCGGGTTGGCCGCGCTGGCCCCGTGCGCGTCAGGGGACATCCCGCACGCCCGCAGGCCCTCGTCCACCGCCTGCGTCACCCGCCCCAGGTAGTCGGCCACCTCGCGCGCTTCCGCGCCGCTAGCGTCGTCTCCCCAGGCCAGTGCGCTGTCCACGTCGGAGGACGGCGCCGCCTCCCGCCGCGCCAGGCTGCCCAGCGCGAACCAGGTGAACGGCACCGGCGGCGGGCCGGCCTCCCGGACCGCCAGCTCGACCAGCCGCCGGGTCAGCGCATCAAGGACGACCGAACGGACCGCCGTCAGGTGCTCGGCCGTCACCCGCGCGTCGTGCAGCGCGATGACCGCTGGGTCCAGCCCGGCCGCCGCGGCGGCCAGGTCGCCGGGGGTCTCCGCCAGGGCGATGGCGCGGCGCAGCAGGAGCGGCTTGCGCCCCTCGGCGGCGACCAGGTCGCCGTCGTCGACCACGCCAAGGACCTGGCCGGCCGCCGAAAGCACCGGGATATGGTGCACGTTGCGCT
>WNGL01000262.1_pt1 | contig 96781 bp, 78 predicted proteins | sample 5400591 | NCBI WGS metagenome assembly WNGL01 (sample SAMN13153377, study PRJNA577476) | soil metagenome | isolation source: 80 cm soil or saprolite under Garry oak tree replicate 1 | place: USA:California | collected 2016-06-15 | reverse complement strand
ATCGGCACGACCACGTGCGGGACGACGCTGAATAGCGGGAGCAGTTGCACCGTGCAGGTGATCTTTAGTCCGGCGGGGGTGGGCTCGGCTGCGGCCATACTGACGGTTTCTTCTTCAACAAGCGGGGTGTTGCCAATTCAGGTGCCCATGAGCGGGGTCGGGATTGGGACTTCGGGGTTATCGGTGAGCCCGGCGCAGATGTCGTTCTCTGAGGCGACTCTGGGGCAGGCATCGGCTGCGCAGACAGCGACCGTCACGAACTCGAGCAACGGAGCGGCGAGCGGGCTGACGATTTTGGTTTCGGGACCATTCAGCGTGACGCAGAACGCCTGCGGAACGAGCCTCGCGGCTGGTTCGAGTTGCGCGGTGGGGATAGTGTTTACGCCGACGGTGAATGGGACGGTGACGGGTACCTTGACGGTCGGGTCGGCGGTATTCACGACCCCGGCTATCTTGCCGCTGAGCGGCACGGGAGGCGCGGCGGGTTCGGTGCAGATGCAACCGGGGGCCTTGAGTTTCGCTACGACGGGAGTCGGCACGGTCAGCAGTGCGCAGACAGCGACTGTGAATAATTCTGGCACGGTGGCATTGACCGGCTTGGCACTCAGCGTTTCGGGTGGATTTGAGCTGGCGAGCACTACCTGTACGGCTACGCTAGCGGCGGGGGCGAGTTGCACGACGAGCGTTGATTTCAAGCCGACGAGTGCCGGGCAACAGATGGGAAGCTTAACCGTCGCGAGCAGCATGTTGGAGGCGAACGGACAGGTGCCGCTGTCGGGAATGGGGTTCGACTTTTCCGCTTCGATCACGGGCGGGACGAGCCAGACGGTGTCGAGCGGATTGACGGCCCGTTACCCGCTGTCGTTTTCGCCCGCGAATGGATCAGCGGGGACATTTACCTTTGCTTGCGGCGCGCTGCCGGTTCACACGACGTGCTCGTTCAATCCCGCGAGCGAGACGGTTGCGGCCAACACGACGGGAAGCGTAACAGTGCAGATTGCCACGGGGCAGGCTTCCGCCTCTTCGCAGTCAAGACGGCTCGGCGCGTGGGAGATGGCGCCGATGGCATGCGGGCTGTTGATGCTTCCGCTGGCGTGGAGGCGTCGGCGGAGGGCGATTCTTATTCGATTGATGTGACGGCAACGGCGGACGGGGTTTCACACAAGGTTACAGTTTCGCTGACGGTGGATTAGGTTGGCAGATCGTTGGGCCTGCTGGCGACCGGGGGCGGCAGGGCAGCAAACGGCCACGGGCTATACTTTATTTTCAGGCCTGCCGCGATTTTGCTCGAGTTTCGAGACGTTAGCACGGACCGCTTTTAGATTGACCTTAAAGGGGAAGAGCCGGGAATGACCGCCAGAGTTACTGTGGAAGACGTGGAGCGCGTGGCTGAACTGGCGCACCTGGAACTGACGCCTGAAGAGACGACGGGCATGCTGAAGGATCTGAACGCGATTCTGGATCATGTGGCGGAGCTGAACGAACTCGATACGTCGGGCGTGGCTCCGATGGCGCAAGTGAGCGAGCTTGAGGGCGCGGGCGGCAAGGGCTCGCTGCGTCCGGATACGGTGGTTCCATCGCTGGATCGTGCCGTGGTGATGCCCGCTGCGCCGGATACCGACCAGGTGTTCTTCAAGGTGCCGAAGGTGATTGAACGCTAGGGGTCAGGTGTCAAGGATCAGGGGTCAGAAAAGCAGGGAACAGGCATCAGGGAACAGAAAGACAGGGACTCGGGACCGGGGAAGGTTGCGATTGAATATCGAAACTAAGACAGCAGAGACGTATGTCGCGAAGACAAAGACCTTTGCCGAGTTGCGGGATGGGATTGTCTCGGGCAGCGTGAAGGCCGCCGATCTCGCAGCCGAGTACTACGAGCGCATCGAGCAGGTGAATCCGCGGCTGAACGTGTATTTGAGCCTGACCAAAGAACGCGCGGCCGAGCAGGCTGCGAAGGTGGACGCACTGGCGGCGAAGGGCGATCCGCTCCCCCCGCTGGCAGGCATTCCCGTGGGCATCAAGGACGTGCTGGTAATGAAGGGCGCTCCGGCTACGGCGGGGTCAAGAATTCTCAAGGGCTATCGGCCTCCTTATGATGCAACGGTGGTGAGCAAGCTGGAGGCGGCAGGCGCGGTGCTGCTGGGCAAGCTGAACTGCGACGAGTTTGCCATGGGCTCTTCCAATGAGAATTCGGCATACGGGCCGGTGCGGAATCCCGTGGATACGGATCGCGTGCCGGGCGGGTCGAGCGGTGGTTCGGCGGCGGCTGTGGCGGCCAATATGGCGGTGGCGACGCTGGGCACAGATACCGGCGGATCGATTCGTCAGCCGGCCAGTTTTTGCGGAGTGGTAGGCGTGCTGCCGACGTATGGGCGTGTTTCGCGATATGGATTGATCGCGTTCGCCTCGTCGCTGGATCGCATTGGACCGTTTGCGGGGAACGTGCGCGACGCGGCGACGATGCTGGGTGTGATTGAGGGGCTGCGTATCGGGGTTCCCGTAGAGTATTTCGGCGAGGGGCTTGACCCGGAGGTGCGTGAGCGGATCGAGAGCGGCATCAACTCTCTGCAGGCGGCGGGATGCACAGTAAAGCCAGTCTCGCTGCCGCACACGCGCTATGCCATTCCGGTGTATTACCTGGTGGCTACGGCGGAGGCGAGCGCCAACCTGGCGCGGTTTGACGGCGTGCGCTACGGGTATCGGTCACCTTCGTCTGACACGCTGTCGGCGATGTATGACCACTCTCGCGATGAGGGTTTTGGAGCCGAGGTCAAGCGGCGCATTCTGCTGGGGACGTATGCGCTGAGCGCCGGATATTACGACGACTACTATCTGAAGGCGCAGCAGGTGAGGCGATTGCTGGCGGAAGAGTTCATTCGCGCATTCGCCGAAGTCGACGCGATTGTAACGCCGACGGCGCCGACGCCTGCGTTCAAACTAGGTGAAAAGACGGGCGATCCGCTGGCGATGTATTTGGCGGATATTTATACGGTTACGGCGAGCCTCGCGGGGATCTGCGGGGTGACGGTGCCGTGCGGGGCCACCAAAGCCGGGCTGCCGGTGGGGATGCAGGTGTTGGCTGCGCGCTTGAATGAGGGCACAGCGTTTCGCGTGGCGCGGGCGGTGGAAGCGGCGCAGAAGTAGAAGCGGGTAAGCAATGCATGTGCAGTGGCGGATCGCGGTTGGGTTGATTGCAATGGGCGCATGGTTCGCTTGTTCCCCAGTGGTGCTGGCGGCTCCTCGAAAGGTTCATGTTGTGGGTCTGGGTGCGGCGAAACGCGTGCCATATTCCAAAGCAGGAGACCCGGCGGGAGCGGCCGCGGGCGAGAATGCGCTGAAGATTCGTCCGCTGGTAGTAGATGGCCAGGTGAAGGAGTGGACCACCGGGGACGCACATGACGTTACGGATCGCAGCTTCGTAGTGCGGCGGGTGTTGCGGCTTAATGATGCGCTGCCTGGAGACAAGCCTGCGGTGGGCGACAAACATTGGGTTTGGCAGCGTGGGCCGTGGCTGCTGGTGGATCGCGTGACGGGGCATGTCACGGCGCTGAAACTGCCGGATTACGACCCCGGCGTGAGCCAGGTGAGCTGGTTCCGCGACTACGGGGCGTATTGCGGGGTGACCGCGAGCGGAAAGAGCCTGTTTGCCGTGGTGGCCCAGGTAGCGGCGCGCAAGCCGGTGCTGGCAAAGAAGCTGGCGGCGCTGGATGGGGAAGGCCGCACCGACATGATATGCGGCGCGGCGGAATGGCAGCGGGAGCCGCTGCGGGCTACGTTTCACCCGGCGGGAAAAGATGCGGTGAGCTTCGATATTGTTCCCGGATCGGCGGTGCTGGTTGAGGAGTCGGGCGACGATGCGGATACAGCGCAGCAAGCGAAGACAAATTAGAGAGTCTTGAGATTGCTGAAAAGCAACCGCAAGCCCCCTCCGACTTCGCGCAGGGCAGACTTTCGACTCGCTGCACTCTTTCTGGATGACTGCATCCAAATAGGGGAAATCAATTGCGGGGGAACTCTGATGGAATCTCTTGACAATTTATTGGTGAAGGCGGAGGCGGCACATGGGCACCTGTGCGCGGGACAGATTCTGGGTGTGCGGATGGCGCTGCTGGGACTGGAGCGGCTCGGAATTGAAGATCCGCTGGGGGCGGACCGCAAGCGGCTGGTGACCTACGTCGAAATTGACCGCTGCGCAACGGACGCGATTGGGATGGTTACGGGCTGCCGGCTGGGCAAGCGCACGCTCAAGTTTCGCGACTGGGGCAAGATGGCGGCGACGTTTGTAGATCTTGCCGCGGGGCGCGGGGTGCGGATTGTGGCACTGGAGGGGTCGCGGGAGCTGGCGCGCGAGCTCTATCCGCAGATTGAAAACAAAAGCAAGCAGCAGATGCAAGCCTATCGCGAGTTGACGGATGCGCAGCTTTTTCGCGAGGAGCAGGTCAAAGTGGCGGTGGACCCGGCGGAACTGCCGGGCTACAAGGCGGATCGGGTGGTCTGCGAGCGGTGCGGCGAGGGTGTGAATTTTGGGCGCTTCGAAGACGTTGACGGGCAGCGGCTTTGCCTGAGCTGCGCGCGGCCTGAGCAACGCTACTGGGAAACCGGTGAGTGAGCGGAGCGCGGATGGAGCGAGCGGACAACTTGCGCGCCTTGACACGCCTGCGGCTACGCATTTCTTATCTCTATTAGGCCTTCTTTTGGAAACCGCCTGGAACGTGCGCTGGGAAAGCAGCGTGGCTTCCGGTGGCGCTTCCCGGAGAAGACCGTGTCGAACAGGAAGCAGACGGTGAGCTGGGTCACTGGCTTGTATGCGGGCGTGGGGTTAGGCTTCAGATGCCGGCAAAGCAAGCGGGCCCGTCTTCCAGAGCCTGAGCCGGACGCACCAGGAGGCCAGGACAATTCCCGGAGACAAACTTATCTTTCAGGCGTCTGCCGCGGCGGATGAGCTTGTGCCCTGAGCGGCGGCATGAAGGCGCGGCAAGTGGTGAGCAAAGGATGAATGTGACGATGAGTTTCGCATTATTGGCGGCAGCGCCCGCCGGGGGCGGAAGCAGTATTCCAATGCTTCTGCCTTTATTGTTGATACCGGTTCTTTACCTGGTAATGATTCGTCCGCAGCAGAAGCGCCAGAAGCAATGGCAAGAGATGCTCGGCAGCATCAAGACCGGCGACAAGGTGACCACTTCGGGGGGAATCCGCGGCATCATCATGTCGATCAAGGACGATGTCATCGTGATTCGAGTGGCGCCGGACAACATCAAGCTGGAAGTGGTGAAGAGTGCGATCGCCTCGGTGACCACGCAGGAAACCTCTTCGGGTTCTTGAGTTTTGGATGGGACTCCGGGGTGATTTCGCGATAATCTGGTCATTCCGGCACGGCAGCGGATTGGATCTACAGCAGTTCGACACGATGCGATAGTGCTTTGAACTAGAGAATTGGAACAATGAAGAAGAATCTGAAGAACAAAATAGCCCTGATTGTTGCGATCCTTTTGATTTGCATCTACGGAATCATTGGTGTGCCTTCCGGCTTCACCGGAAGGGCGCTGTTGCAATCGATGTCTCAACGAATCCATCTTGGTCTGGACCTTCGAGGCGGCGCGCACCTGATTTTGAGGGTGGTGGTGTCGGAGGCAGTAAGCGCCGAAACGAATAACACTGCGGCGCAGATACAGCAGGACTTAAAAAAGGCCAATCTGGCTTATTCTCAGGTGCATTTGCTCGATCCGGCCAAACCGGAAGTCATCAGCATTGAAGGCACTGACCCTGCAAGTTCCAGCGCGTTCCGAACTCTATTGGATACCAAGTATTCCAATGAGTACGACCTAAACAGCGGCGCAAATAATTCCTGGACGCTAACCATGAGGCCGGCGGCACTAAGGGCACTCCAGACGAAGACCGTCGAACAAGCGATCGAGGCCATTCGTGACCGGGTCGACGCGTTGGGCGTAAGTGAGCCAGTCATACAACAATATGGCCTGGGTGACAACCAGATCCTCGTGGAGTTGCCGGGCATTGAGAACGAGAGTGATATCGAAAAGATCATCCAGGGAACAAATCGTCTTGAGATTCACGCTGTTGTTGGAGGCCCCTACAAAGATGAGCAAGATGCGGCAGCAAGTTTAGGAGGCACAGTACCACCAGACGAAGAGCTTAAAAATTTCTCGGGCGTATTGGCGAATGGCTCTGGTGCCGGAAGCGTTTATGTACTGCAACGTGTCTCGATTGTGGCTGGCACGGATTTCCGATCCGCCAATCCGGGTACGGATCAAGCCGGGCGTCAGAACGTTCGATTCACTCTTACCAATGAAGCTGGGGAACGATTCTACGACTACACAAGTAAGAATGTCAGCCGTAGTATGGCGGTCGTCATGAATGACCAAGTGCGCGAAGTAGCCACGATCCAAAGTGCGATTCGCGACAGCGGAGAAATTACCGGCAGCTTCTCGCAAGATGAAGTTACCGCGCTTTCAAAGTTGCTGAGTACTGGAGCACTGCCGGCATCTTTGACGCAACTTGAGAAACGTTTTGTTGGTGCGACGCTGGGCACGGATTCAATCCGTCAGGGCGTGACGGCGGCCATCGTCGGCGTGCTATTGGTCATGATTTTCATGCTCGTTTACTACAGGGGCTCCGGAATCAACGCAGATCTGGCGTTGATCTTGAACCTGGTGATACTGCTTGGCGTCATGGGCCTTTCTAGCTTAGTGGGGGCTTCGCTTACATTGACGCTGCCAGGAATTGCCGGAGTGATTCTAACAATTGGTATGGGCGTGGATTCGAATGTTCTGATCTTCGAGCGCATTCGCGAAGAGGTGCGCGCGGGCAAGGCTCCTTCGGCGGCCGTGGACCAGGGATTTGCTCACGCTTGGCTGACTATCGTCGATACCCACGTGACCACGATTGTTTCGGCGCTTATTTTGATGATTGTTGGAAGCGGGCCAGTAAGAGGATTCGCTGTCACGTTAAGCGTCGGTCTAGTCGCAAACCTGTTCACAGCGGTCTTTGTTTCGCGGGTGATTTTCGATGCCCACGTCAACAAGCTGAAGCCCGGAGAATTGGTTTCAATTTAGACCCCGCAGTTGGATGCAGGGTAGCGATAGGAAACATTGAATGCCGGAGCTCGTGGGGTTCCGGTCGAAGGAAGGCAGAGAACCAGTGGAATTGTTTCGCAGCGTAAATGTGGATTGGTTGGGGAAGAAGTGGTATTTCCTTGGCTTCTCATTGATTTTCAGCTTGGCTGGCATCATCTCCATGGCCAGTCATTGGGCGCACACCGGAGCCCCTGTTCCTCTCGGCGTGGATTTTCGCGGCGGAACACAGGTTCAGGTGCAGTTCACCCAATTCCCGGATACAAACAAGATCCGCCAGGCAATTGCCGCAGCGGGAATCAAGGATGCAAGCATTCAGAGCATCCAAGACATAAGTGAAGCTCGCGGTAACGAAGTACTCATTAGCTTGCCGGAGCAGCACGATGAATCCTCCCTGGACGCAGGTCGCAAAGAAATCGTCGATGCCCTCCAGGCGCATTACAACAACCCCTTTACTGTGCGCAATGTGCAGGTTGTGGGTCCCACAGTTGGCCGCCAACTTGAGTCGAAGGCAATCCAGGCGACGCTCCTCTCTCTCGCCGGAATGCTGGTCTATCTCTGGTTCCGCTTCCAGCTGATCTATGGCGTTGCAGCGGTGGTCGCGTGCTTCCACGACACGTTAATTACAGTCGGCGCGTTTGCGCTGCTGGATTCGTTTGGTTTCACGGGCCTGGAAATCAGCTTGACCGTTATTGCGGCCATTCTGACGCTGGTGGGCTATTCAATGAACGACACCATCGTTGTGTTCGACCGCATCCGCGAGAACCTGCGCCTCAGCCGGCGCGAGTCGCTTCCGGATGTCGTAAATCGCAGCATCAACCAGACGCTGAGCCGGACGGTGTTGACGTCGGGGCTGACATTCATGACCGTGCTCTCGCTGCTGGTATTTGGCGGGCCGGTGCTGCGCGGTTTCTCGTTTGCATTGGTGGTGGGAATTTTGATCGGTACCTATTCTTCGATTGCCGTGGCGGCGCCGATGCTGGTGGCCTGGCAGGAGTGGCGGGCGGCAAGCGGCAAGGCCGTTGCGTTACCTGCGGCAAAGCGTTCAAAGGTTTAGAAATCGAGGATGAGGCTGCACCATTTTTGCAGCATGTTTTGCATGTGTGAGGTAGTTCTGATATAGGTGAAGCACGCTTTTGGGAGCGTTTTCATACGCGGGAACATTTGTGGTTCCTGCGGTGTCTAAGTAGAGGTAACTGACACCCGATTCGAGGCTGGCTATGTTTGAAGATTCCACGTTTGAATCCGGAGGCAGGATCAAGAGCAAGAGCAGGTATTGGATGATGGTGACATTCATCACCAACGGCTCCATACTGCTGCTGCTTATCCTCATTCCGCTGATCTATCCCGAGGCACTGCCCAAGGCTGCGATGCAGACTCTGCTGGTAGCGCCGCCGCCTCCTCCTCCGCCACCGCCGCCACCGCCACCGGCAGAGGTCATCAAGGTGGTTCACGTGCAGTCGGAGATGATGAACAACCAACTGACTGCGCCAACGCGCATTCCGCACGACATTAAGATGGTCGCAGAGAAGGAAGCGCCGCCGAGTTCATTTGGCGTAGCAGGCGCCGAAGGTCTTGGAGGCAGCTCCACTGGCGTTCTCGGAAGCGTATTCGGTTCTGGCGGACCCAAGGTGCAGGCAGCGCCGCCCAAGAAAGTAAACATCTCAGCTGGTGTGGCCGTTGGTATGTTGATTCAGAAGACCACGCCGATTTATCCGCCGATCGCCAAGGCTGCGCGTGTTTCCGGCACGGTGGTGATCCAGGCAACGATTTCCAAGCAAGGAACGATCGAAGGTCTGCGCGTTGTAAGCGGACCGGCCATGTTGCAGCAAGCAGCCATGGACGCGGTGAAGTCCTGGCGTTATCGGCCCTACCTGCTCAATAATGAGCCGGTTGAAGTGGAAACCACGGTGAACGTGATCTTCACCCTGGGTGGATGATGAACCTTTTGGCTCTTTTCTGAGATTTTGGAAAGAGCTTTATTTTTGACCTGAATGCGAATCCCGAAAGAGCCGCATTCCAAGCAACTGTAAAGCAGTCGCAGTTCACAAACTCCTTAGGAGGAACGATTCAGTGATTCTCGCTCAGCTCGCACATTTCGCTTCGCATACGGTCAACAGCCTGGCCTTTTTTCAGGAAGAGCAGGCGGTAGGCTTCAGCCCTCTGGATCTATGGCAGCACATGGGATGGGCGGTACGCATTATCGCCATTGTCCTGTTCATCGAGTCGATCTGGTCCTTGGCCGTTATGATCGATCGCTACCTGTACTTCTCTGCCGCCCGCAAGCAGTCGCGCGAATTTGCGCCCAAGGTTGCCGGCGCCCTGAAGGACAGCAAGCTTGAAGAAGCAATTAAAATCGCCGATCGCAGCAAGAAGTCGCATCTCGCGGAAGTTGTAACCGCTGGCCTGCAGGAATTCCGCGCTTCTGGCGGAACGGCCACCGAGAGCAACATCGAGAGCTCCGGCCGCGCTTTGGAGCGGGCTGAGGCCATCGTACACGCCAAGCTGAAGAGGGGCCTTTCCGTACTGGCCACCATCGGCGCTACGGCTCCCTTCGTAGGTTTGCTCGGCACCGTCATCGGCATTCTCCACGCCTTCCAGCAGATCGCCACCCAGAAGACTTCAGGTATCGGCGCAGTGGCCGGTGGTATTTCTGAAGCCCTGGTCACCACGGCGTTTGGTTTGCTGGTGGCAATTCCGGCGGTTATGACCTTCAACTATTTCACGGGACGTGTCGAAGCTTTCGACGTGGAGATGGACAACTCCTCAAGCGAGCTGGTCGACTACTTCATCAAGCAGAGCAACAGGCGCTAAGCGCCGCGTTAACAGGCTCGAGCGAGAGACTTCAGAGGGCAGGAGAGCGGCAACGCTGTCCTGTCCCAGGTTTCAAGTATCGCGTCTGCAACGTGGCAAGCTGACTATGCCGGAAGCCCTCCGGAATAGAAATTCTAGAGGCATGGAGCCGAAAATGGGAATTGCAGTTCGTAACGAAGGAAGCAAGGTCAACTCCAACATCAACGTGACCCCGATGGTGGACGTGATGCTGGTTTTGCTGATCATCTTCATGGTCATCACCCCCATGCTCCAAAACAAGGTCGCCGTCGATATGGCCAAAGTGGATAACGCCGTCCCGATGCCGGACGCCGACAAGGAAGATGCAATTGTCGTGGCCATCACCCGGGACGGGGGCGTGTTCCTGGGCCAGAACAAGGTTGCGACGAGCGAACTCGGCAGTCAGGTTCGCGAGAAACTGGCTGACACACCAGGCAAGACAATCTTTATCCGCGCAGATGCGCGTGCGCAATTCCGCGGGGTGGAAGATGCCATCGACGCCGTGCGTTCAGCTGGTGTGGATGCAGTGGGTCTGTTGACGCAGAGGCGCGAGAACAACCTCTCCGGTGGCCAGTGAGTCCTTACCCGAGCGCGATGTCTATAACGATTTGCAGGAAACGAGGAGTTTAAAGCCATGTCAATGACAACTGGAGGCGGGGGAGCCTACTCGTCGGACATCAATGTTACGCCCATGATTGATATTCTGCTGGTGCTCTTGATCATCTTCATGGTGATTGTGCCAGTGGTGCCGAGAGGTCTTGATGCGCTGGTTCCGCAGCCGCCGAAGACCCCGCAGCAGCAACAGCCAACGGACCGCACCATCGTGGTACAGGTTTTGTACCGCCCCGGCGCTGCCCCCATCTACAAGATCAACGAAACCGACGTAGCGAAAGCGGATTTGGGACCGCGCCTGACTGAGATCTATGCAAATCGCGCCGAGCGGGTCATGTTCGTCAAGGGCGACGACGACTTGAATTTCGCTTATGTTGCGGAAGTCATCGACATTGCGAAGACGGCGAACGTGGAGCACATCGGCATGATGACGCCGAAGATTATGGCTGGGCAGTAGGTCGAAGCAGGTTTGGGGCGTTTCTAGAAAGCGATCACTCTGCGATCTACAGAAGTGATCGAGATAAGCCACGCGGCTGGGGTGGATCACGTAGGGTTAATCACTCCCAAGGTGACGGCGGGGATTTAGGCGATTCGACTCGTGGGTTCGCGGTCCGCAACCGGCTAATTTAAGCGGTGCTCGCTTACAGGGGGACTAACAGGAGTACAATTCTTTTTCATCCTGATTTCGGAGACTCCCGCCTGTATCAGGATGCTTGAATATCAAGGCGTCGCAATGGATAGCACGACCTGAAGGAGAAGGATACCAACATGAATGGACCCGCACGAATTACGGTGCTCACGGTTGCTTTGGCCGGCATGGTGCTTTCCATGGGCGGGTGCAACCGCCTCGCAGCCCGTGACCAATTGAACAAGGGAGTGGCGGCATACAAGAGCGCCCATTACGAAGAGGCGATCGGACACTTCCAGAAAGCCACAGAACTCGATCCGTCGTTGCCGATGGCGAAGAGCTACCTGGCGACAGCGCTGGCGCAGAACGTGGTTCCCGGACTGGATACTCCGGAGAATATGAAGAATGCGCAGCAGGCGATCAGCATGTTCCAAGAGGTTTTGACGAAAGAGCCGAACGATGTGAACAGCCTCAAGAATATTGCGGCGATTAATTTCAGCATCAAGAAGTTCGATGAGGCCAAGGATTATCAGAAGCGGGTTTTAACCGCCGATCCGAAGGACGCCGAGGCCGCATATACCATCGGCGTTATCGATTGGACCCTCGCGCACGAGAATGCATTGAAAGCGTTGGTGCCGGCTGGCACCAATGACGACGGTGAAGGCAACTTGAAAGCGCCTAAACCGGTGATGGAAAAGATCAAGGCGCAGAATGCAACGTTGGTCGATGAGGGATTGCAGTACCTCAACCAGGCGATGGCCAATCGCGCCAATTATGACGAAGCCATGTCCTATATCAACTTGATGTACCGGCGCAAGGCGGATGTGGACTACGGCAATGCGGAAGCAGTGAAGGCCGACGTCGCTGCGGCCAAGGACTGGAGTTCCAAGGCCATGGGAACCCGCAAGGCGAACGAAGCCAAGAAGGAAAAGGGTCCTGGTGGCATCACGATGGATTCGAGCGGCAACCTGAAATAACACTCAGGATATCGACAATTGGAAACGGCCTCCGCTTTTGCGGGGGCCGTTTCCTTGTGTAGTGTATTGCCGGTATTCAGAACCAGTGATCGTGCATGCAATGAAGGAACCCTCTGGTGATGGGGTATCGAGAGGCAGAACCCAGTACGGAATCGATCCCGCACTTGGGGCACAGCGCGGTCTGCTCGTTGTCGATCCACTCGGTAATCTCGCCCGGTGAGAAGATCTACCAGAATCGGCAGCCTTGGGCGAACTTTGTGCGGAAGCATTGCTCGGCCCCTAAAACGATTGGGGGACTCAGGACCTCAAGACTGTCGGTGATTTTAGGGTAGATAAACTTGCCAAACTCGAACTCGATCCAAAACCGAGCACAACCGGCATCTGCGACTTCTATTACATCCCCGGTCCAAGGATTGGGAAAAATACCATCCCTGATTTCGTTTTTACACACTGAACCGAACTCCGGAATGTCGCGCCTACTGGGGCCCGCCTCCAAATCCCACGCCGAAGTCGAGACCGCTTCTGGTCGAAGCTCACAACGCACTGTGCAGATATAGTTCTCCTCATGCGGAACACCGTCGGTCTTAAGAAGAACCACAGGCCGGCCTTTCCCAACCCATTGACCGGACTGGATCACGGTGTAGTGCTCGGAGCCCTCAATCAAGGCTGGGATGTCCTCGAACCTCTCGGGGTTCAAACGGTCCCATTCAGGCACTGAGACTTTCTTGCCAGTCATTGGATTGGTCCCCCACCGCAACCTTCCCGAGGGCTTTGCAACAACGAGCCCCGGAAGAAAGCGCTGACGGTCGGAGATGGGACTGAACTTGAATTGCGATACAAGCTCGTCAAAGAAGCTTGCAACCTGAGCCGAATCGGGGACAAATTCGGAATCAACTGAAATCAGGGTATGAATGTACTGTTCCATAGAGCTCGCGGATTTGGTGTAATCAGCATACATCTCTGGAGCTCGATTTATGTTGCGTAATGAATCTGAAAGACCCCTCCACAAGAGCCGCTAGGCGATTCAACCGCACATGATTCACGGCACAACATGAGTGCACTTATGTAGTGCTCAACATAATCGCACGAACTGCTCTGCAACTCGGGTCGATTTCGCGAGCAATGGTCGTGTGCGCGCACACGACCCTGAAGAAGTCCTTGCACGGAGTGATTCATGGAACTCCAAGTCACACAGGAAGTTCCTTGTCGCAGAAAGTCAGTCTACTTTTGTCCTTCTTTGAGAATCTGTTCGGCGAAGTAGTTGCGGACTGTGGCCTGGTCGCCGAGCATTTCAAAGTATGCGTTCTTGAGCATCTGGGCGTGGTTTTCGCGGAGTTGCTGGCGGACCGCCTGCTGCACGCTGGGATTATTCAACTCGCGCTGACCCGCGGGCTCGCGCGCAAGCAGTTTGTAAACCGCGAATCCGACCGGGCCTCGTGCGGGGCCCGAGCCGCCAAAGATGGGCATGACATCGGTGATCTGGCCGAGCTTGAGTTTGCTGATCGCGGCGAATGCAGCCGGGTCTCTTTGCTGCAAAGCGGATTCCGCGACAAATCCCATGTCGCCGCCACTTGAAGCGGTGTTCGGATCTTCAGAGAAATTCATGGCCAGACCGCTGAAGTCCTCGCCAGTCTCAAGGCGAGTGTGCACCGTCTGGATTTTCTTGCGCGCATCGGCCTCGCTTGAGGCCTTGCTGTTTTGCAGGTTGCCAGATTGCGGCGAGGGCGAGCCGGTGACGACAATCCAGGCCAGATGGTATTGCGGCTCGATAACGTTGAATTCAGCACGGTGCGCCGTGTAATAGCTGCCGATATCCGAATCTGTGATGTTGATTTTCGATTCGATTTCCTTGTTCAGGAGTTTTTCCTTGGTCAGCGAGCGGCGAATGTCGCGCTTGAGGTCATCGAGGCTAAGGTTGCGCTGCTTGAGCTGCTTATCGAATTCCTCTTGCGTGAAGGGCGCTTTGAACTCGGTCAGCTTGACGTTTACGTCTTCGTCAGAGGCGGCGAGGTTGAGCTTGGCGGCGCGCTGCAAGAGGATCTCGTCGTTAATCATCTGGCGGAGCATGTTGAGGCGAACAATATTGGCCTGTTCGGGGCTTGGCTCCTGAGGATTGTCGCTGATGGTGGCTTTGTATGCCTTGTCCAATTCGGAGCGCAGAATCTCCTTGCCGTTGACGGTCGCCATCACGTCAGGTGAAGGAGGGCGATGGCACGCGGCCAGTGCGGTGAACAATAGGCTAGTTGACAGTGCCAGGGCAACGGAGGTGCGATGTTGAAATACAGAAGCTTGGACTTGCAACCTGTTTCTCCTGTGGAGCCCGCAAAAGCCCCCGGCATTACAGGATAAATCCCATGGCCGGGGCTGCAATACTGCGGCCCTCACTTTCCGGGTTCCCGCCGCGCCGCCACAGTTCTCACGATGAAGGCACTTGCAATGGCGCGGCTGAGCAAACTCCTAATGGCCGGCGCCTGCCGGCTTTTGGCCAGCGCCTGCGGGCGTCGCGGAAGGCGCCGGGGTTGGGGCAGGCGGAGGCGGCGGTTCCACTCCTTTGGCGCGCAGTGCTCGATCGATGACTATCCAGACTTGTTGCTCGGGAACGGCGCCGGTAATGTGCTCGCCGTCGATAAATATCGAGGGCGTGGAGTCGATTCCCAAAGCTTCAGCTTCTTTGGCCGAAGCGTGAACTTGCGTTTCGTCCTGCTGCAAAAGGCAGGCATCGAGCTTGGCTCCGTCCAATTTGGCAAGGGTGGCCTGCTGGCGAGCGATTCGGTCCAAGGCCGCGAAGCTCTTTTGGGGGTTGTGGTCCTCGCCGCTGATCTCTTGGCCGTGAGAGTGAATGTAATCCACATAGGTCCAGTAAGCCCCGCCGTTCTGCGCAGCCATGCAGTTGGCGTCAACAGCGGCGTGCATGGCCCAGGGGTGCAAATCTACAAGCGGATAGTCCTTGTAGATGAAGCGCACTTTGCCCTCGTAGCGGTCGAGCGTGGTGGGGAATAACGAAGTGTGCATTCTGGCGCAATAGGGGCATTGGAGGTCGTCGAAGTTGACGACTGTGACCTTGGCGTCAGGATTGCCGCGGATGGGTCTCCCGGCAACGTCGATCGAGTTGGCTGGATCTTTGGAGAGGTCGAAGGTTTCGAGGCGGGCCAGGGACTTTCCGTCGGTCGAGATGAGGAATTCAACTCCCGTGGATTTTCCACCGCGGGTCAAGGTAACCGGCAGGGTGTCGTAGCCGTTAATCTTGCTTGGTTTGCGCGCGCCGATGGTTACGTTGTAATCCTGCGGCACATTGAACTGGGAGCGAACCAGGACTTCGATGCGGCGGTTCAGCGTGGCGTCAGGGGAGCCAGGGGCAGGAGTGAGCGACAAAGAAATGGGGAAAATTGGCCCCAGCCCTCCGGCTTCCACCCCATCGCGCAAAGACCGCGCGCCGGGGACCCCGGGTTGCGGCGCAAATCGCCCCATACTTTGTTGTCATCCTCGACGGTGGACCCGCCACAGCCTTCGGATTCCGCCTCGTATGGCACGATTTTCCCTCGCAACGCCGACCGCGCGAAAGTTCATAACAGGCTCTTGGGGTACGCCTGGCGCATCTATATTGTGACGACCCGAGGGGCGATGATCGAAGCGAATGTCTCAGGTAATAACTGGCGGCTATATATATTTCGCCGCCCGCGTGTGGGTGGCGGATGAAGGCCGCTGCGGTTCCGATTGACACCTCAAACCGGGCTCGGTTTCTTAACGAAGTATTGTTTCCCAAGATCCATCGTCGAGGGAGTAGACTTAGGCGTTTTTGATCGGAGAAAGACATGAAGTATGTGATCAGCTGGTTCGAGCGCCCGCAAGGCTCTCCCACGGAGTACGAGAATGCCCAGAAGCGAATCCTTGAAGTGTTTGGGCAATGGAAGGCACCATCCAACTTCAAGATCGAGTTCTTCGTGATCCGCGTGGGCGAGTGGGGTGGGCATATGTTGATGGAGTGCGACGATCCGGTAACAATTCACAAGTTCTGTTCGATGCTCCCCTCCTTTGTATTCCAGGTGCACCCGGTCATTCCAGTTGAGGATGCAGTCCGGGGCGAACTCGAAGTCATCGCCTGGCGCGATGGAATCAAAGGTAAATGAACTCTTCCCGCTTTCTTCCTCTCCGCTTGGAAGGATTAAGCAGTGACATGCTCCAGTACTCCCGCCCGGGTGACGGCGATGACGCTGATGTCGTCGCCCTGTCCGAAGTTTTTTGAAACGGCAGACCAATGAATCAATAGGCGGGCGGGGCAGATGGGTCGTGGAAGACCGTGTTGGAGTGGCGGATGTCGCCCACGGAGCCGAAGTTGGCCAAGGTAAAGCTGTAGAGATACTGGGTTTCGTCGCGGACCGAGCCGAGGGCGAAGCGGCGGTAACCCACGCTCAGGCCGCAGCAGTTCCAGTTGTAAACGGTCTGTATGCCGGCGTATTGGAGCGCGCCGTGGACAAAGTCGTAGCCGCCGTTCGCAGCGAGATTGAATCCGCCGCCGTTGGCTTTGCCAATGTTGAGGAAGGGCTGCAATTGCTGGCTCTGAATGATGGTGGCGGAGCTGCCCTTCTCATCAACGGCGTTGAGCAGGGAGTGGCCAATGCCGAGGGTGGTACGACCCCAACTGTAGCCCGCGTAGAGGTTGTCTGCGCCGAGGCGGCCGCCCCTGGGGTCATAGTCCATGTCCCACTCGATGCGCAGGTTGTCGATGGCTTCGAAGCGAAGGCGCGAAGTGAGAGGCGAAAGATTGCGCGGCGTGGTGAGGAACGCAATTCCGCTAAGGTCGAGTGTGGTGTCGAAGACGTTGCGGCGATTGGGAATGATTGCGCCGCCGAAGCTGGGGTCAAGGAAGTATTTCTGTGCAATTTGCCAACTGGCCCATTCGCGGAGTTGAGAAGGGCAGCCGTTGGGCGAATCGCTCTTTTCAATTGGGCAGGGTTTGGGGTCCGCGGCGCGCAAAAAGAAGCGTTGCGTCAATGAGAAACCAACTTCGTTGGTATCGGTCGCAACATCGGCGGTGTCAACGAGGGAGATATTGCGGGCCATGGACCCAATGCCGCGTACGAGCCTGTACGAGACCTCGGGCTCAATTACGTGGCGCAATTGACGATTCCAGCGCGTGAGGGAAAAGTCCCGTTCGAGAGCAGGCGGGCGCACGTCGATGGAGGCTTCAATATCGGTACGGCTGAGCGGATCGTGGCTCACAGTAGGAGTGCCGCCGTTGGCGCCAGTCAGATCGGGAGTTTGACTTCCGCTGTAGAACGCGCCGCGCAAAGCTGCTTGGGGTACGATGCTCCAACCGTCGGCGACCAGCGGGAGAGAAAGATGGGGGTACAAGTCGATACGGCCTAAATTGCGAGCGTGATATCCGAACTCTGAGCGACCGAGGTAGCTGACGGACGAGCCCATGCCCCAGTAAAGCGGAGAGCGGCCCAGCGGCTCATCGAGTACATCGAAGCGGAGGCTGGGCAGATGGAGGATTCGCACTTCGTCGCCGGCGTTGGGGCTTGCGAAATTCTGCATGCGGTCGAAATAGCCAGACGAGATCAGTCCATTGTGGGAATGAGTAAGGGAGACATTGCTATGGACCTCGGAGCTGACGGCCAGAGCGTAGTTGTCGTTGAAGACAAGCTTGTAGACGTAGCTGGAGAGGTACTCCGTGTTGACCGCGACACGCGTGGAGGGCGTCAGATCGAGGCGGCCGAGGGCCATGATGTTCAGGCCGCCCTGGCTGACCAAGCCGGCGGCCGGGGGAGTGGCCTGGATGCCGCGGTCGAGCAGGGCATTCCAGCGCACGTTGAGGCTGTTGAGGCCCGCGCCCTTGTAGCGGAAGTCGCCGTTGGGCGCGAAGCCGCGCTTGCTGTAATACTCCGCGCCGATGATCATGTCCATGCTGCGATTGAGGACGATGTAAACCTGCTCGCCGAGAGTGAGACCTTTGATGGAAGAGTTGCTAATTACCGGGATGAGGAATCCGCTTTCGCGGCCGGTTTCGTCGACCGGATGGCGAAGATAGGGCACGTAGAAGATGGGCAGGCCAAAGAGCTTGAAGAAGATGTTCGATGTGGATGCCTTGCCGTTAGAGACGGTGATGGCATGGGAGATCAATTGCCAATCGGGGCGGGGAAGGCGGCAGTTGGTCATCGAGCCATCGATCACCTTGTAGCTGCCTTCGCCAGTTTGGATGAGAACCCGGCCGGAAAAGAGAAATGGGTTGGTGGTGGAGTAGACCGTGGTTCGGCCGGCTCGACGCACGCCCATTGATCCGTTCACGTTGTAGAAGCGCGCGGTGTGCATGTTGAGGTGCATGTCTCCATGCGTGGCCTCGATGTAGGCGTCGCTGGGCCCGCCGGTGACTTGCAGATTGCCGTCGGCCTCCAACTCGGAGGTGGACTGGTGGTAGACGATCTTGTCGGCGCGGATAGTGTATTCGCGATAGTGGATGACGACGTTTCCGCTGAGAGTCAGGGTGTCGCCGACGCGAGTTTGGCGGTCGGCTTCAATGCGAACCGGCACTCCGGTGGCGGGTGCGGGCTCGGGTTGCGCGACAGGGAGAACTTCCTGACCGGGATCCTCGGGAAGCTGAGCGCCGGTGTCCTGGGGAGTGGAATTGGAAATGGTCGAGGAATTATTTTGAGGGGGTAACGCATTGGTCAACACCTGTCCTGCAAGTTGCAGGTGACAGAGAGTCAGCACCGTGATAAACACGAGATTGCGAGGACGCATCGAGGACCAAGGCCAGCATAGCAAATGCGAGCGCAGGTTAAGGGACTCGGCAAGGTCTGATTTGGTTAGTGTTACTTAGAAACAACGTGCGTAGTCAGGGCCTGATTGCGCGCCAGAGATCAACATAGGACGGGGTTTGAATGCTGACCCAGGGACTACCATAGAAGGGAATTTAGAGTTTTGAGCACATTACCCAATTCGCCCGTGCCACAGCCATCGTGGAAGCAGGAAGTCAATCGCCGCATTGCGGAACATAAAAACCGTAAAGGGTTATCGGTTGTAGATCTGAACGCGCCGTCCGAGACGCAGGGTGCAGCAAACAGTCGTGCCGCAAAAGCGGCTGCGCGCGTGGCAGAGCGCTATGCGAAGGCTCCCACCTACAGCGAGATGCAGGCTGCGGAGGCTCGGGCCGCTGTGCGCTCCGCTGAAGCTGCCACGCGGGCTGCGATTGAGGCGCAGGCCGCAGCAGAAGCGGCCCTGCGAAACTTCGAGACGAGCGAGAACGACGAAGAATGCAAAGAGCAGGTGGACTCAGGATTCGCGCGCGAGCCGAGAGAGCGGCAGGCATGGGAACCCGCAAAGCCCGAGCTGACGATTTCGGAAACGGAGCCCGCGATGGAGATTCGCTGGGCGCCGGAGATGCCGGTTAGAACTGCTGCGGAACAAGCGCGGTATGAGACGCAACGAGAATATCGGGGCGATGCGGCGCGGAGTTATGAGGCATCCGCGGCTGGTCAGTACTTTGAGCACGTAGAGGCCGCGCAGCCGATTCATGCAAATCTGATTGCGTTTCCTCGTGAACTGGTTGCGACGAGGCGGATGCGTCCGCGGCTTACGGACTTCAATGGCTGTGCGGAGACGAACAGCCAGCTCAGTATCTTTGAGGTTGATCCGAGCAGCGTCTCGATTGATCCAGCGATGCCAGAGGGCACGTCGTCGTCGGCACCTTTTTGGAGCGGTGGGGAGTGGTCGGCGATCCGGCTGGATGAGCAACCTCGGGAAGAGCCTGAATATCGCTGCGAGACCGCGAGGGCGGCAGCAAAGTTGTACCAGGCGCCCCTGAGTTCGCGGGTCATGGCGACGATGGTGGACCTGGCGCTGATTCTGGTTGTGGTTTGTTCGATCGCAGGGTTGGCGGCGATGAAGCTCCACAGGCTGCCGAGCATGAAGGTCTCTGAAGTGACCGGGATTTTGACGCTGCTTGTCGTCGGAGCGCTCTACGAGTGGCTGTTCCTGCTGTATGCGAAGTGCACGCCGGGAATGCGCTACGCGCAGATTGCGCCGTGCACCTTTGACGATCAGCATCCGACGCGCGAGCAAATGAAGGGACGCTTGATCGCGATGGCGCTATCGCTGCTGCCGATGGGATTGGGAATGGTGTGGGCGATCTTCGATGAAGACAACATGAGCTGGCACGACCGGCATTCGCAGACGTATTTGCGCCAGGGCTGAGCGCAGTCCGGCATAACTCCAATACAGATCAGGCCCTCTTCTTTGGCTGCAGTCAGGATGCCGCGAGCGCTGGTGCAGTGTGTATCGCGGATGAAGGTTCCTTCGCGGCCAGTCGCGTGAGGGTAAGCACGGTAATGTCATCGTCCTGGCCAAAGGCGACGGCGGCTTCGGTGGCTTGCGCGGCGGTGGGCCTCGTGGCGAAGAGTGCTTTGATGCGATCAAAGCTGTAAAGTTCCCCGGATGGGTTGCGCGCTTCGAGAAGTCCATCGGTATACAGCGCCATGTGGTCTCCGGGCTCAAGCGGCAGGGAAATCTCATCATAGATTGCAGAGAACGACAGGCCCAGCGGAAGCGCACCGGGGAGGATGATCTCGTTGTCGTTGAGAAAAGGTGCGGGATGTCCTGCATCGGCGATCGTACACTGACCGCTCGGATCGAGACGCAGAGCGAGCGCGGTTGCGAATCCGCCTTGCAACCGGCCGTGGAGGCGGCGGCTGAGTCCAGCAAGGATCTCTGCAGGGCTTGTCGTGGTTTCGGCCATCGAGCGAATCGAGCCGACAATCATCGATACCGCCATTGCGGCTTTGAGTCCCTTGCCGCTGACGTCGCCGAGGACAATCAGCGTTGCGCCCGATTCGAGCGGGATGATCTGGAAGAAATCGCCGCCCACTTCAAGTGCGGGCTTGTAGGCGCTGGTGAGATTGAACCCCGGAATCTCGGCGAGAGTCTCAGGGATGAGGACTTGCTGAAGTTCGCGGGCGTTTTGGAACTCCTGTTCGAGGATGGCATGGCGTTCGCGGCTTTCCGCGGAAAAGTGATAGATGGCGTAAACGAGGCTGACGAGCACGCATGAATCGGCGATGGTTTGCATATTCACTGCGCTGCCAAGAACGTGAAAGATCGGCGCCCAGAGGGTCTGGTCGAGGGTCCAATGGGTGAAGCGGTTGCCCTGACTGGAAGCGACAAAGACCATATAGAAGGTCGAGGAAAACGTTGTGATGCAGGCGAACAGCCACCGGGAGTGGTGGAGTTTGCGGCGCCCAAAGACGGCGACGGCGACCGGCACCAGGTTCCATAGGCCAAGAGGGACGATAACGGGGGTGAGAATCGCGTCAATGATCTGTGCGGTGAGCTGATACTCAGTTCGCCAGATAAAGCCGGTGTCCACTGCATCAAGCAGGCACGCGACCAGGAGGACAAATGCAGCGATGCGCGTGAAGCGCATCAGCCTCTGATTACCGCGCAGGTCAAGCAGCCAGCAGGTCAAATACCAAAGCGAGATGTTGACAACGACAGTGAAGATACCGCTCAAGCTGCCTGCAATGTGCATCGGCCACATAAAGAAGCTGTTTCCGAGTACGACCTCGCCGAGGATGGCGACAAAATAGCAGGCGGCCCAAAACAGCAGAGTCTGCGAACGATCCCGAAGCCACAAACCAAAGCTAAGAAGGCCCAGCAAGCCAAAAAGCGAATAGAGCCCAGTGAACAGTGCCCGGCTCTGCAAGCGTCGATAGTCGGCCTGTGCCTTGAGGGCGCCGATTGCTTGAGGACTGCCGATCACCATCGGTCTGGCAAAGCCGCCTCCCAGCCCCGAATCGTTGGAGCTGAGGAACACTGTCCACACGCGCACAGAGAGAACGCCGCGACGGGCTGGGCCCATGCCAAAGGTCTGCGCAGGAAAGTGATACCAGATCGGGTGTGGCGGCAGATGGCCGTGGCTGGCGATGAGTTGGCCATTCCAGTAAATCTCGTACGAGTCGTTGATGTATGGCACAAACAGTGCTACATCAGGCGATGCGCTGGGAGCAGCCGTGATGTCCAGGGCGAGTCGATACCAGGCGAAGCCGGTGTATGCGAAGTGTCCCTGCTCGCCCCAGGGCTTGTCGGCTGAGATCTGCTCCCATTGGCTATCGTCGAAGCTGGGATTTGCCCAGGCCATGTCGTCGCCGAGGTGGAACTGCCATGGACCATCGAGGGACACGATTCCTTTGCCCAGGTCGTTAACGGTGAGGGGCCCTGGACGCGACTGCGTTTGGGCCGCGGAGAGCAGCGCGCAAACAAACAGAGCCGGGACAGCAACCCGGAGGAATCGCGAACAGCGGGGAAGCATGCGAAGAGGATACTCCGCGAGCTGCTGACGGCGCACCGCCGAAGTGCGCCGGAGTCCTTGTTTCTCTACGAGGCAAGCGCCCGAATGGCGCTGACGCCTGCGCCCAGCAGGGCGGTTTCATCATCGTTGGGCAGGACCTCAAGTGAGTAGCTGAGCAGCGGACTCATCTTGACCATGGTTTCAAGGTGTCTGCGCAATTCCTTCAGATCGAGGAAGCCGACGTTGTGGCCGGTGAAGTAGAAGCGGCCTGGGCCGGCGAGGTGAATGAACGAAGCGGTGCCGGCGGCGAGCGCTCGGTGCCACAACTCAACGAATTCACGGCAGCGGGTGTCCCCTGATTTGGCCTGAGCGAATACCTCCTCCGGTTCGAGATCGAGGAAGCGCATGCGCATGGCGCGGTATCCCATGATGCCTTCTAGGTGGCCGACGCCTCCGCAGCCGCAGAAGCGCTCTTTGGGGTCGAGGGTCACGGTGATGTGGCCGCCTTCCCAGACGCCTTCCACGTAAGGCCAGCGGCCATAACCAATTCCGTTGCCGATGGTCCACACGCGAGTGAGTTTATTGAGCTGACCGCGCGTTGCGGCTACCCCGGCGGCGATGGCGTCAGCGTCGTTGGCGATATGCACCGGCGCGGTAATGCCTTTGGCGGTGAGCGCCTTGGTGAGTTCGTCGGCCAGATGCATGCCTTTGATCTGAGTCAGATTGGGTGAGTCTTCGACGACGCCGCTGCGAACGACTCCGGGAACCGCAACGCCTATCGCGTCAACTGCACCGTCGCCGGAGAGGGAGGCGATTTCATCGGAGAGGATCTGAACGAGCTCGCCGGCGGGGACCGCGGTAAGCGCATCCACTTCGTCAGTGTCCACGGGAAAGCGCAGCGGCTTGCCAGTCAGGCGTTGGTCCTCAAGTCTGCCAGCCACGATGTGCTCTGTGATCACGACGCCGATTGCTGTTGCCATTGCGCCCTCCATTGGAGAATTACTCGTCTCGGCGATGTTGTTTTGCGTCTTTCCATCTATTCCGCCTGGTAGCGGTGCAAACGGCCGAGACCATTGAAGGCGGCGGCTTTGTAGCACTCAGCGAGAGTTGGGTAGTTGAAAACGGTATCCACGAAGTAGTCGACCGTGCCGCCAAGAACCATAACGGCCTGGCCAATGTGGACCAGTTCGCTGGCGCCCTCGCCGATGATATGGACGCCGAGGACCTTGCGGGTGTCGCGATGGAAGATCAGCTTGAGGCGGCCTGTCGTATCGCCGCGAATTTGACCGCGGGCGGTTTCGCGATAGAAGGCCATGCCAACTTCGTAGGGAACATCTTCGTCGGTCAACTGCTCTTCGGTCTTGCCGATGAAACTGATTTCGGGAATGGTGTAGATGCCGTAGGGATAAAAGCTGGGGTTCGATGAGGTGCCCTTGTCGTCAAAGGCGCGGGCGGCGGCGATGCGGCCCTGCTCCATCGAAACGGAGGCGAGCGAGGGAAAGCCGACGACGTCGCCGACGGCATAGATGTGCTGGACCTTGGTCTGGAAGTGCTCGTCGACGGGAATGCGACCGCGATTGTCGGCTTCAAGGCCAGCCGCTGCGAGCTTGAGGTCGTCAATGGCGCCCTGGCGGCCGATGGCGTAGAGCAGGGCATCGCCGGAGACCTTCTTCTTGCTCTGAAGATTGGCGACCACGGTGCCGTCGGGCAGCTCCTCGACACTTTCCACTTCTTCGCCGAGCCGCATGGTGACGCGGCTGTCGCGCAGGTGATAGCTCAGGGATTCGACGATTTCCTGGTCGGCGAATTCAAGCAGCTTGTTGCGTTTCTCGATGAGTGTGACGCGCACGCCAAGGATTGCGAACATGCAGGTGTATTCGACGCCGATGACGCCGCCGCCGACGACAATGAGCGTTTTGGGCAGAGTGGGAAGGTCGAGAACCTGGTCGCTGTTGACGATGGTGCGGCCGTTGATGGGCACCTTGGGCGAAGCGGCGGGCTTGGTGCCGACGGCGATGATGATGCGATCGGATTCGATGGTGGTGTCGGTCTGCGGACCCTCGACATGCACCTTATGAGGATCTACGAAACTGGCGATGCCATGGACGATGTCGATGCCATTGCGCGAGAGCTGCGCCTCAGTGACGTCCACTTCAGTCTTGATCACAGCCTGGACGCGGAAGGCGAGGTCGGCCATGGAGATTTTTTCCTTGACCCGGTAGTTCATGCCATAGACGGAGCGGTAGTTGTAGCCCGAGAGGTGCAGAACTGCTTCGCGCATGGTCTTGGAGGGAATCGTGCCGGTGTTGACGCAGACTCCTCCGACCACGGAACGCGCTTCGACGACCGCGACACGTTTTTTCATTTTGGAGGCGGCCACGGCGGCGCGCTGCCCGGAAGGTCCGGAACCAATGACCGTGAGGTCGTACTTGACGGCACTCATGCGCGTGTCTCCAGTGGTTGTTTGCGGGGCGGGGAGCCGTTGAAGTGTTACCCCAAGTCTCCAGCAGGATAAAGCCGTGAACCCATGCTTCGGCAAACTGGTTGTGAATGCGCACCGACCGCATTGAGGATGCGCCTGAGCACTTTCAGCGCTGCCGCGAATATAGCAGACGGCGGCTACCAGAGATGCCGGCTTGTTTGGATGGATGGCATGGGCCGGGAGTTGATTTCGATAGGCCGGAATCAGAACGTCCACAGGGAAGTGGGTTGAGTCGCCGGGGCCAATCGGCGCTGCATTGAAAGAATCCGACTTGCGTTTTACGCATGAACAGTGCGGGAGGCGTGAAGGAGGGCGGGCCGCGATTTGGCGGCAAGTGCGTCTCTCGATAGATCGTCTGATTCGAGTGTGAATTGGCGGATCATGCCGTCAAGGTCGCTGGCCAAAGAGGCGAGATTCTTGAGGGCTTCGACGGCTTCTCCGGCGCCCTGCGCGTTTTCGGTGGCGAGTTGCGAAATTTGCCCTGCCGACTCGGAGATTTCACTGGAGGCGGAAGTCTGCTGGGTGGCGGCGGTGGCGATGAGATGAATCTGATGTTCGACCTGCTTGGAGGATTCGATGGTGGCTTCAAGGCTTTTACGTGCGCGACTGGTTTCGCTCATTCCGCTCTCGACGGCGGCGCGGCTGTCTTGCATCACTTTGAGTGTTTCGCGGGTTTCTTCCTGAATGCTTCGAATGGTGGCGGCGATTTCTTCGGTGGCGCTCTTGGTGCGCTCCGCGAGGCGGCGGACTTCGCCGGCGACGACAGCGAACCCGCGCCCATGCTCGCCGGCGCGTGCTGCCTCAATGGCAGCGTTCAGGGCCAGCAGGTTGGTCTGCTCGCTGATCTCCTGAATCACGCTGATAACCTTGCCGATCTCCTGGGAGCGACGGGCCAGGGAATTCATTTTCTCGGCCACGGTGCCGGTGGCGGCGGCTATCTTTTCCATGGTTGCGGCGGCCGCTTGCATGACGGCGCCTCCCTGGTCGGCGGTTTCGGCAGACAAGCGGCTGGCATGGGCGGCGCTTTCGGCGTTGTGGCTGATCTCGGAGATGGTGGCGGTCATTTCCTGCGCCGCAGCGGCAATCTGGTTGGTCTTGCTCGATTGGGCGTTCGCATTGTCGGAGGTCTGGACTGCACGCGCGCTCATTTCGGATGTGGCGGCGGACAGCATTTCCGCGCCCTGGGCCACAGACTGCAGAACCTCGTGGATGACCTGGGCGCAGGTATTCATTGCGCCCGCCAGTCGGTCGATTTCGTCGGTCCCTGTGACGACAATATGCGCGGTCAGGTCCTTGGCCGCGAGTTGCTGAATCATGGCCATCGCTCTAGCGATACGGGGGGCCGTGACACGGTTGAGCGTGGCTCCGATGAGGATCGAGAGAAGGAGGATCAGAAGGGTGGCGGCAATGTTGATCCAAGTGCCGCGGGCGCTTACACGGACCGCGGTCTCCGCGCCTGCCTTGCCTTCCCTGGTTTTGTAATCGAGCATTTCCTTTGAGGCCGACAGTGTTTCATCGAAGAGCCTGGAAGTTGGGTCAGCCGTGACCAAGTCCTGTGCATCCCTTGTCTTTCCGGCCTCAAGCAGCACCATCGAGCGATCGCCGATCCCTCGGTACTGGGAGAGCATGGATTGCATTTTTTGATCCATCTCGAGTTCAGTCCCGGAATTGGCAAGTGGTTCATAGGACCGATTGGCAGATTGGAAGGAGTCCAGAGCTTGCTGGCGGATTGCGGAGTGGTGAGACGTGCACTCCCCGGTCTGGCACAGCACCAGGTCGAGGTCTGCGCGCCGCGTGGTGTTGATGGCCGATTTGATAGCGGTCAGGTAAGTGATGGAAGGAATGCTGTCTTCGCTCACGTCGAGCGCCTTGCTCGTGATGTTGCTGAAGGTGAAGAACGTATAGATGCCGAGCAGGATGCACATGGCGCAAACCAGTCCAAACGCAAACGTGAACTTGCGCGCGATCGGAATATTTTGAATTGCAGACATCAGGGAAATTCCTTTCTCGGCCCGGACGACAGGCTTACACGGGCGATCGCTGGTTGCCGACACTCGCATTTGGCGCGAATTGCTAATCAGTTTGGTAATCGGCGGCAGACTGAGAAACTTGAAATCGAGCGGGAGCGCCCGGGGAAAGCTGTGCTCTTGCTAGATGCGAAATGAATCGATAATCTTGGGGCCGTTCCTGCTCAAGTGGGGGCACGCTTTTCGAATCGAGGTCTCGATGTCCTGTTCGCGGGTGGAGATGCGGCGCAGGCTGGCTCTTCCGGTGTTGGCTGCTTTTTGTTTCATGGGAGAGTTGCATGGGGCTGGGCAACGGGCTCCAGCTGCACAACCGGCGCCCGTGCATCTGACGGCCGAGCAGGACCGGAAGCGAATGCTCGATTTCCTTGGGCTGAAGGAATCGGAGCTTCGACCGCGGCCCGACGGAGATGCCAGGTCACCGCACGCGACCAACTATGACGAGGCAAAGGCAAACATCTATCCGAATTTACCGGATCCGCTGGTGTTCAAAAGCGGGCAAAAGGTGACCTCAGCGCATGCATGGGCAGAGCGGCGCAAGGAGATCAAGGCGGACTTTGATCACGAGATTCTCGGCGTTACTCCTGCGAATTTGCCCAAGGTGACGTGGGTGATTGTCAGTTCTACACCCGAGAAAATCGGCGGTGTGGATGTGGTGACGAAGAGGCTCGCGGGGTACGTGGACAACTCGATCGATCCACAGATTGCGATCACCATTGACCTCGTTCTGATGACGCCGGCGAAGGCCAAGGGACCGGTTCCGGTGATCTTGGAACTGGCATTCGACAAGGATTTTCAAGACTTTGTTGCGAGACCGATGTCGGCGTCGGTGCCTGAGGGCGCAGGTCATTATGGGATCGCTTGGCAACCGGTGTTGGACCGGGGGTGGGGATTTGCCGTTTTGCGTCCTACGAGCATTCAGGCGGACGACGGCTCAGGCCTGACCGAGGGCATGATCGGGTTGATGAATAAGGGGCAGCCGCGCGGGCCGGACGACTGGGGCGCGCTGAAGGCTTGGGCGTGGGGCGCGAGCCGCGCGCTCGAATATTTGCAGAGTGATAAAGCGGTCGATGGAAAACAGGTTGGCTTGGCGGGTCACTCGCGCTTCGGGAAGACGGCCCTCGTGACGTGCGCCTATTATCCCGGCTTTGCTATTGTGTACAGCAGCTCGTCGGGTGAAGGCGGAGCGAAGCTCTATCGGCACATTTTTGGCGAGCAGATGCCGAACCTCGCGGGTCCATCGCTCTACCACTGGATGGCGGGAAATTTTCTCAGGTTCGGAGGGCCGCGCACGCCCGGGGACTTGCCGGTAGACAATCACGAGTTGATCGCGCTCTGCGCTCCGCGGCCGGTATTCATTGGTGGAGGCGCCAGCGTGGGCGACGGATATGCAGACCCAAGCGGCGATGCGTGGGCGGACTCGAGGGGCATGTTTCTGGCCGAGGTGGCTGCGGGGCCGGTTTACAGATTGCTGGGCAGGAAGGACCTGGGAACGGTCGAATTTCCTCCGATGGGAACGGCACTGACGGATGGAGACCTGGCGTTCAGGCAGCATTCGGGAGGGTACACGCCAGCGCCGAACTGGCCGGCTTTCCTCACATTCGCAGACCGGTATCTGCATGCGCCGGGAGGCGGGACGAAAACTCCATAAAACGGTCGCGTCGATTTGAGATTTGAGATTTGCCAAGTCTCAAAGCCAGACCTCGGGCACCAAGTACCCCACCAGGACACCTCAATCTCTCACACCAACTCAACTCCTGTTCTTACCAAGTCAACCGGATCCCGCCCTTTCCAAATGATCGGCTCAACCTTGCCAACCAGGAAGATCCAACTGAGAATTCCCACACCGCAGAATCCAGCGGCCACCGCGAAGGCCCAGAAGAAATGGCCGGTACGGTCCAAGATCAATCCGGTCAAAGCGGAAGCAAGGGCGCCGGAGGAGTTCCCAAAGGCGCACTGTAAACCGGTCCATCGCCCCGAGGCATGCGGGCCTGCCAGCGTCTGGGTAATCGGCCACATGCTCGCGAGGTGGATGCCATTGCCGGCACCGACCAACATCAGCATCACTACTGAAATTCCCGGACTACCGACGGCGCTCGCAATAAGGAATATTCCGGTTCCAAGCATTCCGGAGATCATCAATGTGAGGTGCACCCTGGTTCGAGAGGCGCCAGCCGCTAACCATCGGTCGCCAATCCGGCCGCATGCAATGGCACAAACTGCTTGCGTAAGGAAGACCGCGCCACCGATCTTTGCCATGGAGTCCATCGGGAATTGCCTCTCGCGCACTAAATAGTACGGTAGCCAGGCAACCAGAAAGTAAAGGGTGTAGGCGCTGCAAAACAGTCCCACAAATGAACCCCACGCCGAACGCTGCTTCAAGATTTTCCAAGCTGTAGGCTGAGCACCGACGGACTTCTCGGGAGCCAGCCCAGGACCGCGCGGCATCCAGCGGAGCCATGGCAAGAGCCAGAGCGAACTGACGAGGCCCAGGACGACAAAGAAGGACCGCCAGCCAAACCTGCTCATCAATATTCCGCCCAGGAGCATTCCGAAGGCTGGGCCGCTGGCCAGTCCCGAGGCAATGATTGAATTGGCGGAGGCACGTCGCGAAGCAGGAAAGTACTTCGCCAATATTTTCGAATAAGAAGGGTACGCGACAGATTCCCCGATTCCGAGTACGAGACGCACGACCAGCAGAGACGTAAATCCGTGCACCAGGCCCGTGACACCGGTCGCCACGGTCCAAAGGAAAAACCCGATGGCCATGATCCATGACACATTGAATCGATCTACAAGCCACCCTGACAAGATCTGGGCAAAGCCGTAAGTCCAAAAGAAGGCGGACAGCAGCACCCCCAGTTGCGAGCCGGTCAAGCCAAGCTCATCTTTCAGCATCGGCGCTGCGATCGAAAGATTGCCTCGATCGATGTAGTTGATGAAGACAGAAACGGCAAGTAAGGCGAGAATGTATCGCTGGGCTATCCACGCTTTGCTGCCGCGTGACACAAAGGCCGGCAGATCAGAAGGCAGCGAGCCAGAACACATAATCTCCTCCGAGGAAAAGACTGTCCGATCATCTGTGCCAGCGAGGATGCTAGTGTAGCGCAACTATTGATTCCCTGAACAAAAGGTGGGATAGATTTGGATTAGAGCTGTTTGGACATGACGATGCAGTGACACTCCTCGCCGGACTTGAGGGCGCGGTTGAGGAGGAACTCCTCGGTGCCCGTCTCAACGAAGCCGAAGCGGCGGTAGATGGGCGGCAGCTCGGGGCGAAGGCTGAGGACGGTGATGTCGACGGCATCGCATCCATGGGCGCGGAAGTGTTCTTCGGCGGCGGCGAAGAGACGACGAGCGAGGCCTGAGCCCTGGTGAACGGGATCGACTGCCAACATTCCCAGGTAGCCGCGTTTCCCATTTGATTCGCGAAGCTCGGTATAAACGCATGCGAGCGGATGGCCGCAGGCATCTTCGGCTACGAGGATCGTGCCTTTTTCCATCATGGACGCCAGGCCGTCGTCGTCGGTTCGCGTGCCTTCGAGGAAAGTTTCAATGGAGAAGGCGGAGTTGATGAGTAGAATGAGGCGCGGTCGGTCGGCGGCTCCGGCCGGGCGGAAGTGGAGGGCGGACGCGGGATTGAAATTTGAGCTCATTGATAAGCAGTGAGTAATTTCCCAGGTCAAGAGCGAGATCCTTCGACAAGCTCAGAACAGGCTCTGTGGCACCCGATTCAATGGTTCAAGTAAACCAAATCGTGATTCCAATATCGTAAAGGATCAACGGCTTTCGCGCTGGTAAGTTTCAGGTGGGAATGATTCCGCGGCCTTTGAGGATCTGCATGATGTCCTGGTTGGCGAGGTAGAGGATGATTTTGAAACCTTCAGGTGCGGTATCGACGATGTAGGTGGAGTCGACGCAGATTTGTTGCGGCTCGGCCTGGTCGCGGACGAAGGTCATCTTCCATTTGGCCCTGGCCATGACGTAGCGGTCGTCGAGCGGGGTTTCTTCGACTCCGGCCAGGATTGTCGATTGGAGGCCGAGGCCGTCAAAAAGCTGCTTTCGCTTGGGCAAGGCCGTGGCAAAATCGGTCGAGCGGACGCATTGCGCTCCTTGCGGGCCGGCGGCGAGAAAGCTGTCAGCGTAAAGAGAGACCAGCGTTGGGATGTCCCCCTTGCGGCTTAGGTGCTCGTGGTTTTGAAAGAAGAGCTGGATCGGGCTGGCGGTGTCGGTCATTGTTGCCTCCATTTCGAGGAGCTGTGGGTGAGGTTCCGTGCGAATAGGCACTTTAGTATTATATCAAAATTTCTCCTAAATGTCAATAGGACAATGACTTAGAGGCTGGGTTTCTTGATCTCGCAAGGGTTGGATTGCGATCGCTAGGGTTAGTTTGGCAAGCCCGATTCTGAGGAGGCGACGCCAGCGTCTACAGCCTCGCTACGCCTGGAGATGCGTGTGTGGGGTGATCCAGTATTGGAGGAAGACAAGATCCAAGTAACGGTCGAATTTGAAGCCGACTTCGCGAAGGTGTCCGGCGCGCTCGAATCCCGAGCGTTCCAGAAAGTGGAGGGAAGCGGTGTTGGTCGAGTCGACACCGGCGATCATGACGTGCTTACCGGCCATTTTGGCGCGAAGGATGAGCGCCTGGAGCAGCAGCGAGCCAACGCCGCGGCCACGTAAATCGGACCGGATGTGGACGGTGCCTTCTACGGTGAAGCGATAGCCAGGCCAGGAGCGGAAGTCGCCAAAACTGGCGAAGCCGGCGATGTGCTTGGTTCGATCTCGTTGCATTCAGAATAACGATGGCCGAGCGGAATAGGGCGCATTGACGGTTTCGGGACTGCGCCTTAGGCTCATATTTATGGAATTTAAGGTAAGCGAGCTGGAGCGGGAGCCAATTGAATTTGATCTGGGGCTGGCTCCAGGCGTGGTCGATTTGGGCGAAGAGGCCGAGCAGATTGGGAATTTAGCCACCTCCGGACTGGCCGAGGTATTGCACGAGCATCGCGGGCCCAAGGACATCGTGGCCGACATCCGGCTGCGGGGGCATTTTGCGGGCAGATTTCAGGTTCCCTGCGCTAGATGCGTTGAACCTGTGGAGATTCCGCTGGAGTCGGATTTCGACCTGATCTTCAGGCCGGCGGTGGCGGATTCCGAGGCCACGGAGCGGTCCATAACTGCGCCGGAGACGGAAATCGGTTATTATCAAAAGGACAGTCTTTTGCTTGAGGATGTGCTGCGCGAGCAGGTGCTTTTGTCCCTGCCGGTCAGAACGCTGTGCAAGCCTGACTGCAAAGGACTTTGCCCACGCTGTGGTCAGAACCGCAATAGCCAGGATTGCTCCTGCGAAGTGGGTCCGAGTGACCCCCGCTGGGAGGCTCTGGCTGGACTCCGCAGCCGGATGAAGTCCGGAGAATGAAGCAAATAGATTCAGGGTGTTCCGACCCGAGCCGAAAGGCAGCCGAAAGACCCCGTGTAGTCTGAAGCGGGCTAAAGGCCGGGGGGAAAGGGACACGAAAGGAATTGCACCATGCCTAATCCGAAAAGGCGCCATTCGACGCGCCGCACCGCTCTCCGCCGCTCACACGACTTCCTCACGGCTGTGGGCCTCTCTGAGTGCCCCAACTGTCATGAGAAGAAGCTTCCCCATCGCGCCTGCAAGAAGTGCGGAGCGTACAAGGGACGTGCCGTTCTCGACGTGAAGGAAGCTGCAAAGTAGATTGGGCACCGTAAAACCAGGCACCCATGCTCATCGATATTGCTCTTGACGCAGTCGGTTCCGATAAAGCACCAGAGCCCGAGATCCGGGGAGCGATCCTCGCCTGCCGGGCTTTGCCTGTTCGCGTCCATTTAATTGGGCCGGAGCCGGAGTTGCGCGACCTCTTGGACGAACCCCTGGAAAACGAAGACCTGCCCATCGTCATCCATCATGCCTCGGAACGAATTGGCATGGACGAGAAGGCCGCTCAGGCGTACCGGGCGACACCGATGCCGAGCTCGACCGGAAATCCATGCGTGCTGCTGGATGTGGGCGCAAACGTGGATTGCAAGCCGCACAATCTGGAACAGTTCGCCGTGATGGGCGAGATGTATGCACGGAGCGTGCTCAAAATCACGAATCCGCGCGTGGGACTGCTTTCGATCGGCGAGGAAGAGACCAAGGGAAACGATCTGACGCGTGAAGCCTTCCCACTGCTAAAGGCGCTGCCCATCAAATTCATCGGCAATGTCGAGGGGCGAGACATTTTCAGCGGCCAGGCGGACGTAATCGTCTGCGATGGCTTTGTGGGGAATGTGGCGCTGAAGACCAGCGAGGGTGTGGGCAGGTTTGTGCGCGATGTGCTGCGCGAATCGCTCACACGAACGGTGACGGCAAAGGTGGGAGCACTTCTATCCCGGCAGGCGTTCAACGAATTTCGCCGCCGTCTCGATTACAGAGAATATGGCGGCGCTCCGCTGCTCGGAGTGCGCGGCATTTGCATCATTGGCCACGGCTCTTCCAACGATCGTGCCATCTTCAACGGCATTCGCGTGGCGTATGAGTTTGCCCACTCGGGAACGAATGCGCGGATCGAGCAGGAATTTGCGAGCAACGCGCACCGTCAGAATTCGGTCGCGGGGGCGAAGCCCGGCGCCACGCTGCAGTAGTGGCCTGACCCCATGCATTCAGAAAAAAATCCAGAGGCGCCAGATCTATTTGCCCAGTGGGCAAGCGAGTTGGCCTGCCCCGCGTGTCTCGGTGCGCTGCGCGCCGAAGAGAGCAACGTTGTCTGCACCGCATGCGGACGCAGCTATCCGCTCGTGGACGGCATTCCAGTGCTGATCGCAGAGCGGGCGAAGCAAGCCGATTTGTAAAGCCGCGATCTGAAATTTTCCTTTATCGTGATGCTGCTTTCGGGTCGCTCATTTGTGGCTGGACCTGTTTGTAGCCGGCCGGTATCGCGAAGTGCGCAGGGTCCACGGGGTCAGAAGAGAAATTGGTGATGGTGGTCTGCGACTCCATTAGAACTGAGCTGGTTGGCGGGGCCTGACTGGTGCTTGGATCGGGCGGCGGGTCGGCCTTCTTCTTTTTGCCGAATCCTCCAAAGCTGCCCAGGCCGCCGAGGCGACTGGAAATCATGGAAGCCGCGCTCTGCTTGGCGATATCACCCCCGCTGGGCATGGCGGGCGATGAGTTCGCGGGAAGCGGAGCTTCAGAGGCCGCAGGCAACGGCTTGCCATCGGTCGTCGCGCCCATACGCATGATCTGCATGATAGGGACGCCCTGAATCTTCTGCATCTCTTTGGCCATGTCGCCGAGGGCCTGCGTCGCGCCGGGGTTCTGGGCGAGCATCTTGCTCATGTCCACTCCAACTCCGCCGGACATCACGCCCATTTTTTCGGCCATGCGCACATAGAACTCGCGAACCTGTTTGTACCCGGGAATCTCGGGCACGAGCCACATGTCGTTGGTGATTGCCATCGCCCCGGTCTGCTGGGTCTTCTGATCGGTTCCAATCATCATCATGGTCAGGATGGCTTCCTTGGTATCGAGGCCGCTGATCTGCTTCTCCGCGCCGGTATTGCGCACGTGAACGTCGTAAGTGACCTTAACGTCGTCCGGCTTGGTACTGCCGGGTGCGGTGGGAGCGGGATGTTCGGCCCGTGCCTTTTCCATCTGCTGCTGAGCCTGCGCAAGCTGATCCCTGATCTGCTGGAAGGTCATGACCGTGTAGGTCCGCTTCGTGGTGTCGACGTTGGCGATGGTCTCCGCATCGAGATCGATGATCTCGATGCGATCGGGAGCGACGTTCGCCATGCGGTTCCCTTTGATATAGATGCTCGATGTGATGGGTTCCTCTGCTTTGCGAGCTTGAGAGCTGAAGGCCCCGGCCATCTTCATCATGGCCATCATGGAGCCCCCGGTGATCTGAGTGGTCTGCTGATAGCTGTAGTCGGCGAAGACGGAGGCGGGCACGGCGGCGACGATTGCCGCGATGGTCAGTTTTTGAAAGATACGCATGGAAACCTCGCAATTGAGGAGTTGCAAAAGGTAGATCGATTTGAATGGAAGGGAACGAAAACAGCAGACGGCGCGAGTATACGCAGAGGTGATATTGGCAGTCAACGGGGATGCAGGCCTGCGACCGTACCGAAACGCGTGTATCCCTTGTATCCCTTGTATCCCATGTATCCCCTGTATCCGTTGATAAGCAACATATCGACATCTCCCCAGACGAAATTTGAATTTCACGAGCGATCGCACGCGTGAGGGGGATATTCTCTCCGCGCCTTTACTGATTGTGAGTGGGGGGTGGGGATCGTTACAGATTGCGAGGTGGATTGAGGTGGACTGAGGCGAATTGAGCTGGACTGAGTTGGACTGATCCCGTGTTTCAGCGGGAGACATGAGGCACCGGCGATTCACGTCGGTGTCCGTGTAGGGCCGGGCGTCCACGTCCGTCCAGCCCTACCTGCGTTTCCGGAGCTGCTGCTTCAGTTGACCGCGTTCACGGCGATTGCTGTCAGAGTAGCGACCGCGGCTCCGTGGTACGTTCCACAAGTCACGGCGATCGTCGTGTTGGCCGGGACATTCAGAGCGGTAAACTGGAATGGCTGCGACACCGAACCGGCAGCGTTACCAGCCCCCGCAAATATCCCAGGATTCGAGTCACTATGGATTCCGTTTACATCGAGTTCGCAATCGAAATGCTGCTCCGAGCCGTCAAAGTTTACCAGAAAATCTTTACCGAAAATGAGATAGCTTCCCGCCGGAACTGTCACAGAGGCGACCGTGACCTGGCTATTGTTGATGTCCGCATCCCCGGTAGCCGTATAGGCGTGCCCCACGCCATTCGCTCCTGCGGGGCCCTGTGGACCCGTCGGTCCGGTTGGACCCGCAGGACCCGTTCCTCCGGTTGCTCCCGATTGTGCACCACCGAGCCATCCGGGAAAATCAACGCGCTGCCCGTGCCCTCCATCCTGATGTTTCCCAACACGTCCAGCTTGGCCTGGGGAGCGGCGGTGCCGATGCCGATATTTCCCAGGTACTCGAATATACCGGAGTTGCCGATGGTGTAGTTGTCGAGGAACTTGGTGAAATAGCCCGCCGTCCCCGCGCCTTTAATTGTGTTGAGGCTGCTTGCGGCTTTGACCTGGGTCTGGCTTGCCGATGACACGAGGAACGCGACGATAATCGCCGCGAGCGCGGCAGCGCCGGTTTTTACTGCGTTTGTGGGTTTGCTGCGGTTTGCTTGCCAGAACTGCCGTACTCGTTTCATCGTGCTCTCCCTTTGAGTTTTCCAGATTGAGTTCCCAAGAAGCTTGATTCATGCTGCTGTTCGTTGCAGGCAGTGCTCTCTCGCGATAACCAGTTTCGTGACGGCGTCGAGAATCTCCAGTTGTTTGCAATGAGAGTGATATTGGTCGCTATCCCCCATGAATGTCCTTAGAATTTCCTGAGACTTTCCTTATATTTTCGTGAGAATGCTACTGCAGCCGGCTGGCGGTGGCGGATGCGCATCCGGAGAGGAGCAGCGCGCCGGTGGTGTCGTAGAACTGGACGACGGCCTCGTCAGCGAATTGGCTGGCGTCGCTGTTGAGGGTAATGGTGTGGGAGATTTTCTGGGTGCCCTGCGTGAACAACCCGCCGGTGAAGAGGATGTAGGCGACGTCGCTGGCGGCGTAGGTGCCGTTCGCGGACAGGGACCATGTGCCGAAACCGGCGCTGCGTTGGCCTACGAGGAAGCCTGGGTTGGAGGTGGTTTCGGTGAGCGTGCCGCCGCGCGAGAAGAGGAGTATGGAGGAGAACGGCGGACGCTTGACGCCGGTGGAGCAGTTGTACTGGGTGACGGTGACCCACCATGCTCCGGTGAGGCCAGTGGGAGATTGGTCGGACTGGGCGCTGGCTGCGGGTGCGAGGGCGATCGATGAGGCGGCGATGGCGAAGGCCGCGAGAGTGGTGGCGAGGCTGGATCTGACGAATTTGAACATTGGGCGAACTCCTTGAAGGGATTTGGGTTGCTACTGCATGGTCAAGGTAGCCCGAGCGAGGTTGCGGAGTCTTGATGAGGAGTTGAGGATTCATGCCGGATTTGTTGAGGAGTGTTGGCGGGCGCCTGCTAGAATCGCGGCACACTCTGGCGGGGATATGGCAGGGAAATCTCAGGTTACATATGAGTTTGCGGAGTTTCGGCTGCTGCCTCGAGAGAGGCAGCTGGTGTGCGGCGACCGTGCGGTGAAGCTGCAGCCAAAGGTGTTCGATACGCTGCTGATGCTGGTGGAGAATCACGGCCGGCTTGTGGACAAAGACAATTTCCTAAAGGGGCTTTGGCCGGACACGTTTGTGGAAGAAGCGACGCTGGCGCACTGTGTCTCTGAACTGCGGCGAACGCTGCGGAAGGAGGGCGACGGCACCGAATTCATTGAGACTGTCGCCAAGCGCGGGTACCGGTTTCTGGTGCCTGTGAAGACGACGGAGCTGAGAACGCCGGATGAACCGAATACGGGTTCGGTGATGGCAGTGTTGCCGTTTGAGAACCTGGGCCCGAAAGTGGCGCCAGAGGCAGACCGGGAGTACCTGGCAGATGGATTGACCGAAGAAGTGATCGCCGCGCTGGGGCAGATTGATCCGGCACGGCTGAGCGTGATTGGACGAACGACAGTGATGGCGTACAAGCGCACGACGAAGTCGCTGCAGGAGATCGGGCGCGAACTTGGGGTAGCTTTTCTGGTGGAGAGTTCGCTGCGAAGCGAAGGCGGCCGCATCCGGGTGACATCGAAGCTGGTGAGGGCGAACGACCAGGTGCAGATCTGGTCAGCCACGTACGACAGCGAGCCGAGGAGCATGCTGGCATTTCAGCGCGAACTGAGCACGACGATTGCACAGCAGATCCGGCTGCGGCTTTCGCCGAAACGGTTGGACGCCCTGGCGCGTAGGCAGGCACACAATCCTGAGGCTTATGACGCTTATCTGCAGGGTCGCTACTACTGGAACCTGTTTACGCCGGTGACTTCGCGTAAGGCGGTTGAATGCTATCAGCGTGCGACGCAGCTCGATCCGAATTATGCGTTGGCATGGTCGGGGTTGGCGGATGCGTTTGCTTCGACGCCGATCCACGCGGACGCTCGGCCGCATGATGTGTGGGAAAAGGCCCGGCGTGCGGCGGCGCAGGCAGTGGCGGCGGAGCCGGAACTGGCAGAGACGCAGACTTCGCTGGGAATTGTGAAGTTCTGGCTGGACTGGGACTGGGCGGAGGCGGAAGCCGCGTATCGCAGAGCGATTGCGATCGATCCGAACTACTCGCTGGCCTACCGGTTTCTGGGGATCGTGCTGGGACATGTGGGACATCGCGAGGAAGAGGCGCGGCAAGCGATGGAGCGCGCCCGGGCGCTCGATCCGCTGCAGGCGATGCATCATGCGCTTTCTGCGCAAGTCGCGTTCATGGCGAGAGACTACAGGGCAGCGATCGAGTATGCGCGACAGGCTGGGGTGGTGCTGGCGGATTTCTGGGTGGCGAATCTGCAAATGGCGCAGGCCTATGAACAACTGGGTGAGGATGCGCTGGCGCTGGAATCGCTGAGTCGCGGCGCGGGAGTTGGTGGCGAGAACAGTAAGGTGATTGGGTTACGCGGCTACCTGCTGGCGAAAATGGGGCGGGCGGAAGAAGCGCGGGAGGTGCTAAAGACGCTGGAGACCCTCTCAAGGGAGCGCTATATGCCGGTGTTTGCGAGAGCGCTGGTACATGCGGGGCTCGGCGAACACGATCTGGCATTCGCGTGGCTCGATCAAGCCGTGGATCATCACGACGTGCATCTGACTGCGTTGCCAACCGATCCAAAATGGGATGCGCTGCGCGGCGACGAACGGTTTGCAGAGGTCCTGCGGCAGTGCGGGTTGCCGTATGCGGAGAGGCGTGGGTGACAGCGCTGTGGTTCGCGCATTCCCATGTCTCAAAGGCGAGACATGGGGCACACCACCCCGCATCGGGGACTCACACACTTAACGGTTCGTAAGCCGCACTACTTGTCCTACGGGCACGATGGCTGCGCCATTGGAAACGAAGACGCTGCCGTCGGGCCCAACCGCAACACCGGCTGGGAAAAGCAGCGTTCCACCCGTCAAAGACGTGTGCACATCAGGGGTTGCGAATGGGATCTTCACCACATCTCCGTTGCTGAAGTGCTGTGTGGTAATCAACTGGGAAGCGTAAAAGCTGCCGTCCGGTCCAAAGGCGCATCCATTGATCGGCCACAGCCCGGTTGCCCACGGCGTCGCAACGCTCAGGACTTTGCTCATGTCGCTGGGATCGGCTTGACTGGGATCGACACGGTAGACGATCGCCTTATGACCGAATGCCAGGCTGTCCCTCAGGGCCAGGGTTCCAATATAGAGAGCTCCATCCGGTCCCTGTGCAACGCAGGTTGGCGTCGCATCGGCGATGACGTTATTTGGGAAGTATGCAAGGATTTCGATCGATCCATCGGGACGTATCTGGTTCAACGTGTTCGTAGCCGCATCAACAACGTAGATGTGGCCCGGGAGCGCCAGCACACCGTAGGGATTGGCGTCGGGAAAGTCGTGCGGCGCCAGGTCGAAGTGGCCGTTGGCCCAGTCATAATCGAAGTCGCCAACGTCAACGACATCGAGCGCTTGACCGGCCTGGCTGACTTTGAGCAGATGCCCCAGTAACAAACCGGAAGCGCCAATTTTCTCGTTGGCGAGCCCCATGATCGCGTAGATATCGCCATTGCCCAGCGCCGAGATCCCAGCCGGGCCAACCATTTCGCCCTCCTCGCCAGCGGCAACAAGACCCGTGACCAGGTCTCGCGTTGAAGGACTCGCCGACAAAGGATTCTGGATCTCGGTGATTTTGCCGTTATCACCGGTCCCGGTTTGAGTGACATACAGCTTACCGCCTGGCCCAAAGGCGAGTCCGCGCGGTCCTTGCAGTCCTCCGGCGACGACGGAGAACTGGCCGGAAGCCGAATTCGGCAGGAACGTTAGAAGCGTAAGCAGCAGCGCTGGGATAGCAATGGCGACTGATCTTTTCATGATGCAACCTCCTGTTTGCGATTGAATTTCTCTTGCTGAGAAGGGACCGCCTTTCATCCATACTCCAGTGCTATCGGGCGTGTCCTTACAAATAGCTGCAGTTTTCCTGATAGAATCCTCAAATCCTCTCTGGTCTTGAATATGCCTCCCTCCAACCGGCAGATTTACGAGTTTGGCGAATGGCGACTCGACCCCGCCGAACACCTGTTGCTGCATCGGGGCGCCTCGGTCCCGCTGACTCCGAGGGTCTTCGAGACCTTGCTCCTGTTGGTCGAAAACGCCGGGCGCCTGGTCACCAAGGACGAATTTATGAAGCGGGTCTGGGCCGACGCCTTTGTCGGAGATTTGGCCCTTACCCAAAACATCTCGCAGTTGCGGAAAGCGCTGGGCGATGCGGCGGCCATCGAGACTGTTCCCAAAAAGGGTTACCGCTTCCTGCAAATTGTGAGGCTAGCGGAAGCGGCGACGATTCGGGAAGGCGAGGAAGACAAAGAGAGCGCCGCGGAGAGTACAACTTCTTCGGTTGTCTCAGAGGCAAATCTTTCGACGGCTTCTTCGGGCGGTCGTGCGCGCACCCGCCTGCCTGCGTCCGGCTGGCGCTGGGTGATTGGTGTTGCGGTGGTCGTGTTTTTTGCGCTGACCGCAAACCTTATTTACACTCGCGGACGAAACGTGCGGGCTGTTGCGACCCCCTCGATCCGTTCCCTCGCGGTGCTTCCCCTGCAGAATCTCTCCGGCGATCCCAATCAGGAATATTTTGCCGACGGAATGACCGAAGAACTGATCACGGATCTGGCGCAGATTCACTCTCTCCGGGTCATCTCCAGGACTTCCGTGATGCAGTTCAAACATACCAACAAGAAGTTGCCTGAGATCGCGGCTGAACTTGACGTGGATGCGGTCGTCGAAGGCTCAGTCGTGCGGGCGGGCAATAGCGTGCGCGTTACTGCCCAGCTACTGGATGCCCGCCGCGACCGGCATCTCTGGGCAGCCAGTTACGAACGCGATATACCAAACATTCTGGAGTTGCAGGGGCAGGTTGCAAGGACCATTGCCGATCAGGTCAATGCCAAACTCACGCCTCAGGAAGGAGAAGCCCTTGCGAAGCGCCGTCCGACCAACCCTGAAGCCTACGATGCTCTGTTGACAGGCCGCTTCCTCTTCAACCGGCGGAACGCTGCGGATGTGGAGAAGGCTCTGGGTTATTTCCAGCACGCGGTCGACCTTGATCCAAACAATGCTCAAGCGTGGGCGGCACTGGGAAGCTGCTACACATCGTTGGGCTCGGATCTGGGAGTTGCGGACCCTGCGAAGGTGCTTCCCCAGGCGCGAGCGGCCTTGACCAAGGCCCTCGCACTCAATCCCAATCTCGCCGAGGCGCACTCAACCCTCGGGTGGATTAAGCTTTGGTACGACTGGGACTGGAGGGGTGCAGAACAGGAGTTCCGCCGGTCCTTGGAATTGGATCCCAACAGTTCGGTAGCTCATAGGGACTACTCGCACTACCTGCAGCTAAGGAAACGATTCGATGAGGCTGTCGAAGAAAACAAGCGCGCCATCGACCTTGCCCCGCTCGATATTCTTCCTTCGATACACATGGCATGGCTGTATGTGGATGCCCGGGAGGGCGTGAAAGCCGTGGAGCAAAGCAGGCACGTGCTGGAGATGGATCCCGCTTTCACTGGCGCGTATCTTATGCTCGCCGGAGGGTATGAACTGCAAGGAGAGTGGAAAGAGGAGTTGGCGGCGATTAAGCGGGCCAAGGGACTCTATCCTGGCGCATACTTCGGCACGGTCGCCTATGTTCAGGCTGTCTCCGGCAACAAGCTGCGAGCAAAGGCAGCTTTCACAGAGCTCACCGAGTTTTCCCGGCACAATTACGTATCTCCACTGGATTTTGCAAGCTACTATGCCGCGTTAGGCGATCGGAACAAAGCCTTCGAATGGCTCAACAGGGCCTATCGGGAGCGCGCAACGGGAATGATCAGCATCGAGGTGAATGACCGGCTCGATAATTTGCGGCCCGACCCTCGATTCCGAGAGTTGGAGCGGCGCGTCGGTTTCTAGAACTCGACTGCTTCACTTGGCACATCCCTTCGCAAACAACGCCGTGAGCTCCGAAATATAGAGAGTTTCTTCGGCAAAGGTGAACGTCCCGTGATCGATCACCTCGCGCGCAGCGTGGAGAAAAGCGGTGAGGGCGGCGCGGCTGAACGCGGAGCCGAGACTGATGCGGCGCACGCCAAGATCGCCGAGTTGCTGGACGGATAACGGCGGCGCTCCTTTCATTCCCATGAGCACATTGACGGGCTTTGAGACCGAGGCACACACAGCTCGGATGTCGTCGGGTTGCGTGATGCCGGGTGCGTAAAGAACTTCGGCGCCGGCTGCTTCGAAGGCCTGCAGGCGGCGAATGGTGTCGTTGAGATCAGGGCGGCCGTGGAGATAGTTTTCCGCGCGAGCCACGAGCATGAACGGAAATGGCAATGCGCGGGCGGCAGATGCCGCTGCGGCGATACGCTCGACCGCATGCTGGAAGTCGTAGATGGGGTGGTCGGGGTCGGTGGTGGCGTCTTCGATGGAGCCGCCGACGAGGCCCGCTGTTTCGGCGGCGAGGCGAATGGTTTCCGCTGCATCCTCCGGGGTGTGGCCGTAGCCATTTTCGAGATCGGCGGCGACGGGCAGATCTGTCGCGTCGGCAATGGACTTCGCATTGGCCAATGCTTCTTCGCGGCTCACGCTTGCCGTGCCATCGCGACGGCCGAGAGTGAAGGCCAAGCCTGCGCTGGTCGTGGAGAGAGCGGCAAAGCCAAGGCCGGAAAGGATGCGGGCCGATCCCGCGTCCCACGGGTTGCCAATGACGAAGGGCAGGTTACGTTGATGAAGGGCCTGGAAGACGGCTGCTTTTTCAGCTTGAGTCGGCATGGCATTCACGCTCGTATGACTGCATGTTAGCTGACCGGAGTCGGACGCGACACCAGCTAACACGTGCCGCTTGGTCGAGGGGCGGTTCCAGATTCCTGCATCGGCATGGTTTGGGGAGTGGGGAGCGTGTAGTTGGTAAAGCCGGCGAGATTGTTCGCACACTCGGTGATCATGCCGGGCAGCGCAGCGGTCGTTGACGGCAACGAAGGGATGGAGGTGTCGACCTTCGTGAAGTTGAAGGCGCTGGTCATATCTCCGACGGTGGCGCGACGCCAGGCTGACAGGTTTGGCACTTCGGCGCCGAAACGCGTCTCGAGGAAGCGAAGAACCGAGGTGTGGTCGAACAAGCCGGAGGAGACGAATCCACCGCGGCTGAAGGGCGAGATGATCATCATCGGCACGCGACAGCCGAGGCCAATGGGGCCGGTGATCGCAGGATTGCCCACGACGCTGGGATCAGGAACGGCTGGCGCGGTAACGTATTCGCCGGGAGTGCCTGGAGGCGCTGTCGGCGGAGGCACGTGATCGAAGAAGCCACCGTTTTCATCGTAAGTGGCAAACAGAACTGTCTTTGCCCAGGCGGCTGGATTGGCCATCAGGGCAGAGACGATTGCGGACAGCGTGTTTTCCCCGAAGAGCGAAGGCGATGGCGGATGATCGGAGCTGATCACCGAGCCTGTGATCCACGAAACCTGGGGCAGGTTTCCGGAGACAGCGTCCGCTACGAAGTCAGTTGGAAATTGCGGCTGGAATGCGTTCTTGTAGAGCGGGGAGGTGGTGTCCTGGAAGTTCTTGAAGTAAGGAAGGACATTGTCAGAATCAATGCCGTTGAGAAGATTCTGGTCGGGCGTGGTGTAGACCTTCCACGAGATGCCGCGCGCCTGCAGTTGCTCGGGCATAGTGGTGTAGGTGAGCTTGCCGAAGAGGGATGCCCGGTTTGTGACAAGTGTTTGTAGCAGCGGGCCGCCGTTCTTTCCATCCGGGTCGATCGAGGCGGCCATCGTATAGAGACGATTGGAATCGGTGGGGCCGATTACGGAGCAGAAGTAGTTGTCGCAAAGTGTAAAGGCGTCGGCCGCCGCGTAGTAATAAGGCAGATCGGCGCGGTTGTAGTAGCCCATGGTGAGCAGTGCATCGTTCGCGTTGATGCCGAGCCGCGAAGTCACAAAGCCGTCCATCGCGCCATTGTTCCAACTCTGATGCATGGGTACCCAATCGTGGGTGATGTCGTGAGTGCAGGCTGCATTGGTCTTCGTGGTGTCGAGGTGAAAGGGCAGCAGCGCGCCGGTCGGCGCGTCGGAGGTGTTGCCGGGATAGGGCTGATTGAATGCGGCACTTTGATCGGAGAACCCGCGCACCCCGCGGTAGCTCCCAAAATAATGATCGAAGGAACGGTTTTCCTGGATCAGGATGATGACATGGTCGATGTCCGTCACCTTGGCGCATGCGCTCGGTCCTTGAATCGTTGCCATCCCGGAGCGCCCGCCGCATCCGAAAAACAGCGACCCTGCCAGTCCCGCTGCACCCGTTGCAGCACCCATTTGTAGCAGTTCACGACGCGTTAATTCTCTAAACGCCATTCGATCGTTACTTCCCTCTAGTCATTGGATGCTCATTTGCTATTCCGCATTTGCGGAGGGCCTATAAGTCGCAAATCCAATGAGGTTAGCGGCGAAGAAGAAGGATTGAAGTCTATTCGAGGATCTTGCCGATGAGCCACTTGTGACCGAAGGGGTCCACAACGGTGCCCTGGAGCATCCGTTTGATCGGACGCGGTCCTTCCGTAGCGTACTCGTATTCTTTTACGGGGTTGTGCAACACCGCACCGGCCGCCACGGCTCGCTGTTGCACCGCAATCGGATCCTCCACAAACAACTCGATTCGCACTGTCGTGAATCCAGCAGAAGACGGACCTCGCGTGCCGTAAGAGGGCGATTCATTTGCAAGGAAGAATTGCGCCCCATCAATTGAAAGTCCCGCGACCACGTGACCCTCGCCAAGACGCCACAGGATCTCCGCGCCAAATGCGACCTTGTAGAACTCAATTGCTGCGTTTCCGTCGCTGACCGCTAGCATGGGAGAAATCTGAGTGGGCATGAGGATCACTCCTGACATCGGAATCTCTGAATTTCCAAAAGGAAGGAATCAAAACCAGGTGCGCTGTTGATAGTCGATGTAACTCTGCCCGAAAGCATCCTGCAGGATTTGAGCTTCCCGACGCGCTCGAAACACATGTAGGACGATCAATGCGAACAACGGCACGAAGAGCCAGTACAGGTGAAGAACCAGAATCAGGCCGAACCACATGATATCGACGGAGAGATAGATCGGATTTCGGAATCGCGAATAGAGACCGCGAGTGACGAGCGCCTTCGCCTGTGCCGTGACGGCAAACGATTTGCCCAGTTGAATGCGAGCGGTGATCAGCAGAATGTATCCGATCACCACGAGCGCTGCCCCCGCCACGCGGAGGGGCGGCCAAGGCTGCTCTTTCACTCCGGGCAGGAAGAGATAAAGCAGAATGACCAAAACTGGAATCACGACGGCGGGAATGGGGATTCGCATCACCTGGGACTCTAACAGAATTCTCAGATGCGCAATTCGCGCCTCGAGTTGGAGTGTTGTGAGTGGGCAGCAACTATCGCCGGTGATAGAAGGGAAGAACGATGAGGAGTGCGATTCCGATGGCGGCAAACAGAGCCAAAGCGATGAGGCTATAGACGAGGGTGAGGCTCACCCCATTGGTGGGTTCGTCGTCGATGGGTTCTTGCTCTCCCACCCTTTCGCCCAAAAGCGAGCGCAAGGATGGGGCACCCGCTTTTTGTGGTTGGTGTGCAGCAGGGTCACTCATATTTGAGCGCCTCTACGGGATCCATTTGCGCGGCCCTTGTGGCGGGGACGGTGCCGAATACTACTCCGACGATGGTTGCGGCGCTGAGTGCGATGACGACTGACAGGAACGAGATCGGCAAGGGGTAGTCGGTAAAAAGCCGGATGGACAATGGTACGGTGAGTCCGACGAAGCATCCCACGAGCCCGCCGGTAAGCGAGATGATGATGGCTTCGGCGAGGAACTGCAATTTGATTTCCCGGTAGGTCGCACCGAGAGCTTTCCTGATACCGATTTCGCGGATGCGGGCGCGCACGTTGGCCAGCATGATGTTCATGATGCCGACGCCGCCGACGGCCAGAGTGACAGTAGCTACGAGTACGAGAATGACCGTGAGAATGTTGGCGATGGTGCTTGCCATGTTCAACAATTCCCTCAAGTCAAATGCCTTGTAAACGGAGTTCGGCTTGTGGCGGGATTGGATCACGCGTTGAATCTCGCGGGTCGCCTCGGGAACCTCGTCCATGCTTCGAATCGTGAAGTAGATCTGCTTCACGTTGTCCGTGCCGGTAAAGTAGCGAGCTACGGAGAAAGGAATGAGGATCGTCTCGTCGGCGATTTCGGTTTCGCCAAAGGTATCGACGCTCTCCTTGAATGTGCCGACAATAGTGAAGGGAATTCCCTGTATGGAGAATTCTCTGCCGATGGCGGCGTCAGCACTTCCGAACATCTCGCGCGCGAATGGAACAGTTACGATGGCGCACATGATGTGGGCGTTTTCATCTTCCTGATCGAAGAAGCGGCCTGCAAGCACGACGAGATTGCGCACGTCGCGATATTGCGGGCTTACACCGAGGACCAGGGTGTCCTTGACCACGCCGCCGCCAAAGCTGATGCGATCGTGCGATTCAAGAACGGGGGAAGATGCGGCTACGCTCGGGACCTGAGCGACAACTGCTTTTTCATCTTCGCGAGTGAGGAAATCGGTATAGAGAGCATGTTCGGCTCCGCTGGATCCGCCGCCGGAGTACTCGACTTCAACTTCGTTGGTGCCGATTTTCTGAATTTCATTGAGGATGAATTGCTTGCCGGTGAGACCGATGGTCACCACCAGGATGACGGAGGCGGTTCCAATGACCATGCCCAGGGCGGTGAGGGCAAAGCGCAGTTTGCTGGAGCGGAAGCTGTCGATGGCCAGCTTGAGGATCTCGCTCAGCAGCATCGTGCGCCGGGCACTCAGCAATGTTTGCTGAAACGAGATTTGCCGGGCGTGGTCGACAGCAGGATTCATTGATTCCTATGAGATGCGCGGCGGTGCCTCGCGGGTTCCACAATCGCAAGTAATGCCCCTCAAAAGAATACCTGAGGGGCCGGAGTTTCGTTTTTGTGATGCGGATTATGGCACACGCTACTTTGAGGAGCCTCGACATCTCAGAACCACTTACTTTGCGTCGTATTTTTCCAGCCACTTCAGCTCCTCGCGGAGTTTGATGTAGCCGTGCCAAGGATTCTTACCGAGGCCGTGGCCCTCACCGGGAAAGACGAGGAAGGTGTGAGGAATGTTGAGAGCTTGCAGCGCGCGCTCCAGTGTCTCCCCTTCGAGGTAGCTAACGCGGATATCGGCGCCGCCCTGGACCAGATGGGTTGGCGTCTTGACCTTGTCGAAGCGGAAGAGAGCGGCTTCGCTTTGGTAGAGGTCGGGAACCTGCCACGGTTGGCCGCCGAGATACCAGGCGTCGTCCCAGGTTTCGTCGTCGTTGCCCCAGTTGGCGGCGTGCTCCACTGCGCCCGCGCCGGTTACGGCTGATTTGAAGCGGCTGGTCTGGGTGATGAGCCAGTTGGTCATGTAACCGCCGTAGCTGTAGCCGCCGATGGCCAGGTGGCCGGGGTCGGCGTATCCATCTTTGACGAGGGCCTCGACCCCGGCGAGGATGTCGCGGCCAGGCTTGGAGACGAGGTGCGGCTCGATTTCGAGCATGAAGTCGTCGCCGTAGCCGGACGAACCGCGGTAGTTCGGGCGGAAGACGAGCCATCCGCGCGCCGCGGCGAGCGTAGCCCAGTCATACCAGTCGGCGCCGAAACGGTTGCCATCGGAATCGGCCGGGCCGCCGTGGATGAGCGTAAACATGCGGAGGTGTTTCGCGTCTCGCTTGCCGGGCGGGAAGATGAGCACACCTTCAACGGTGCGGCCGTCGTCGGATTTCCAGGTGTAGGGCATCCAGTCAGGTTGAGCGCGCTGGGCAAAGACGGGATTGAAGTGGGTGAGCGGAGTCAGATAGTCCGGGTGGAGCGGGTCGGTGACGAGATAAACCTGGGTGGGATCGTCTACGGTCGAATGGCGGACGAGGATTGCGTTTGAAGCGTGTGCCGGTTCGATTTCAGCGTAACTGCCGGGGAGGCCGGGCAGCTTGGTGGCCTTGTCGCCCTCAACGAGATAAACCTGCGCCTCGGTTCCCTTGAGACCGACAGCGAGTTCCCGGCCGTCGGGCAGCAAAGTGAATTGCTCGAAGGAGCCATCGAGTGACGCACCGAGACGTTCAAGCTTGCCGCTGCTGGGATCGAGCCGATAGAGACGGCCTTGCACATCGCGATACTTGCCTTCGAGAGAGCCTCCGGCGGCGTTGACGGAGAAGTGGAGCCAATGGCTGTCGGGCGACCAGCGGAGCTTCGATTCCAAGGCCTCGTTGTGAGTGATCTGGCGAACGGCGCCACCGGAGGGCGTGACCAGGAAGATTTCGTAGTCGGAGGGACTCTCGATGCGGCGGTGGATCGGCACGGTAACAAAGGCCACGACCTTTCCGTCGGGCGATGGGGCAATCTCTTCGATGGAGAGCTCGCTTTTAGCGATGGTCTCCGCAGCTGCGGGAAGCTTGGAGGAAGGTTCAGCGGCAGAGGCTTTTGTGTCGGGTGCTGCGGCGGGTGAGGGGACATCGACGGCGCGGGTGAGGGCAGGCGTCACGGAAACTTTGAGGAGCAGGTCACCGCGGTGCTGCTCGCGCCAGCGGACCACATCTTTCCACTCGTCCTTGTGTTCGTCTTCCTGGTTGTGCGTGAGAGGAGATGTGGCGGAGCAATAGATGGCGGAACTGTCTGGCGACCATGCGAAGGCGTGGACGTCGAGTTTTTCGGAATAGAGCGGGAGGGCTTCGCCTCCAGCAGCGGGAATGAGCCAGACGCGAGTGGCTTTGGATGAGTCCGCGTCGGAGTCGCCGTCGGCTGAAGGCGAAACAGGGCGATCCGAGGTGAAAGCAATCCATTTTCCGTCGGGACTCCACTGGGGCTTTTCGTCCGTGCCGGAGTGAGTAAGGGGCTTGAGGCCGGACAGGGCGGTCCAAAGCCAAAGGTCATGGCGGTAGACGCTTGCTTTCCAATCGGGCGCCTCGGTTGCGATCACGGCAGCGGTGGCGTCGGGCGAGAGGCTGGAGCTCGAGATGGACGTGGTGTTGAGGTACTCATCCAGAGTGATGGCGGGCTTGGATGATTGGGCAACCGAAAGCGCGGAGAGAAACGACAAGGAGACGGGCAGGAGGAAGCTTGCGAGTCTGGAGTGCATATCAGAACTATAACTGGACGAATGCGTTGGGTTATTGAGCCTGCCTTGGAGTCGCAGTATTTTACACGTGTCATCGCCGACCGGAGGCTTGGCCTGCGACAATCGTTCGCAGCATTATGAGACTCGATGCCCATCAGCATTTCTGGCAATACAGTCCAGCGGAGTACGGCTGGATCACTGACGGACTGGCGACGCTAAAGCGCGACTTCTTGCCGCTTGATCTGGCACCGCTGCTCGCGAAGAGCGGCTTTAACGGATGTGTCGCCGTGCAGGCGAGGCAAAGCCTGGAAGAAACACAGTGGCTGCTCGGACTGGCCCGGCAGAACGACTTCGTCAAGGGTGTGGTTGGTTGGGTAGATCTGCGCTCGGTGAAGCTTACGGAGCAATTGGAATGCTTCGCCGGCGACGAGAAGCTCGTTGGAGTGCGACACATCGTGCAGGATGAGCCGGACGACGAGTTCATGCTTGGGGCGGAGTTTCGCAGAGGACTTGCGCGGCTGGCGGGATATGGGCTGACGTATGATCTGCTGCTTCACCCGAGGCATTTGCCGGTGGCCGTGCAAGTGGTGCGCGAGTTTCCGGAGTTGCGATTTGTCCTGGATCACATTGCGAAGCCGGCGATTGCGGCTGGGACCTTATCGCCGTGGGCAGAGGATCTGCGAGAGCTGGCGAGATTTGACAACGTCTGGTGCAAGCTTTCGGGGGTGGTGACGGAGACGAATTGGAAGCGATGGAAGCCGGCTGACTTTCGTCCGTATCTGGATGTGGTGTTTGAAGCTTTTGGCGTAGAGCGGCTAATGATCGGTTCGGACTGGCCGGTCTGCACGCTGTCAGCGGATTACGAGGCCACGATCGGCCTCGTGACGGATTATGTGGCGCAATTGCCTGCAAAGGCGCGCGAGGCAGTGCTGGGCGGGAATTGTGCGCGGTTTTACGGTATTGAGTAAAAGCATCGAGCAGAATCAGCGCCATTTTCTCGGCGTAGAACCCTGTGTGCATTTCAGAGAATCCTTGCGAATCCAGGTCTGAACGTCGACGGACGCGCCTTGCATGCAGGGAGTGAGACCGTGGTGGGGGAGGCCGGTGAACTCGATTCCGGATCCGATTTCGGGCTGCAGGCCCTTGATGAGCAGGAAGTAGCGGTTGGGGCTTTTCGTATCTCTCACGATGAGGCAGCGAGTCTCCGCACCCGGCTCGACGCAGCCTTCGCCGTGAATTTGCAGCGACTTTTGTGGCGGGGCGGCGGATCGCGTCGCAATTGAGGCGGAGAATGTGGCTGCGAGGACTGCGATTTCGATTGGCCTCATTGCCGTTCTCCTTTGAACCTTGGCAGGGCCGTTCAGAGAGCGTGCTTCGTCCGTGGGGAGGATACGCCGGATTTGATTCAAACGTCCATCGGCACGGTGATAAATTGACTAGTAGAAGTGCGAAAGTGGCGGAATTGGCAGACGCACCAGCCTTAGGAGCTGGCGGAGCAATCCATGAGGGTTCGAGTCCCTCCTTTCGCACCATATACTTACAGGCATTTGTGGAAGTGGATTCGCGATTGTTCCACGTGGAACATTGACTGTCTAGGTATTACGTCGGTTTGGCCGGGCGAGCGCGGGTTTGCGGAAGATTATCGGGTGGTATGAAACTGCTCTTGGCCTTCGATTGTTGGAAAGAGCAAAAGATGCTTACTTTCCCTGCGGGTTGAGCGTGACCTCGTAGAGGTCTTTGTCCTTGTAGGTGGTGCTGAATGCTCCCAGGTGACGCAAGGTGTCGCCATCTGCAATCAGTTTGCGAAGGAGCCAGTCTTCCGGGTAGCCCACGGTGCCGAGGACCAAAAATCTGGAATGGTTTGCCTCGAACGATTTCAGCGTTTCCACATTCGATTGAAAGCGGAACATCTGAGCCGCTTCCGCCTCCCTTTCAAACAGGGTGGCATGCGCATATTGAATCGCGGAAGGCGTATCCGTCAGATAGTAGGTTCGGTGCAGGAACTCCGCTGGTTCCCGGTGGTTCATTTCGACATAGGTCAATCCGCTCGCATCGACGAACGGAAGATTCGGTTCGATGGCACGGTACTCCGCGGGCATGGAGTTCGTGGGCGCTGTATATGCGGGGCGAAGTCTTTCGCGAATCAATAAGCCCCCAAATGAGGTCGTCACAGCAACGGTGAAAGAGACCATGGCAAGGAGCAGGACTGCGACTTTGGACTTTTCGAACAGAGCGTAGAGAAATACGGTCAGCAGGATTGCGATGGGAATGCAGCCTGGAAGTCCGTAGCGGAGGAAGAACGCGCCGTGCGAACGCGTAATGGCGATGACCGCGAGCGCGGGCTCCAGTGAAATGCCAGCTAAAAGCACCCATTCGGCTCCGGTGGTTTCTATCCCAACGGATGAGACCTGTTTGGCATTGGACGCCTGGAGGATTCGACCCCGTGGCATCAAAATCTTGACCATATAGAGTGCAAGGAATGCGCCAAGGATTAGAACGCTGTATCTGAGAAGGACGCCGTACTCGATCGGGACACTCATCACGGAGGGTTGATAATCGGCAGGGAAGACGATGGCACGATAGCCGCGGATCTTGCTGTAGTAGTAGGCGGGGATTGCAAACGGCAGGGTGTAAGCGATGCACAGCGGGATATCGATTCGACGCCGAGAAATTCCCTTCACGATCTCGGTCGCGAGAAAAGCAAACAGCAAAAACGCGGCCATGAAATGACTGCCGACCATCGCGAGCCCGAGACAAAGGGCGGCAGCGACCGAGAAGAGAGTTCGCCGCGCCCGTGTAGCGCGTTCCCAAGCAAGAATCGAAAGCATGAGCAGGCCGGTTAAGAGGGCGTAGGGACGGTCTTCCCACACATAGGGTAAGAATGCTGTGCTCCACAACATACCGACCGCAGCCACCGCGAATAATGCGCCGAGCCTGCGATTCAAGAGGAGAAAAAGCCCTAACGACGTCATGAGGCCGCCTGCAAGCGAAGGCAGCCGTGCGGCTAGTGAGACCAGATGATCGTTCAAGTTGAATCCGGGAATTCGGATCGTAATGAAATTGAGAACGTAAAGCAGCGGAGGATTGAGGTCTATGAGTCCGATGTTGCGCAGCATCTGCGACACAGATGGGGAGCAGGCCAGATTGTAGGTGACTAGTTCGTCGTGCCAAAGGGGTTTAAAGTAGGCGTTCGGCAACGCGATCATGAAGTAAGTGACGACTAAAACGCACAGGAGAACCCTAGGGCGTGCGTCCATCCATTCTGCAAGTCGGTTCATGTATGCCCAATCATGAATCAGAGCTGAAGAACTCGTCAAACGAGAGTGGGGTAGAGCGGGCTGCGTACGCGGCACGTGAGGCAAAGATAGAGAGGGTCAGCGTAAGTACAGGTGCTCACGGTTCCATGTGGGGGTTCGCGATTGAGGGCAAGCATGGCGACCTCGAGCTCCGTAAACGGGATTCAAGAGAAATCTGCGAAGCGGCTCGGCTTGCAAATGTGACTATCTGACTTGGACGATGCAGAGCCGGGTCGATCCAGTTGTCGCGAAACGATATATAAGGGCCTTCCGCGGACTTCGTCATATGTTCGACTCAGGTACTCTCCGATAATGCCGAGAACTCCCAGTTGCATGCCGCCCAGAAACAAAATCATGGAGACGGTCGATGCCCAGCCCCACGGTGTCGGGCGATTCGTTAGCTTTTGAAGCACCGCCCAGACAAACAGTCCCAGCCCTCCTAACGCGGAACATGCTCCCAACCCGGAGGCTATCCGCAGAGGCATCGCCGAAAAGCCGATGTAGCCCGACAGCGCCAACCCCAATAACTTTCCGAACGTATACTTCGGCTCCCCCGCAAGGCGCGCCTGACGTTCGTATTCAACTCCGACCTGGGCGAAGCCAACCCAACTGCGGAGACCCCGAAGAAAGCGATTATGTTCCGGCAACGACGTCAATGCATCAATAACTCGCCGGTCCATCAAGCAAAAGTCGCCCGCATCCAAAGGCATATCAATGTTTGCTACGATTTGAAGACTGCGATAGAAAACCTTGTAGCACGAGCGCTTAAAGAAGTTCTCCTTCCTCTTTTTGCGTATGGCATACACGATCTCGAAGCCTGCCCTCCAATGATTTACAAACTCGGGAATCACCTCGGGGGGGTCCTGAAGGTCGGCATCCATGAACACAAGTGCGTCACCTCGGCAATGGTCCATTCCTGCCTGTAACGCCGCTTGGTGGCCGAAGTTGCGAGAGAATCGAATGACACGAATGTGCGGATTGGCGTCGTGTAGAGACGCAAGAATCTTCGGAGTGCTGTCCCGACTGCCATCGTCAATAAAGAGGATCTCGTAGTCTTCAAAGTCCATTGCGGCGATTGCCGATCTCAATCGAGCCTCGAGTTGCGGCAGGTTTTCTTCTTCATTGAAAACCGGAATGGCAATTGATAAGCAGGACATATTGACTACCGCCCATCCGCAGCTTGAAACGTTGCCGGTGCGCTAACCGGTTGTCTCTTCTCGTTCAGCAGTTCAATTGCAAGCCACAGAACTGCACCGCAAAGGATTGCCGGATTGAGAATGATCTGAATAGACGTCTCCTGGAAGAAGTAGTTCTTAGGAGAGAGCAAGAAGAGCGATGTGAATGCGACGAGTGCCAGGAACTGCCAGCGGTCCTTGATGTGCTCCAATTCAAAATAAACCAGAATCAGCGGAGCAAGGAAGACCAGCAAGTGGTAGTCCCCGAATATTGGCGAGAAGATGCAATAGAAGGAGACCAGAAAGAAGGGAGCCAGCGGAAGAGGCCAGCGCCTTTCTTCATGACCGAGTTCGATGTGGTCTTTCGCTGTACGATCTTGAGGCCCCGCGTACTCATCGTCGGTTCTATTTTGGACCAGAGATTTCCAAAATGCCGTGGACACGAAGATGGCCATTGACATGGCGAGGACGTAAAAGATCCTCATTCCCGTCAAGAACGGCACCCTCACTTGAAGTCCCTGAATCAGGGCACGAATCAATCCATACAAAGAGGAGCCCATCAAAATTCCTAAGCCTTCGGAGATGTAGACCTTTTTATAAACAGCTATGCCCTGAAGGAAGACGGCAATTGTGTAATCCGGATACAACTTATGCGCAGCAAAGTATGACACCGCGAAGATTACACCTGCTATCGCGAGGAATTGAATCGATGGCTTGATGGCCTTGCGGATTCCGAGCACCAGGGGCAAAGCGAATAGAAAGATGATTGCGTTTGGATGGATGTTCACAGCGATCGCGAGCGCGAATAAGGCTGGGAGAGTCGCTTGTTTCCAAGCAAAAACGGCGATGAGGAACGCGACGATTGGAAGGGTCGTCAAGCCAGCATTCACGTAGTTCGCTCGTCCGAATGTAACCAGCGCTGGATAGGACACCGAGCAAAAGAACCAAATGGTCAGGATCAACGCCGGCTTTCTCTCCGCGCGAGGAATTCCGATCCAAATGATGCTGCAAACCTCGAGCAGGTAAATGCAGAAAAACAGAAACAGTGTCAGCGGAGGGCTGCCTGTTTGAAAAATGAAGATACCGGTTAAGAGAAAGATGAGTGTGGAGAAAGGCGGGTGATGAAGATGCGTCAATTGGCCTTTGGGAAGGTTTTCGACACCACCCTTGGGAAGATTTTCAACGCCACCGTAGTTAGGATGTAAGTAAAAATGCTTATAAACCGGGTCCCAAGATTTGAATCTCTCCGTTTGATCCACTCCGCCAGTTACGCTTCGGAAAGACAGCGATAGTTTAAGTATGTCTGCGAATCTCTCTTCAGGACCTGCGAGAAATGTTGTCGGTCCGAATCCGAACTCATATGCAATCGTGCAATAGAGCATGTTTACAAAGCTGAGACAGATTAACCCAAGAACCACGGCCAGCAGATAGTGGTCAGGTTGGATTCTGGGACTCAGCCGCATGAGGGCCTCGTCACTCGATCATCCGTTCGTTGCTCGTATCGCACGAGATTTCATCTCCGAGCCGGGGTGCAAGGCAGTCCAGTGACTGAGATCAACTGAGGAGCTAAGATTTCAATTGTGATGCCAGTTTAAACCACATCGGCTTAGCTCTGGGAAACGATGCACATTCTTCGAACGGCCCCGAACCCGGCTTTATACGCTATTCTGCGGCGGCGTTTGTCGCGTAGGTTGGAGAGTTAGACTGGGTGCGATTCATGAAAAATGACTTGCGGGTGTCGTTGTTGGGGAGCGCCTGGCGGCCGGGACGGAGTAGTCTGATTAGACTATGAGCCAAACACCGCAGCAGCCTCAAATGAACGTGGTTCAGACGGACGACTACCGCGAATCCTACGCGAACAGCGTGCAGGTGCGCGTGAGCGTTTGGGATTTTTCGCTTGTTTTTGGCCTGGCTTCGAGTGAGAGTCCGGACCAGGTAACCATTCGCAACCATCAAGCCATTTTCCTTAGCCCTCAGCAGGCGAAGGCCTTGTGGAATGTGCTGGGGCAGAATCTTTCTCAGTACGAGCAGGCGTTTGGCGCGCTGAATCTCGAGCCGCAGAACGTGAGTTTTTCGCAGGGGCCGGTGAATTAAGGAGTTGCGAAGCTAATCGAATTGACCAGGGCGCGGAAAAACTCGAGATCTCTGGTGAAATTCGCGGAGAGCTTTCTTCCGAGGCTAAAGAGGTTGCGGAAAAACTCGCAATTTGCAGACGAATCGTCGAAGAACTTCCCTCGGGACCTAAACAGGCTGCGGACAAAGGGCGACGGCGGGCAAAGCAGCCATCCGGGGCTAAAGCCCCCATTGATTTTAGGGCCTTTGCGGCACGACTAAAGTCGTGCCCTGACACAAAGCCCGCTTTGGATAGAGTTTTTCCGCAGCCTGTAAAGGCCAGATCGGTTTTGCTCGACTTACGGCACGGCTGAAGCCGTGCCCTTTCAAAACAACACCGCCAACGGAGTTTTTCCGCAGCCTTTAAAGCCCACGTCGATCTTATTGGCTTTATGCGGGGGTTGAACCCCCCGCCTCCCTCCGGGCCGAGTTTTTCCGCAAGCTTTGAAGTCGTGCCCTAAAAGGAAACAACGATTCACTTACGCTGCCATACGACAATCGTTTCATCCCCCATGGGTCGGCAACGACGGTGGATGACTGTTACAAGACTGGTTTATGAAACACGCTGTATGGCGAGTTGAGGAGCAGTGGTTTGGGTTTGCGAAAGTATTTTGTGCTGCGGAGAGACGCGCCGATTTCGGGGTGGATGGTTTTCCCGATCATCTTCACGGCCCTTTACGCGAGCCATTTCACGCTGCTGCGGCTGCCTTATTACTGGGACGAGGCTGGGTATTACATTCCGGCGGCGTGGGATTTTTTCCGTACGGGTTCGCTGATTCCGAGCACAACGCTGACGAATGCGCATCCGCCGCTGCCGAGTATCTACCTTGCGCTGTGGTGGAAGATCTCGGGGTTTTATCCCGAGGTGACGCGCGAAGCCGTGCTGATGGTGGCGACGCTGGGACTGCTGGCGGTGTGGCGGCTGGCGCAGCGGCTGGCTGGATCGGGGGAAGTGGCGTTCTGGGCCGTGGCGCTGACGGGGATTTATCCGATCTGGTTTGCGCAGAGCACGCTGGCGCACGCGGATATTTTTGCGGCGGCCTGCACGCTGTGGGGTCTGGTGTATGCGCTGCCCGACCGCGATCGAAGACCGTTGACTGCGGCGTTGTGGTTTATGGCGGCCGCACTGTGCAAGGAAACGGCAATTGCCGTTCCGATGACTTTGGCGGTGCTGGGCGCGCTGGAGGGCTTGCGCGCGCAGCCGGCGGTTCGCATTCGACGCTGGAAGGAAGCGGCGTGGATGGCGAGCTGCGCGGCGCCGCTGGCCGCATGGTATGCGTGGCATCGCGCGAAGACGGGGTTCTTTTTCGGGAACCCTGAATACTTGCGGTACAACGCGCAGGCCAACCTGGAGCCGGCGCGGATGGTTGCCGCATTTGGGCATCGGCTGCTGCATCTGACCGCGCACATGAACATGTTTGTGCCGGTGCTGCTGACGATTGCAGCGCTGATGCTGAATCCGAAACTCGATGCGGAGGGGCATGACAGGCCACAGATCAGCAGGCCCGCGATGTGGCGGATTTTCTTTCTGCTGCTGGTGAACGCGGTGCTATTCAGCGTGCTTGGCGGCGCTCTGCTCACGCGATATCTGCTGCCCATGTATCCGCTGGTGCTGCTGGTGGCGGTGTCAACGATTTATCGGCGGGTGCCTTTCTGGCAGGCTCTTGCGGGGTTGTCGGCGGTGGCGTTTGTGGCGGGTCTGTTCATCAATCCGCCGTACCGGTTTGCGCCAGAAGATAACCTGGCTTATGCGCGAGTGGTGCGGCTGCACCTGGCGGGAATTGCGCAATTGAACCAGCGGTTTCCGGGGTCAACGGTGATGTCGGCGTGGCCGGTTACGGATGAGCTGACGCGGCCGGAGCTTGGATATCTGAAGGAGCCCTTTGAGGTTTACAGGGTTGAGGATTTTACGAAAGAGCAAATGGACCGGGCGGCGGCTGAGCCGGGAAAGTATTCGGCAGCACTTGTATTTTCGACGAAGTACGATCCGCCGTCGCTGCCGCTGAGCCTGGGGCCGAAGAGCGAGGCGATGGACCAGCGGTATTTTGGGCTTCATCATGATCTGATGCCGGATGCGATTGCGACGCGGCTGGGCGGGACGCTGGTGTGGGAGCGCGAAGATCATCGCGGAGAATGGATTGCGCTGATCCGGTTTAACAGGCAATTTGAAGCCGCACGGGAGCCGGTGGATGGCCTGCGACCGAGGGCTGGGGCGCGATAGAGCGGGCGTCGCCTGTGGGTCTCACGACCTATAATCACCCTGACGTGTTTTCCATTTTCTCAATTCGCAAATGTAGAGTGACGCCGGGGGCGGTCAGGGCTGGACTGGCGTTAGCGATGGCGCTGCTGGTTTTGTCGATGCAGATCCAAGGGCAAGTTCAGGGACAGGCACCGGCGCAAGGGCCGGCTGGGATGGAAAGCGGGGCGGGGCGGGATCGCATTCTGCTGGTGCTGCCGTTTGACAATGGCACTGGACAACCGAATCTCGAGTGGATTCGCGAGGCGGCGCCGGAGATTCTCAGCGCACGTTTTGGCTCGGCGGGATTTGCACCGATGAGCAGGGCGGACCGGATGTACGCATTGGACCATCTGGGTTTGCCGCAGCAGTTTCAGCCGTCAAGGGCCAGTTCACTGAAGCTGGCGCAGACGCTGGATGCCGATTCGATCGTGGTGGGCAGCTACAAGACCGAGGGAAGCACGATCATCGCCGAAGCGCAGGTGGTAAATGTGCCGCATCTTCGGATGAGCGAAATGGTGACCGCGCGGGGTGACATCCACGACCTGATCGCGGTGCTTGACTCACTGGCATGGAAGCTGACCCGGATCATGACCCCGAAGTTCAATGTTGCGCAGGAGACGTTTGTGGCGGCGGGCGCTGGGCTGCGACTCGATGCATTTGAGCAGTACATACGCGGCATTTCAGAACCGGATCAGCAGGAACGGGAACGGCACCTAAAGCAGGCGGTGGCGCTGAGTCCCGGATTTGGGCCGGCGTGGATGGCGCTGGGTCGCGAGGGATTCAACGGCCAGCAATACGAGCAGGCCGCTGCGGCGTTTGCGAAGGTCAATCGCAATGATCCGGAGGCGCTGGAAGCGGAGTTTTATCGTGGGCTGTCGCTGTTGTTTTCGGGGTCGTATGCGAAGGCGGAGGCGTCGTTCAGCGAAGTGGCGCGAGTGTTGCCGCTAGGCGAAGTCCTCAATAACGAGGGGATCGCGGTAAGCCGGCAGGGGCACGATGGGACAGGGTTGTTTGTGCAGGCGTCGGCGGCGGATCCGAATGCCGCGGATTATCACTTCAACCTCGCGGTAAGCCTCAAGCGCCATGGGACAGATGCAGGAGCATTGAACGAGTTGGCGCAATGCCTGAAGCTGCGGACGAACGACGCGGAGGCTCAGCAACTGATGGCGGAATGGAAGGGCCAGAAACCTGCAGCGGATGCGGAAACCAAAGCCGAACCGCTGGAACGCATTGTGCGCACGTTCGACGCGGTTGCGTTCAGGCAGGCGGCGCTGATGATGGATGTTATGGAAGCATCACGATTGGCGGCGCTGAGTCCGCATCAGAGAGCGGTGAAATTAGCCGGCCAGGCGAAGGATTATCTGAATCGCGGTTTGCTGCTGGAAGCCGAGAGGCTGTATCAGACCGCGGTGACGGACGATGGGTCAGTGGCCGATGCTCATGCCGGTCTGGCCACGGTGCGCGAACGGACGGGCGACGCAGCGGAGGCGCGCAAGGAAGCGAATGCGGCGTTGGAACTGGCGCCTTCGGTCGACGCGTATCTTGTACTGGGGCGCCTTGATCTTGCGGCCAACCACATGGATGATGCGACGCGGGATATTGGCAAGGCATTGAAGCTCGATCCTGGCAGCCGGCCGGCGCAGGAGTTGAATCGGCAGATCGAGATGAGGGCCGGAAAGAAACAGTAGGGGCGTACGAGGCCCCGTGGGAGCAAGCCATGCTTGAGCACGTGCGTGGATTCAAGTTCCGAATAGTTGCAAGCCTTGTTGCGGCAGTTGTAATGGCCTGCGTGTTGTCCAAGGTGGGGAATGCTCAGCAGCCATTCGTAGAAAAGCTGGTGCTCGACGAGACGATTCAGCCAGTGAGTGCCGGGATGCTGGAGCGGGCGCTGGCGCGCGCGAACGACAATGGCGCGGCTGCGTTGCTGGTGGAGATGAACACGCCGGGCGGGCTGGTGGATTCAATGCGCACGATGGCGGGCGCGATTCTCAGCTCGCGAGTGCCGGTGATCGTGTATGTGGCTCCGGCGGGTGCGCGGGCTGGCTCCGCAGGCTTCTTTCTGATGGAAGCGGCGGACGTAGCGGCGATGGCGCCGGGGACCAATGCCGGCGCGGCGCATGTCGTGTTTGAGATGGGCAAGCCCGACGACACCTTGAAGGAAAAGATCGAGAACGACGCGGAGGCGTTCCTTCGCTCGTTTGTGACGCGACGCCATCGGAACACCGATGCGGCAATTGCGGCGGTGGCGTCGTCGCACTCCTATACCGCAGAAGAAGCGCTGGCACAGCATCTCATCGACGTGACCGCGTCGAGCGATGCTCAATTGCTGGCATCGCTCGACGGGCGAGAGATTACGCGGATGGACGGCACGAAGCAAACGCTTCACCTGGCGAATGCGCGCATTGAACTGCTGCAGCCGACGGTTCGCGAAAACCTGCTGGGGTGGCTGGTCAATCCGAACATCGCCCTGCTGTTGCTGGTCGGCGGGGCGCTGCTGATTTATCTCGAATTCAACACGCCGGGGACGATTGTGCCGGGCGCTCTGGGAACGCTGATGTTGCTGTTGGGAGTTTTTGCGCTGGATTTGCTTCCGATACGCTTCACTGCGGTGCTGCTGCTGGTGGCGGCGGTGGCGCTGATGGTGCTCGAGGCGAAGTTTGGCGGGCACGGCGTGCTGGCGATTGCGGGGATTGTCTGCCTGACGTTTGGAACGCTTACGCTGGTGGCTGCACCGATTCCGGAGATGCGGATTCACCCGTGGGTGGCCATAGCATTGAGCGTCGCGTTTGGCGGAATCACGGTGTTTCTGGTGCGGCTGGCGATGCGGGCGCGGCGGTTGAAGTCGCGATTGGGCGCCGACGCGCTGGTGGGCAGGACAGGTTCAGCGATGGAGGCACTTGCGCCTGGGGGGCACGTACTCGTGGACGGGGAGATCTGGCTCGCTGAAGCAATTGAGCCGGTTGCCGCGGGCGCGAAGTTGCGGGTTGTTGGGCATGACGACTATCTGTTGCGCGTAGCGCCCATCGAGCAAATGAGACCGCCGCAAAGCCCCGCGTGAGAGCCGCAGGAGTACAATCCGTGCTGAGTGAGGGAAGCCATGTTTGAAATGTCTGTTCCTGTTTTGATTGTGGTTGGCATCTTTGTCTTGTATCTAATCAATTCGATCAAGATTTTGCGCGACTATGAGCGCGCGGTGATTTTTCGCCTGGGTCGCGCCCTGACACCGCCTAAAGGCCCCGGCATTATTTTCGTTTTCAGGCCACTGGACCAGATGGTGCGCATCTCTCTGCGACAGGATGTGCTCGAGGTTCCGGCACAGGATGTGATCACACGGGACAATGTGACGCTGAAGGTGAATGCGGTGGTCACGCTGTACGTTGTGGATCCGAATGCGGCAGCGATCAAAGTTGCGAACTACGTATATCAGACTTCGCAATTTGCGCAGACTACGCTGCGTTCGGTGCTGGGCGAAGTGGAACTCGACGAGCTGTTGAGCCATCGGGACAAACTGAATCTGAAAATTCAGACCATCATCGATCAGCGCACGGAGCCTTTTGGAGTGAAGGTGATCTCGGTTGAAGTGAAGCAGGTGGATTTGCCGGAACAGATGCTGCGGGCCATGGCAAAACAGGCTGAAGCAGAGCGCGAAAAGAGATCGAAGATCATTCACGCAGAGGGCGAGTTCAATGCGGCACAAAAGCTGGTGGACGCTGCGGCGTTGCTGGCAACTGAACCGATCACACTGCAGCTGCGGTACTTGCAGACGTTGACTGAAATTGGCGTGGAAAAAAACACCACGATTGTGTTTCCGCTGCCGGTGGAGCTGCTCTCACTGCTTAACAAGCCGGGAGCTGCGGCGAAGGCGGCCTCGGAAAAGGCGGCTAAGAGCGCGGAGTAGGCGGGAGTGGTCTTGCATGAGAGGCCTCGAGATTTGATTGAACCCGAGGGTGAGGAATGATTCGAGGTATCGGCGAAGATGAATTGCCCGGCGGTGATGAGCGCGACACTGAAATCACTTTAAGCACGGGCATGCTTCTGGCTATTGGCTGCGGCCTGATTGTGCTTTGCGGGATCTGCTTTGCATTTGGTTATTCCGTCGGTCATCGCGGGGGAACGGAAACAACAGCAGGTGCGGTACCCGCCGCCGGCACACAGACGTCGCTGCCGATGAGTGGTTCGCAGGCCAAGCCGATGGCGGCGGGCCAATCGCCGGTGCAGCCGCCAGCGACGGTAGCGGTCGACGTGCCTGGGGACTCGACAGGGACGCCGGGTTCAGCAGCGGGTCCTGTTGCTGAGGAAGGCGCTGCTTCCGCGCAACCTCAAGTGAGGCCTGCGGCGCAGACTCAGGTGCGGCCAGCGCTGGCGAATCAAACAAGCGTTGTGCAGCCTGGAGTTGGAACGGGGCTGCAGGTGCAGCCGGCGTTGACTCAAGTGCAGGGGATCATGGTTCAGGTTGCGGCTGTTTCGCGAGTTGAAGATGCCGAGGTTCTGGTGAATGCGCTCCGCAAGCGGGGCTATTCTGCGACGGTCCGACGCGAAGTGTCGGATAGCATGCTGCATGTGCAGACCGGCCCTTTCGCGAATCGCAACGATGCAAATGCGATGCGCCAAAAGCTGTTGAGCGACGGGTACAACGCGATCTTGCAGCCGTAGATGCGCGGAAGAAGCCAGGGCCTGTTCACTCCAGTGTTGTGAACAGGCCCTAAGTGCACATTCGGTCTGAGTGTTTACATTTGGGCCGGGCGTCAGTGGTCTCCCATCCTTTGTGCAAAGAACGCACAAAGGATGGGGCACCCGAAGTTGTGTTAACAGTCAGCTCGAAAATGCTTTAAGTGCGCATCCATTCAGGCAAGCCATCGGCAATGGCGGCGCGCACCGCGGCGAGGAGTTCTTCGCGTGTCTCGTAGTCTCCGGGATAGACGGGCGCGTGAAAGATGACGTGCGCGGTGCCGGGGCTAATGCGCACGCTGTTCTTTGCCATCATGGTTTCAGTACCCCAGATCGACACCGGAATGCAAGGAGCTCCGGCTTCCATCGCCAGGTAGAACGGCCCTTTTTTGAAGGGCAACATGCGTCCGTCTTTGGAGCGGGTTCCCTCAACGAATGTCATGATGTGGATACCCTTGGCGAGAATTCGCCGGGCCGCTTCGATGCTTTCCTGCGCACTTTCTTTGCGTCCATCGCGAGCGACAGGAACGAACTCGGCGAGCCGGAAGGCCCATCCAAGGACGGGAATGTTCATGAGAGAGCTCTTGAGGAACGTGGCCGCGCGGCCGGGAATGTTTGGAAGGAGAGCCGGAGGATCGAGGTTGGAAACGTGGTTGGCCATGAAGATGCAGGCGGTACGCGCGGGAATGCGATCGCGGCCGATAACTTCTACTCGGATTCTGGCGAGAAAATAGCCGACTCGCACGATCAACTGGGAGGCGCGGTAGAGGGGCATGACGTTGCCGGAGATTAAGGATAGCGGAATGAATATTACGGCCGAGGGCGCGCCCAGGATGATAATTGTGGCCAAAAGCAAGAGGGATGAGATCATGAATTTCTTTCGCGATCAGTTCTGAATTTTTCTGAGCCGCGAAGGAAGTTTCTCATAGATGCCGTCGAAACCGCCATTTGAGAGGATGGCGACGACATCGCCGGATTGAAGTTGCGGCGCGATGCTGTTAACGATGGCGTCAGCATCGGGGTGAAGTTCGGCTGGTGTTGCGGCAGAATTGAGCGCGTGCACGACATCTTCGGGATGGAGCCGTTCCTTATCGGGGATTCGCTGTTGCTGATAGACGCCCGCAAGGATGACGCGATCGGCTAGACGCAGGCTTTTGACCAGTTCGTTCTCGAGGACTTTGCGGCGAAGCGTGTTGGATCGCGGCTCTAAAACAGCCCAGATGCGCGCGCCGGGATAGACGGTGCGCAGCGCGCGAAGCGTTTCGCGGATGGCGGTTGGGTGGTGCGCGAAATCGTCAATGATGGTGACGCCGTGGATTACATCGCGCACTTCAAGGCGGCGCTTAACGCTTTTGAAACTAGCGAGCGCAGACGTGATGGAATCTTTAGGAATGCCCTGGCCGGCGGCGAGAGCTGCTGCGGCTGTGGCGTTGAGGGCGTTGTGCTCGCCGGCGAGATGCATTTCAAGCTCGGCAAAGAGTGCACCGTTGTTCCATAGCTCCCAGTGGGAGCGGCCATCGCATTGACGCAAGTTGCGCATTTGCCATTCCGATTCTGGACTAAAGCCGTAGCGTTCGACTCGGCAGAAGGCTTTGCTTACGCACTCGTCGACATTGGGGCTGCCGTCGAAGGCTACAAGCAGGCCGCGACGCGGGACGAGATTGACGAGACGTTTGAATGCGATCTTCACGGCTTCAAGATCGGCGTAGATATCGGCGTGGTCAAATTCGACATGGGTGAGAATGAGCGCATCGGGGAAGTAGTGGAGGAACTTGGGACCCTTGTCGAAGAATGCGGTGTCGTACTCATCGCCTTCGATGATGAAGGTGCGGGTCGGACGGAGCTGGAAGCTGGTTCCGAAATTCTCTGCGACGCCGCCGATGAGGAAGGACGGCTCGAGCGATGGATTTTGTCTCGCGGCGAATTGATAGATCCAGGCGAGCATGCTGGTCGTGGTGGTTTTGCCATGCGTGCCGGCGACGACGAGCGACTCGCGGTCCTGGAGGAACTCTTCACGCATGAGCGCGGCCATCGAGGTGAAGCGGAGACGCTTGTCCAGCACATGCTCGACCTCGGGATTGCCGCGAGAGAGCGCGTTGCCGATGACGACGAGGCCGGGTGCGGGATCGAGGTTGGAGCTGGAGTAGGGCTCGAGCACAGGGATGCCGAGCGAATTGAGGAGATCACTCATGGGCGGATAGGCGGCTTTGTCAGAGCCGGTGATGCGGTGACCCTGCAATTGAAGCAGGCCGGCGATGGAGGCCATTGCCGTGCCGCAGATGCCGATGAGATGGATGTGGCGTGGCGCGGGGCTCACGGTTTCACCGCCGGTTCGAGCAAACTCAAGTGCGCATCGTGACCGGCGTCGAGTTCCGCTTCAATGCCGAAGAGCAGAGTTACATTCTGACGCGAGACGTGGCCACTGCGCAGGCCAAAGGCGATGGGGATGTTGAGATCGCTGAGCGCACTCAGGATCGCATCTTCGAGCAGATTGGCGGGAGCGCCGTGAGATGCGCAGTCGAGCATTTCGCCAAAGATGATGCCGCGAACGGCGTTGAGTTTTCCGGCGTGGAGCAACTGCCACAACATGCGGTCGATCTGATATGGCTTGGCGCCGGTGTCTTCAAGGAAGAGCAGCTTGCCTTCGGTGGAGGGCTCCCAGGGTGTGCCGAGCAAGGAAGCAAGAATGCTGAGGCATCCGCCGTAGAGTGTGCCGCGTGCGGCTCCCGGCTTGAGCGTGCGTAAGCCCTCGGCGGCGCTGAGACGGTAGGGCTCGCCTGCGAGCGCGGAGCGAAAGCTGGCGAGGTGTACGCCGTCTTCAAGATAGAAATCCGCCCCAACCATGGGGCCGTGGAATACGGGGAGGCCTAGTTTGTCGAGCAGGTGGAGTTGCATCCCGGTCATGTCGCTGTAGGCGAAGAGGGGTTTTGGATTGGCGCGAATCGTTTCGAGATCGAGGCTGTCGAGCAGGTAGTTGGAGCCGTAACCGCCGCGCACCGCAGCGACGATGTGGGTGTTGGGGTCGGCGAACGCGGCGTGAAGATCAGCGAGACGCTGTTCTGGATTTCCGGCAAAGAAGAGCGGGCCCCGTGTTTGGGTATGGGCTCCGGAGCGTGGTGCGAAACCGAGGGCGCGGAGACGTTCAACGCCGCGATGAAACCGATCGGAGCTCGCGAAGGAAGCGGGCGAGATTACGCTGATGCCAGAGTCGTGTTTGATGGGCGCAAGCGTCAGCAGGGGTTTGGGATGCGATGGCGTCGTCATGTTTACCACGCTTCACCGCGGGAAATCAGGGATGCTGGGCCGGTGAGTTCGAGTTCGGCGCCGGGGCCGTTCCAGGTAACGGTTTGGGGACCACCGGGAGAAACAACTCGCAATGGCGAATGGCAGCCGTGGAATGAAATTGCGGCGGCTGCGGAGGCTGAACTGCCGGTACCTGAAGACGTGGTGGGGCCGACGCCGCGCTCGAAGATGCGGATTTCAATTTCGCCGCGATCTGCAATGCGCGCGAACTCGACATTTGTATGATGTGGGAAGTCGGGATGAGTGCAGATCTGAGCGCCGATGGATTGCCAGGTGTCTCCGGCGACAGAAAAATCTGCGTTGTCGACGACAATGACGAAGTGGGGATTGCCGGTGGAGACCGTGACGCCGGCCACGGCACGTCCGTCGGCAAGAATTATGGTTTTGGGCGAGGCGATGGGAATGCCCATTCCGGTTGTGACTTCGACGGAGTAGCCGCGGTCTGAAATCACCGCGTTTATCCGGCAGATGCGAAGGCCTGCGTCGGTTTCAATGCGCATCTCGCTGCCCGCCCTGGCGCTGAGCATGGTGCACATCCATGCGGCCACGCAGCGGGTTCCATTACCGCTGATTTCGGCGATGGAGCCATCGGCATTGTGCAAGCGAATGCGGCCAGAATTGGCGCCGGTCCAGGCGAAGAACTCGATGCCGTCCGCGCCGACGCCGGTGTTGCGCGCGCATAGACGACGCGTCAACTCAGCCCAGTCCTGGCCGGCAGCGGCTTCTTCGGTGACGATGAGAAAATCGTTGCCGCACGCGTGGGCCTTTGCAAAGGGGATCAATCTTCCTCCGGATCGCGGAAATTAAAGAGCTCATCGATGGCGGGCTCGGCGAGCAATCTTCCGCGCAGATGTTCGTGCTCCTTCTTTGTGGCGGTGATGGTGAAGCACACGCGCTGGAGCCCGCCGATTGCGTCCGTTGTGTAGTCTGCGAGGCGCTCTTTTACCTTGTCCATCGCATCGAGGATCGATTGCAGCATTGCGGTTTTATCAGCGCCTCGAGCCTCGTAGACCAGGGAGTAGATTTTGATGCTCGCGCGGCGCTCAAGAAAGCCGACCAATTCGAGCGCAACGATAACGATGATAGTGGCAACGGCCGCCGGCGCGAAGAGTCCCGCACCGCAGGCCATGCCGATAGAAGCGACCACGAAAACGCTGGCGGCACTGGTGAGTCCACTGATGCGGCTGCGGTTGCGGATGATCAAACCCGCGCCGAGAAAGCCAATGCCTTGCACGATGTTCGCGGCAACGCGGCCCTTGTCGGGGTTGGTGTCGCCCGCCAATATTGCCGAGAGCAGGGTGAAGAATGCGCAGCCCATGCAGATGAGGAGATTGGTGCGGACACCCGCCGCTTTTCGTTTCGCCTCTCGTTCAAGACCGACAAGGCCGCCAAAAAGGCTGGCAACCAGCAAGCGGACGATTGCGCCGCTTATTACGGGGATTTGCTGCAACCAAGTGAAGGTGAAGGGCTGCGCGAAATGTGCCAACTCCGTGCTCATGGCTCTACCTTGCCCGATGCTATCACCGCCCTGCCGCTTTGGTGGCGGACGGGGTATCGGAGACGTAAACGCTTGCTGAGGGTCGACCGGTAGCGTTGAAATTCCGGACCAAAGTGAGGCCGACGGGATGAGCCTTGACTGCGGAGTCGATCTCATCGCCGGCGAAGGCAAGCACGATGGAAGCGTGCGCGGCGGGCGCGGATAGCGCAGCGTTGTAGAACTCCCTATCGCTCTCGTTGATGGTCTGACGCAGGGGTATGCCGGTGAGCGAGACGAGCTGGGGATAAACGGATGTATTCATGAGAACGGGAGCGCCGGGTCTCGCGGCGAGCAGTGAGCGCAGGACCGGGGGGATTTCGGTTTCGAAGGCGCGGCGAGACTCGACATTCTTGGCGCCCTCGACATAAGTAAGAGGCCGCTCGCGGACGACCATAGCTGCGTTCAATAGAACCATTGCGTAGAGAAAGGCGGCGACAAAGATGGTTGATCGAGGGTTCAATTTGCGCGATGAGGCCAGCGCGAACTGAGCGGCAAAGCCCAGTCCGAGTGCGAACGCGGGCAAAAGTTCCATTCCATAGCGAGTGTTGTACCAAGAGTGAGGCCACCAGATGGGGAGGAAGATGGGCACCGAACCGAAGGCAATGGAGTATGCGTAGAAGGGAATTGGAAGCCACAGAAGCAGTGTCCACAGGAAGGCGCGACGATGCGCGGTGAGGCAGGCCCAAGCGGATCCGAGCAGAGCAATTATCAAAAGCAGATTCCCGTGAGCTTCTGGGGCTGCGTCCATTTCAGAAGCTTTGACGAAGAAGAGCAGCGAAACCCACGGATCATGCCAGCCGGGATGCGGGGGGCCACCGGGCAGGGCGGTGCGCAGTTCAATGGCACTTGCGGAGTAGGGGCCGCGCGCGAAATCGAGCCAGTCGCCAAAGACCACAGCGTTGTATGCGAACCACGCGAGCGGGGCGGCAACGACAACCGCGCTTGCGACCCAAAAGGCCCAAGAGCGCAGTGTACTGCGGCGAAGCTGGAGAAAGCCGATCGCGGTCCAGGCGAGAAGAGCGAGGATCCATCCGTCATAGCGGGTGAAGACGGCTGCCACCAGTACAGTCGCGATGCAGCAGAGAAGGCGCGCGGCGCGAGGCGGATGGTTGTTGAAGTTTGTGCGCCATTCGACCAGCCACACGGAGAGCCAGATCATTTCGCAGAGAAACAGCGGCTCGGTCATGGCCGTTGTCTGGAGGTAAAGCAGGTTGGGATTCGCCGCAAAGAATACGAGGGCCACTCCGGCTGCGGACGGGCGGAGCCAGTGGCGCGCGAGGCGGTAGATGCCAGCGCATCCGGCGATGAATGCAAGCGCTGACGGGATTGCGCCGGCGATTCCGTTGGCCCACCACGCGTAGACTGCGACGAATGGAATCAGCAGCAAATGCGGCAAGGGCAACCACACCGAGCCAAGCTGCGAGAATCCTGGCCGGTGGGAGTCAATGACTCGGCGCGCGATATGCATGTGGGCGACGGCGTCGCCGTAGTTGACGAGAGCGCCGCTGTGCCAACTCCACATTACCGCAAGGATTGAGGCAGCAATGCAAGACGCCAGGACCACCAGCCACTCAGTGCGGCTGATGGGGCGGCGAATCGGTTGTTCAACCAAGATGGGTAAGCTCGCGGAACAACTTGAAGCGATGATCGATTTCATTGCGTGATAGCTGCTGGAGGCGCTCAGTGCCAAAGCGCTCGACGGCGAAAGAGCCCATAACGCTGCCGTAGAACATGGCGTGGCGATAGGCGGTTGGCGTCAGTTCTGGCTGCGAGGCGAGATAGCCGAAGAAGCCGCCTGCAAAGCTGTCACCTGCACCGGTCGGGTCTACAACCTCTTCGAGCGGGAGTGCGGGGACGTGGAACGCGCGATGGGCAAGCTGCTCGGGATCGTTCGATCCATCACCATTGAAGAATGCTGTCGCGCCGTATTCGCCGTGCTTGACGACTAGAGTTTTCGGACCCATTTCAAAGATTTTGGCAGCGGAGAGAACAAGACTACGACTACCGGTCAACATCCTGGTCTCGGTATCGTTGATGAGGAGCGCGTCGAGTCCTTTCAGAACTTCCAGGAGTGCCGGGCGATGGTCCTTGATCCAGTAGTTCATGGTGTCGCCGCCAACGAGGCGCGCGTCGGGCATCGCCTCGCGCACGCGGCGCTGCAAGACGGGATCGATGTTGGCGAGGAAGAGGAATTGCGAATCGCTATATGCGGCGGGGATTTTCGGCTCAAAGGCGCCGAAGACGTTGAGTTCGGTGGTGTGGGTCTTGGCTTCGTTGAGGTTGTCGAGATAAGAGCCTTCCCAGAAGAAACTTTTGCCGGAGGCGCGCTCGATGCCGCGCGTGTCGATTTTGCGCGCATTGAAGACAGCTTCTTCCTTGGGGCCGAAGTCCTCACCAACGACGGCGATTACGCGGACATCGGTAAAAAAGCTTGCGGCGAGGGAGAAGTAAGTTGCAGCGCCTCCCAGGCAACGCTCGCGGCGGCCCGCCGGTGTTTCGATGGAGTCGAAGGCAACGCTGCCTACAACAGTAATCGCCATGCATTTCCTCACTAGATCGTGTTTATGAGTATTTCCGTGTGTTGTTACCAGTATTTGCCATACAGGAGCTTCAGTCTTTGTTTTACGGCGGGGGGGATTGCGTCGGGTTGAGTGAGAACGGCGTATTTGGCGGCGGAGGCACAGGCGCAGGTGCGCTCTGCGGGCATCGCAGCCACGGCGGCTTTGACGACCTTGCAGGCGTTCTCGGCGTTCTGGTGGAGAACAGCGACGATCTGTTCGATGGTGACTGAGTCGTGTCCTTCACGCCAGCAATCGTAGTCCGTAACCATGGCAACGGTGGCGTAACAGATTTCAGCTTCACGGGCGAGCTTGGCTTCCTGAAGGTTGGTCATGCCGATGACATCCGCGCCCCAACTGCGATAGAGATTCGACTCAGCCTTGGTGGAGAACTGCGGACCTTCCATGCAGATATAGGTACCGCCGAGCTTGCCAACCACGCCCACAGCCGCGCAGGCTTGTGCAGCCGCCTTTGCCACTGTGGAGCAAACGGGATCGCCAAACGCGACGTGGCCAACGATGCCATCGCCGAAGAATGTGGAGATGCGATGGAAGGTGCGATCGATGAATTGGTCGGGAATCACAAAGTCGGTGGGCTTGTGCTCTTCTTTGAGCGAGCCGACCGCGGAGACAGAGAGGATGCGTTCGACGCCGAGTTTCTTGAAGGCATAGATGTTGGCGCGGAAGTTCAACCCGGAAGGGAGGATGCGGTGGCCGCGGCCATGGCGGGCGAGAAAGGCTACCTTGTGACCTTCCAACTCACCGAGCACAAAGGGGTCGGAGGGTTCGCCGAAGGGAGTTTCAATACGTTCTTCGTGGATGCCGGTGAATCCGGGCATGGAGTACAGCCCGCTGCCGCCGATGATGCCGATCTCTGCCTGAGCCAAAATTGCTCCCATAGATGGGCCGTTTCCCGGCCCATGCGTTTGCACATAACAAACACCTCAGTATAAAGGCAGAGGGCGATGGGAAAGGGCTGTAGGAGATGGCAGAGACGAGTTGTGAATTCAAGCGGTGGTTGAAACCTGGATGGCTGCGGGCATGAATGCAGCGACGGATTCGCGCACGGCCCAGCCGGCGATGAGCAGGCTTGGCGCGTGGGTGGGCGAGGCGGTCCCCAAGTTTGCGAGCGTGGTGTGTACGACGTGCTGGTCTGGCTGCGCGGCGCGAGAGACGATGGCGCATGGGAAATTCGGCGGCAGGCCCTGCTGGAGCCACTCGAGGGCGAGGAGGCTCAGGTCGCGGCCAGGCATGTAGACAACGCGGGTTGCGTCTTCGAGGGATGGCAGGGGCGAGAGGTTGTGCGACTGCGCGTGGTGTCCGGTGGAGAAAATGACGTTGGATGCTCTGTTGCGGTCGGTGAGGGAGCAGGGAATGGCCGCGGCGGCTGCAAATGCCGCAGTGATGCCGGGGACGACCTCGAATGGAACATTGGCCTCGGTGAGCGATGTGATCTCTTCGGCTGCGCGGCCAAAGATAAGTGGATCGCCGCTCTTGAGGCGGACGACTTTTCGATTTGCGCGGGCGTGCTCGATCATGAGTGCGTTGATTTCATCTTGCGTGATGGTCTTGACGCCGCAGCGCTTGCCTACGTTGACGATTTCAGCGTCGGGGCGGGCGAGATCCAGAATCGCCTGCGGGACTAAATCGTCGTGGAGAAGGACGTCGGCCGATTGAATGTGGCGCTGAGCTTTGACGGTGAGAAGGTCGGGATCGCCAGGTCCGGCACCGACAAGGTAAACCTTGCCGGGTTCGATGGAGTTCGTTGCGGCGAGAGTGGCGCTTGTAGACTGACGGGGCGGAGTCGATGGGGATTCGCAGAACTGTCGATTCGCTAATCGATGCAGCAGAGCCCTGCGCGCCTCGCCAGCAGGAAGCTTGGCAAGAATTTCACGACGGAGTTGGCCAAGGTTCTTTAGCCAGGGGCCAAGGTCGTGGGGCAGTTGCTCGTCGATTTCACGGCGAAGGCGCTGCGCCACGGCGGGGCTTTCGCCAGCGGTGGAAATAGCGACTTGCAGATCGCCGCGCCTGACGACCGAGCCGAAGTAGAAATCGCAATGGGGCGGATCGTCGACACTGTTGCAGAGGATGCCGCGTTCCGTGGCTTCGCGGTAGATTTGGGCGTTCACCACGGGGTCGTCAGTCGCCGCGATGACGACAAAGTTGCCATCCAGGTCAGTGATCTCAAACGAACGCCGGATCCACTGGATCTTTCCATCGGCTGCAAGCTGGCGGACCTCCGGCTTTGCCTGGGGCGCGACCACGCGAAGCCGCAGACCGGTGGGGAGGAGGCTCTGGATCTTTTCGAGCGCGACATTTCCCGCGCCAACCAGCAGGCCGGGGCGTCGTTCGAGTTTCAGGAAGATGGGCAACAGGCTCATGATTCTGCTCCTCAATCTGCTACTGCGTGCGGCACTGGTCCGGTGGGGAGATCGCGCTCGACCGGCTCGAGGATTTCTCCAGCGAGAAGGGCGCGGAGTTCATCGTTGGTGTGGCGCGAAAACCAGGCGCGCAGATTTTCTTCGGGCCAGCGGCCGACGAGATATTGGCGGAGCATGCGTTCAATGGCCTCGGGCACCAGGGGCGCGGGGCAGCGATACCCAACGGGGCGGGAGATTCCGGCGTGCTTGCCGACGGCGCCACCAACGCAAAAATAGTAGGCGTCGGTGAGCCTTCCTTCGTGCTTGATTTTCTTTCCTTCCATGCCGATGTCCGCGATCCAGTGCTGGCCGCAGCCGTTGGGGCAGCCGGTGACGTGGAGGCGGAGTTCCTGATCGAACTGGGGCAGGCGCTCTTCAAGTTCATCGACGATCCAGCGCGTGAACCCTTTTGTCTCGGTGATAGCAAGTTTGCAGAATTCGGTGCCTGTGCAAGCGACGGCTCCGCGCCAGAATTGTGACGCCTCGACTCGGAGGCCGATGTTGCCGAGTTCCCGCACGAGCTCCGCGGTCTTGTGATTGGGAATGTCGATGAACAGGAGGTTTTGCGCTACGGTGGCACGCAAGGCTCCGCTGCCGAAACGTTCGGCAAGATCGGCGGCGGCCACCAACTGGTCGCCGGTCATACGTCCGCGGAGAACGGATGCGCCGACGTGGTAGAGGCCGGGTTGGCGCTGGGGGTGGACGCCGATGTGATCGCGAAGGACTTCGTCGGGGACATGCTCCGGAACTCCGGGTAAGAGCGGGAAATCGAGGCGCGACTGGAGCTCGGCGAGAAAGCTTTCCGCAGTCCAACCTTCATTCATAAACAGGTATTTAAGGCGAGCGCGGCTGCGGTTCTCGCGGAGGCCTTGCTGATCCCGGAAGATTTCGGTGATGACCTTGACGACGCGCAGGGCCTGATCGGGGAGAACGAAGGCATCGAGGCGGAGGGCGAGGTGCGGCTCGCTGGAAAGACCCCCGCCCACGCGCAAGGAGTAGCCGACCTGGCCGTTATGTTTCACGGGCGTGAGTGCGATGTCATTGATCTCGGGGTAGGTGCACCACGAAGGGCAGCCGGTTACGGAGATCTTGAATTTTCGTTGGAGGTTGTAGAAGTCAGGATTTGCGGTGAGGAGATTCGCGATCTCGATGGCAAGCGGAGAAGCGTCGAGGATTTCGTCGTGGGCTACTCCGGCGAGAGGGCAGCCGGTCACATTGCGCACTACGTCGCCGCAAGCGCCTTTGGGAGACAGGCCGACTGCGTCGAGGGCATCGACGACCTCGGGAAGCGATTCGATGGTGAGCCAATGGAGCTGGATGTTCTGGCGCACGGTGATGTCGGCAAGGTTTCGGGCGTGCTTGCGGGTGATTTCACCAATGGTACGAAGCTGACTTGCGGAGACGATGCCATTGGGAATGCCGACGCGCATCATGAAGTAGTCGGTGACTACGCCTTCGCCACCCTTACCGCCGGTCACGCCGACTCCATCGCCTTGCGTGTAGATGCCCCACCATTTGAAATAGGTTCCGGCCCACTCGGGGACGACGCTGGAGCGGCCCTCGCGTGCAAAGGCGCGCACCTCATCAAATGCCTCCCAGGGATTTTTGGCGCGCTTGAGGCGCTCAGCTCGCTGGGCCTTGGTTTCCTTCACTTGAACAGCTTCAGTCATTTTTTCCTCGTCAGGGGAGTGCGATGAAAACAGAAAGCCCGCGGCAGCAAAGAGGCTGTATCGCGGGCTTTCGGAAACCTTGGAATTACGGATGGACTTTTATCAGACCCAGGTCACCTTTGCGCGCGAGGCGGCGTACAGCGGCGACAACAGGGGCGACCGTTCATACTCTGATATTCGCAGGAGGCAGGGGAAAAAGCAAATGCGAATTCGGTAAAGCGCGCAGGCACGTAAGGTCTTCTGGTGCTTTCCTGCCAGTTCCCCTTTGATTTCAGGAGTCTACGCATAATGCCCATTCGGAGGAGTGAAGATCGCAAGAAGAAAGAGCGGTGTCATGTTCGATTGAGACGAATTACGCGCCGGCGTTCCGGCCAGGATTGTAGGACGCCAGAAATAGAGTCATTTGCGGACGCCAATGCGGCATCCAATTGCCCGAAAGCGTCCCACTAAAGCCCCCGCTTATTTGGCTCTTTACGGCACGGCTGAAGCCGTGCCCTTTCAAAACAATTTTCGATAGCAGTTTTTAGACAGGTTCTGAGTTCACGCGCCGAAGACCAGACAGACCAGCGCCGCCAGCAGAATCACCACCCGCGCGCGATGATAGCGGTCCCACTTGCTTCGCTCCATCTTCCAGGTGGCTGGCAGCCGCAACAGGTCCCATTTTGTGACGCGATTGTTTACAGGAACCGGAAAGATCACCGTATAGACAATTGCAAAGAACCACAGCACGGCTGAGGCGATCAGCAACGCATTTTGGCGGTGCATCAAAACGAGTACAAGCGTGAGAAGCGCCGTCAGCGCGTACCAGAACGGCATCACCCGCCCGAACAATCTGGCGAAAGCCTGCACGACACGCGCATGCACGTCATCGGGCATCTTGTTCAGTGTGGGATGCAGAAAAAGAGAGACGGTCTACTCGTTCCCAACCATCAATCCGGCCACAATGATCGTAATTCCACCAAGCAATTCCATACGCATCCGATGTCGCAGAGCGCAAAACAGCTTCAATCTCTGGCGGGTGTGGGCCTAATAAACAGGCTGCGGAAAAACTCAAGTTTAGAGGCGAAATGCTTGGAGAACATCCCCCAGGGGTTAAAACCCGCGCAGATTCCATGGCGGTCTTCGGCACGACTGAAGTCGTGCCCTGACACAAAACATCAATGACCATCTGCGTGGACCATCTTCGTGGCGGACATCACTGCTAGCTCCCCAGCACGATCTTCGGTTTTTCGCCGCGCGTATCGGCTTCGTTTACCTCTGTGACGATGGTGCGCGACTCGCCGGGCATGAGCGGGATGTAATTGTCAGAATAGATGGCGGGCAGGACACGGTCGCCCGATTTTTCGCGAACTGCGGTTAAACGAACCATTAGAGCCGGTAAGGCACCGTTGTTGCGGACGCGGGTGGTCAGCTTCCAGGTATCGTCCTTGCGTTCGGAGACTGTTTCGGCAATCAGTTGTGGCTTGGGCAGTTGACGGATGGCCCGGTAGTCGTCCTCATGCAGTCCGCGGAGATAGAAGTTCGATGAGAGCGTTTCTGTGCCGCGAGCAAGCTCAAGTCGAAGGAAGTGTACGGGCGTGAGTCCTTCCGGATAGGTCATTTTTATGCAGGAAACCGTGCTATCTTCGCTGCTGTCAAGCGTGGCTGTCTCGACGTCTATGCGGGATCCATCCATGTTCAGGATTTCCACCTGAGCATTAAGACCGGTCAGGTTTCCTGCGTTGTAATTCACCACTTCGATTGTTTCCTCCGCGCAGTTCCACTGAATGTGGAGCGGCTCGGAGCCCTTTTTGCAGCCGAAGTAGGCCGCCGTTGGCTCGAAGTAATAGTCGTATGTCTGCCAGACGAACGATGGCCAGCATGGGTGGCTCATCCACAGAAAGACGCCCATGCGGTAGCGGCTTTGCGCTTCGAACATGGCGCGGTAGGTATCGTAGTTGACGAACTGCGCGAGCGAGATCCATTCCTCCGCGTTGGTTGCGCCGCCGTAGTTGTTTTCGATCATGTCGCGGAAACCAGCGCCGCCCTGTGCGCCCGCCAAGCAAAAATCGTGCAGACCCCAGTCGAGCGCCTGCGGCCACACCGCGCTTTCGGGCATCATGAGGCGCACACTTTCGATAGGCGGAATGTTGGGCGCGCCAATCTCACTGTGGAACTTTGTATCGGCGAGCCCGAAGTAGACTTTGGGAGGCATGGCCTGATAGGGACCATGGCCGCTGACGACTTTGTCTGCAGAGCTCGGGATGTAGTGCAGTCCGGGATGCAGGTCGCCGAGGATCTTGCGAATCCCTTCTTCGAGAGGAGGAGGCGGGAAGCCCTCGTTGCGGCCGCAGTATAGGCCGATGGAAGGGTGATTGCGGATGCGCATCACGAGGTCCTTCACATTGCTGAGGAAAAGTGAATTGTCTTCGGGCTCAGGGCCGTCCCAGGGATTGGCAAGCCAGAAATCCTGCCACACGACGACGCCATGGCGGTCGCAGGCTTCGTAGAAAGCTCTGTCGCCGATTTGACCGACCCAATTGCGAATCATGGTGAAGTTCATCTCGCGGTGGTAGCGGACGGCGGCGTCGTACTCGCGGGCGCGGTAACGGAGCATGGACTCGCCGAAGCCCCAGTTGCCACCGCGCGCGATGAACCGGCGGCCGTTGATCCAGATCTTTAGCGCGTCGCCCTCCTCGCTGTATGTCATTTGGCGAAGGCCGGCCTGGAATGTTTTTTTGTCGAGCGTTTTGCCATTGGCTTCCAGGGACAACTCGACCGAATGACGGTAGGGATCGCCGTAGCCCACCGGCCACCAGAGCTTTGGGTTCTTGAGGCGAAGCTCGGGCTGGTTAGACGGATCCAGCGTGATTTTCTTTCGCTCCATTGCGGCGAGCTTTACGCGCTGCTCGAAGCTGACTTCGCCGAGATGTCCGCGCAATACTCCGGTGAACGGCCGGTCGTGATGATTCACGAGGTCGGCCTCGATGGTCACTTCGGCAGAGGATGTATCGGGGAGGGGAAGTTTCGTTGAAACAAAGGGATCTTCAATTGTGACGGCTTCCGACACGGTGAGGAAGACGTCTCCCCAAATGCCGATGTCGCGTCCGCGAATGGTGGGAATCCAGTCCCATCCGATGGACGCGTGGTAGGTGGGGTTGTCGGCGCCGAGGCCACCGCCGTTTTTGCCGCTGGTCTCGAAGGTTTTCTGCTTGGCGCTGCCTGGCGTTGCGTTCTTTTCGATTCGGACCGCGAGAGCGCTGGGCTTGCCTGCAATCAATTTGCCGGTAACGTCGAAGCGTCCGCGCATGAAGCCGCCTTCGATGCGGCCGAGCTTCTCGCCGTTCAGGTAGACTTCGGCTTTCCAATTGATGCCATCGAAGTCGAGCCACGCGAGCTGCTGAGGGGTTTTGGCCGGTGCGATGAATTCGGTCCGGTACCAGAAGTCAGAGTAGAAATAGGAATCGGAAATATGAAGTTGATTCTGTCCGAAATTTGGGTCGGGAACAGCACCGACGTTCAGGTATGAGGTCAACACGGTTCCTGGTACAGTTGCGACGAGCCAATCAGAATCCTGGAAGCCAACTCTGGAGAGCAGTTCGCCGGAGCCATTCACAAAGTTTGCTCGCTGAATTCGCCAGGCTCCGCCCGCGATGTGCAGGCGGCCATCCGGGCTGACGGCGGGCGCTGGTTTTGGCTTGGCGGTGAAGCCACCGCGGCCGAAGACCTCAATTTCGCTGAGGATGTATCCATGAGCGGTGCCGGGCCGTGTCATGAGCACGCGTACGTAGCGACCTTGCGCGGGTTGCGCAAGCTTCAGGTCGTCGACCAATGCTGTTCCGTCATCGAGGGAGTGAAGATCGCGCCAATTTTGCGCGTCGTCGGAAACCTGCACGGAGCCCTCGGCTGCACGCGCAATCCAATGGAGATTAATGTGGTCGAATTCGCAGCGAGATCCGAGGTCGACATAAACCCACTCCTCGCCCATACCGGCGGCCATCCAGGCACTGGTGAAGCTGTAGGGGCCGCCAATCTCCACCCGCTTGTCACCGCGAAAGAAGGCGACCTGGCCGAGTTTCCAGGTTATATCGAATTCCTGGAACCCGCCTTCGACGGCGCTCCCGGCGGCGCACTCGATGCGGTAGAAGCGACTGTGGCTCACAGCACTTAGCGGAATTGATGGCGTAAAGAAATGATTCGGGGCGCTGAAATCGGGAGGATATGCCGCGGTTGAAGCAGGTGTGGGACGTGTAAGTGTGCCTGCCAGTTGCCACGCTCGGCCATCTTCAGAGATGGACACGGTGAATCTCAGCGAGTCAGGCCGCGTGGGTTGCGGGGAGACGACGACCAACTGGACACGGTCAATTTCAGGGGCTACCTCTCCGCCCGCAAGCTCGATGTCAACGTGTGTATGGCCGCCATGCAGCTCCATGGCGTTCATCGGGCAGTGATCGACGATGACCTCGCGCTGTTCCTTAGGAAGGGGGCCATGTGATGCGTCGGAAATCACCACCCATTCCGGGAGCCGATTGTCCTTGATGCCATCGGTCACGAGCTGCGCGGTCAAGTTGTAGTCGTAACTGCTCGAGTGATAAGCGGGACGAAGGAGAGCCAGGTTGCGGTAGGTGGCGGATTCGGGAACAAGCTCGGGACTAAAATCCTCACTCGGTGCGCCGGGGTAGACACCAATGCCGCGGGTGTATTCGAGAGCGGCCTTGACAGGGGGCACTTCAGAGGGCGAAACCGGTACTTTTTTTGAGGATGCGCCGATCGGTTCCGCGAAGGCAGAAAAGCCATCGACTGCCACGGTTGCACTCGCGATTGCCGTGGTCTTCAGGAAATTCCTTCTTGATGTTGACATTTAATCCTTCTCTGCTTTTTATTCCAATTTTCGGAAGCCGGTTGAGTTGCTCCGCCGTCGGCAAGCTGGTTACGGAGGCCAATTCTATCGCATGATACCGTTCCCAGAGCGGGGCGCGCAGCAACTCGACAGATGTGACAGACCGCGGTCGCGATGCTGGTCGAGTGCGCGACCGCACGGTTGCGTCGATTGAGATGGAATGCGGGCAGAATTTATTGGATGACAGCCGGTGTGCGATGTTTGCATCCACACGATCGGCGCAAGACGATCTCGACCGGCAGCACAATCCGGCTTCCGGATTTGGGCAGCTCACCGCGAGCGATCCGATCCAACAGCAGATTCGTCGCAACGCGGCCCATCTCTTGCGCAGGTTGACGAACAACCGTGAGCGGTGAATAGGTGAGATCGGCGAGCTCGAAGTCGTCAAAGCCGACCAAGGCGAGGTCATTCGGGACTTTCACGCCCAAGGTCAAGAGGGAACTGAGGACATAACGTGACGCCAGGGTGTTCGAAGTGAATATTGCGGTAGGCGCATCGGTTCTGCCGAGCTTTTCCTTCAGCGAGATCAATGTGTCTTCCCGCGAAACACAGCCGAAGAATGAATTCTCCTGCAATCCTGCATCCTGCAGCGCACGACGGTAGCCAAGGAATCGCATGTTGATTGTGAATAGATCCCTGCTGAGGCCCATGAAGGCAATTCGTTTATGCCCATGTTCGATCAAGTGTTGGACGATACGATTGGCCCCTGCGGTGTTTTGCACGAGGACGACGTCGAATGGCTGATCGGAAACCGGACGGTCAAAGGCCACAACCGGGGTTCTGCCGAAGAAGGCTCTTGTGAGACGCGATTGTCGATACCTGGACGGGATGAAAACGAGCCCGTCGACATGGCGCTGCAGCATTTGTTCCGCCTCGGCGAATTCGGTATCCGGATCTTCGTTCGAGGTCGTGAGGATGACCGAATAGCCGTTTTCTTTTGCCACGGAAGTCACGGCGTGCGCGCAATTGGCGAAGAACGAATCATAGAGATACGGAATGATAAGGCCGATGGACTTCGTTCGTTGTCCACGAAAAGCTCGAGCTAGATCATTGGGGCGATATTTGAGCTGCTCGACGGCTGCGTGCACGCGTCGAGCCGTTTGTTCGGAGACCCAAGCGCTGCCGCTGAGAACGCGGCTGACGGTCATTGTTCCGACCCCGGCCAACTTGGCAACGTCGCTCATGGTTGGCTTGCGATGCGCGGGGTGGGTCTTTGCGGGGGTTCGCGCGGCACCCGAGGTCTGACCTTTTTGGGAGTCCGGCAATTTAATTGCTCCACTAGCGCAGACGTTCGCGCAGTCCCTATCGTGCTGGCCAGGTCAAATCTCGACTTTCGCACCTGGAGAAGAGCCGACTGACTTCACTTCAAACGGTCAATGGCGAAATCCGAGGAGCGCAGTCAGCAGAACGCAGGAAACGGTGTTCGTGGAGGAATATAACAGCACAATCGTAAAAGCGCCAAGGATTAATGGAGGGAAGCAGATCGAAATCCCGAGGGTTTGCCCTTTCGTGCACCGGCTCTTCTTGATCGTTCGCCCTCTCGCTTGGTTAGCGAGAGGGCTCCAGCTTCCCATCGCTGAGTTTTCCTGGGCAGGTCACTGAGATGTCTCGGAACGCAGTGACTCCGCGCTTTCATTGGATTCCAAACGGTTGCTTTCCAGTCCAGTCGGGAATCGAGTTCACGCGCAGATCGGTGCTGGTCGGAATTCGATCCATCATGAACCGCAGATTGAATCCTACGCTCTGTGTGTAGTAGTCACGAGCGTTGTTGGCGGTTGCGAACGTGTCGAGATAGACGTGTGGAGCTATGCGGTAGCCCATACGGATATCGGCGTCGTAGTTCGGTGCAGTGCTGTTGTTGGATGCATAGGTACCTTGAGTAACGGCGGCGGAACCGGGCGAAGCCGGATAGAATACCGATGCGTTTTCGTGCAAATATTGCATCCCTCCGCTGAATTTGATCTGGTACTCGAAGCGCGGATGGCGGGAATACCACGAGATCGGTATGGAGCCCAGGTAGTACTGCTGTGGGCTGAAGTATCCACCCTGTCCGAAGGAGAAAAATTTCAGGTTCTTGTCATAATGCATGGCATTGGCGTTTACGCCTACGGTGAGACCTTTCACGACTTGCCAATACAATCCGGCGTTGCCCGACGCGCCCCAGTTGTCCGGCACGTGCCGTCCCTGGATAAAGGAGTAGCTGACCGAGGCATATTCGCCGATGGTCTTATAGCGGACGTTGCTAGAGGGAGCAGAATCGAACTTGGCAGTACCAGTGTTGGAGATGACCCCTCCCCATCGAATGCCGGTGCCTGGATCGCGCGCGCCGGCATAGGAAAGCAAGCTGTCTTTGACGCTATCGCGCACGGCCAGAAGCGTGAACCATCCATTGAGCGGCTGATAGCGGAATCCGCCGATCAGGTTGTGAACCGCGAAACCTTGCGGAGTAGTTCCCGCCGACATCCCGAAAGTGTTGGTCGACAATTGCGCGACGCCGGCATAACCAATCTTGGACTGTTCGCCGAACAGCGCGCCGGCCGGGAGGGTGCCGAACATGAGAGTCGAACTTCCGTCGGGAGTGCCGCTGTACGCGAATACGCCGTGTCCCTCTACGCCGAAGCGCACGCGGTTTGAAGCTGTGTACGCCGCGCCAAGGAGGCTGTCGCCGATGATGAGGCGGTCGATTCCCGGGTCACCCAAACGTCCGGCGCCCGTTCCCCCTGTGCTGATCACAGGAGTGTTGCGGTTTTCCACGGCATCGGCCTCATTCTCCATTTGGTCTTCCTGTTGCTGCTTCTGGGCTTGTGCCTGACTGCCTGGATTCTGACCGCCAACATTCTGATCTGCTTGACTCTGACCACCCGAAACTGTCAGCACAAGGCTGATGGGCCGGATGCGCGCACTCTCGGCGGTGCTGCCAGTCGTATCCGGCCTGCATGGAGAACTCGAGGACCGGCTGGCGACATCGGGATTGGAAAGGGAGCTTGCTCCTTGGGCATTCTCCTGGAGCTTGTGCAGGGCGGTGGTCTTCGCGTGGGAATCCGACGAGTCCTGCTCGTGCACCGCCAGCAGAGCCGATCTCAATTCGCGCTCTCCTTGCTCGTAGTCACCGCGCGCGATATCTTCCCTCGCTGTCATGTGCATCAGTTCCGGGTCGTGCGGAAAACGATCGAGTCCCTCGCGCATAAATTGCTCAGCCAAAGCATTCTTGTGAGCAGAAAGAGCAGTCCCGGCTGCTACCCGATAGTCTCCTGCTTGTGCGCCTTGCATCCCCCAAGCTTGAAAGACCTCGAGTGCCTTCTGTCTTTCATGCCCCTTCAAGTACAACGAGGCTAGTGCAGCATGGATATCCCGATCGCCGGGATACGTGTGTCCTGCATCCGAGAGAATTGAATACGCGAGTTGCGGTTTACTTTCGAAATCGCGTTCGGCGCGTCGTACGCTCCAGGTGGAATAGATCGCTTCGATCGCGCCGTGCTGCTTTGAGGTGAGGTCGGTCCGCCTCTCGGCATTGAGCAACAGATCGCTTAGGCCCGGCGCGTCCAGCGAGACGGCGAGCATGGTCCAGGCAAGTTGGATGTCCAGATCAATGGGCGGATTGTTGTGCTCTGCCAAATAGCGCGAACGTGCTTGCTGCAATATCGGAAGAGCGTCTTGAGACTGACCAGCCATTAGATGTGCACTGGCTTCAAGGACGAGGAAAGCCGGATCTGTTTCAAGCTGGGTGCGGACGGATGCGGGGATGTGCGGTATCTCCGTAACCAGCGTCCGATCGGCTCGCTGCTGGTGAAGTACAACCAGAAGACCACGCCAGGCTTCAGGTGAATTCGCATTCCTCGCTACGATGTCCCGGTAGAGGTCCTGAGCATGACCGTAGTTGCGCTCGCGCATCCAGATGTCCGCAAGCTGGACTTGCGTGCCTTCTGCCGGCTCGCGTCCGGCCGCTTGGTCCACGGCTAGCGAGCGATTCAGGAAGTCCTCCGCCTGTGCACACTGTCCTTGCGTCGAGTAGAGAACAGCGACGGAGTTAAGAAACCCCGTGTGTTTCGCAGCTTCGTCGTATGAATGCTGCGGCATGGAGCGCACCATTGCGATTGCCTGAGCGAAGGCGCCCATACGGGTGTATGCGCCGACCAAGCCTTCCCACCCGCTCGATTTATCGGGATGCGTCTGTGTAGCCTGCCTGTAGATTTCGACCGCCCGATTTGTCTTTCCCTGCTCCATGAATGCGCCTGCAATTTGAAGACGCAGGCTAAGTGCGTCGTCGGTATCGGAGGTCCTTGCAATGTCGAGAGCGCGGCGCAGCGCCTGATCGCCCTCAGCTGGCTGATTTGCCCCATAGTAGACGAGTGCCATTTGCGCGAGGTAGTCGGGACGAGCCTCCATCCGCTGCTTAACCGCCGGGGGAATGTGCTGCGAGGTCGAGATGGCGGCCTGCGAAGCTTTTTCTCCGATCTGTGCTTGTATAAGCCCCAGCCAGCTCGATTCGTCATTGGGATTTGCGGCGGTCAATCGATAAAACGTCTTGGCCGCCTCAGCATAATTTCCAGCGCGGTCCGAGGCATGCGCCAAACCCAGCAACGCATCTTTGTCGTTGGGGCTGAGCAGGACTGCTTGTTGATATGCGGCCACCGCATCTTTCGTCCGATGTTGATTGAGCGCATCCGATGCCTGGTTCATGATTCCCCAGAACTTCGCATTCCGATATCCCTCGTCGACATCCTTTCGCGCGGGGTTCAGCTTGCGGGCCTCCGCAAAGAGCTTCTGAGCATCGTCAAATTTCCTTTCGTTCAGACGCACGAATCCCAGCCCGGCAACTGCGTCAGCATTGTTCGGCGCCTGGTTCAACACTTGCTGAAACTTGGCTTCGGCATCGGCAAACTTGCGTTCGCGCACCAGCGCATTCGCGAGTCCCAGCAAGGCTCCGTTATCCAGAGGCCGGAGACTCAGCGCCTCCTGGTACGCCATGATTGCAGCTTGAGGCTGGTTCTGTAGTTGCGCCGAGGCTCCGCGCTCGATAGCCAGCCAGAATCGCGCAGCGTCATAACCGTCGCGAACATCATGCCGCTGGGGCGCGAGCGTGCGCGCGTGGTCAAACAGGCTCAGCGCTTCGCTGAATCTCTTTTGGTCGAGACGAACATATCCAAGCCCCGCAATGGCATTGGCGTCGTTCGGGGACTGGCGGAGTACTTCAGTGAACTGGGCCGCCGCTGTCGCTACATCTTTGTTCCGAAGCGCCTTGAAGCCGCGCTCTCTATCCGCATCGGCAATGTTCTGCTGTTGTTTGGCACGGAGTGCCGCAGCGATCGGCTGCATATCGGGGTCTGAATAGTGTTGAAGATACGCTTCGATCGGGGCCAGCGCATCCGGATTCTCCTTCTCCCACAGCAACGCCTGGCGCCAGGGGGCGCGAGCCTGCTCCACCGTGCCGGAATCCTTGATCGACTCGAACATGCGGAGTCCTTCGATCCGCGTTTTCGGATCATAGGTAAGCAGTGAGGCGAGCCACACGCGATAGGCCTCCTGGTTCGGATTGTGAGCGCACAATTGGCGGAGCTGGGAGATCGCTTTTTCCTTGCCGCCGGTGCTCGCCGCTTCGGTTTCGTAGAACGGTTCAGCCCACTTGCCCGGAGGCGGCTCCTGGTCACCAAGCACCTCGCGATAGATCTTCATGGCTTCGTCGGGCTTGTGTTGCATCGCGAGTCGACCAGCCTCCTCAAGCCGATTGCGCTCTGCAGGCGTGAACACGCGCAATTTCTCCACAACCGCAATCTGCGGGTCGCGAGGATTCATCTTACGTAGACGGTCCAGATAGGAACGCTCTTCGTCGACTTGACCGTTCTGTTTGGCGCTGCGGGCAAGGCCGGCAAGAGCCTCAGGCTGATCGGGATTCACCAGTAAAACCTTGCGCCAGTTCTGAACCGCCAGATCGACGCGGCCTCGCGCCTCAAGTGAGCGTGACTTGGCGAGCAGGATTTCGACTCCGCCTTGTGTCTGTGACGGCGCAGATGCCGGCACCACCAACGCCAGCATTAAGAGGAAAGGAAGACGAATCAATTTTGTCATTGCAGTTAGCCTCGGGTTAGGTCTCCCGCGTCGCCAACCGTCGTGCGGCGACGCGCTCGGTACTCCAGCGCACCCAGGCAACAATAATTACTGCAAGCAAAAGGACGAACAGCGGAATAAGCCAGAAGTATTCAAAGAGAAGAACCGTCGTGTATTGATAGCGATCGACTTCGCCGGCGTGATAGGCCAGCGTGCCTACCAGGAATGATTCAAAGCGTCCATTTTGAGAAACAGTCACACCGCCGTAAACGGGACCTTGCCGCTCCGATGGCGTAAAGAGCGCGCGCACGGCGTCAATTGCATTGGCGCCGCTCGGATCAATGACGACCACAACGCGGTCAGGCCACAGTGGGGAAACAAAACTTTCAATGAAGGCATCGAAATTATCGCGACCGCCGAGCGACCGCCTTAACCGTCCGCCATCGGATTCGCGAAACGGCCATTCCGGATGGTGCAGCAAAGTCGACATTTCGCTTTGGTTTACGCGCATCTCCGCACCGGAAAGGTCAACGGGCATTCTGCCCGCCCATTCCGACATAAGCGGCTGCGAATCAGGCTTGCCGATCAGGACGAGGTCTTTGTCTTTGATTCGGTCCGTAGCGTCAGTACCAGCAACGGTGAGGCCGGTTGCGAGCGCTCCCGTCTGGGCCCCAAAGAAACCCGCCATATCGAGCAAAGTTTCATATTCGGCGGGAGTGGGAGCGCTCGGCAGGATGACCGCGGTTCGACTGAGGTCGGGCCATGCCGTAAAGGGATAACCCGCGTCCGCGAACAACTCCAGGCGGGGCAGCACGACCGAATGGGGGATACCGCGGAGATCGATGGATGAATCTCGATGAATCGCGAAAGACGGGTGAACGCTCGGCGGCGGAGTATTACGCTCAAAGTAGAAGTCGATGGAGAGCGTGTTCGTGTATGCGAGCAGGCTGCCCGTCGGGAGGCGGATGACTTCGGACTCGTCGACGGGGTTGGGTGCCGGCTTCAGCTGAATGCTATCGATGTCTTTGCCATTCAAGCGTACGTGGAGTGCAGCATGCGACCCCTCCGGCACGCCGCTGTATTGGTACTTGAGAAGGAGGGGCACAGATTGCCGGGCGCGCAGGAACAAATCCGGCGGGAGACGAAAATATAAACTGATCGATCCGGTTCCCTGCAACTTTAGGCGCTCGTCCGTTGTGTAGGCGCCGATCGCGGAGGGCGTGTCGGCCTGAAGCCATCGTGGAGCGTCATACTCCGCTCTCGAAGAAACCGGAACGGCGCGGGCGCGAATGCTATTGGCGCGGGGCAATCGGCTGTTGCCGGTGAGTGCGCGAGCCGCTTCAAGCAGATCTTCGGATTTATCACCGGTGACGATCAGCAACTTGCCGTAGGGGTCGCGAGGATTGTCGCGCATCGCAAGCAGCGGTCCCGGCTCGGATGGCAGCGAAAGGCCGGCGAGAAGTTTTGAGTCGCGCAGCGCAAAGACGAGAGCGTTTCCGTTGGGAAATTCGCTCAGGGTGACGGGAAGATGCACACCGCGCACATCGGAAAGCACTCCAAACCACGAAGCGACGAGTGCCGCAGTTTGCAGTGTACGGTCGTCAGGCGGGTCGCCGAATACCACAGGCAGGCTCCATGAGCGCAGTCCGGCTGGATCGAAAAACGGCAACGGCAGTAAAGAAAGGTCGTTCGCCAGCGGCAACCTTGTTCCGCTCATATTGACGGTGCTGGCCGGATCTAGTATTACCCAGGGTATGTTTTTCTGGCTGCATGAAGCGCAGGCTCCCAGAAACTGAAAGGAGAGCGCGTTGTCGTTGGTCAACAGGTCAGTGGGCAGCGCGAATTCGGCCTGTTGCACAGGTCCGGGTGCGAGTGAAATGGACCCTATTTCCGCGCCGTTCAGCGTCAGTTCCAGTCGGGCTTCGTTGGGGCGCAAATCCGGGGCCGCGTAGTTGAGCCTCAACGTCGCATTGGTCGTGACCTTGGTGACGGGTTCACCAAAGAAGAAGTTGAGCGACGCTCCGCTGCCTTGCAGCGACAAAGTCTTAGCGGTTCCCGCAATCCCCAGTTCAAACTGGTCATGAAAGTTGGCCGGCTGGATTCCGTCGGTTTCCGGCGCGCTCATGTTCAGCCCATTGGATTGGATGTCTGAAGACTGCACTGCAGGAGGAAAGAAAATGCATCCGAAGAGCAGAGCCGGAACGAGAACGGATGCGGCCCTGCTTTTCCGCGTCGCTGTTAGCCGATCTCGTTCAATAGCAGGGGAAGGCATGAAAAGTCCGATCGGCACAATCGCCAAACCGCGGATTCCCAGCAAGAGAATCTGCAGCAAACTGATCAACGGCCGATCGCCAGGCCTTGGAATCTGCAACGTTCGCCAGGTTTTCCGCCGCGACGCCACAAGGTTTTCGATCGACCGTTCCTGCTCACGGGTGAGATCGGGGAAGAAGAGATGTTGACGCCGGCCGGCGCAATGAGCTACCAGCGACGGAATCTCGCAATTCGATCTTCCGTCACCGAGCACCAACAGGATGGACGCCCCCCGTGCGAGTTCCAACGGCTCCCCAACCTTCACCGTCGCGCTGCTTCGCGAAAGATGGACGGTGGCGCCGGAAACTTGACGGCGACCTTCGAGTCTTAATGTGGCTGGCAGACTCGCACGCAGTTGAGCTCCGGATCTCAGTTGCCGCCGTTCCCACGCCACCGAAGCTGCCACCGACAGGATCATGGTGCTGTATAGGGTCCATGCGGCGTTCATGATCACCGTGTCGCGATGGGCAGGATCGGCCACGTAGCGACGTTCCGCCATCACGAGCCCCGCGACATTCAGCGCCAATAGCAGCAAGTAGGGCAGGGCGATGCGCCGATCGAAATAGGAGCGCCGAATAATCCCGCCCTTGCTGGTGACATTGAATTTGCCTAATCGGGGGTTGATGAGTGCGAACAATGTGGGGAACAGGATGTACGGCGCCAGCACGACCTCATAAATCTCGTTCCAAAAAGAGTATCGGTGGCGTCCTTGAACGCGCGAATTCGTAAGGCTCGAAAGGACGAGATGAGGAAAGGCATACGCCAGGATCGCCCAGGTATAGCCATATATGTTCACCTTGCCGAACAGGAGGTAGACCAGCGGGACAGTCAGAAAGATCAGGCGCGGTATGGCAAAGAGAAAATGGGTGGTCGCATTGAAGTAGCAAAGTCTTTGAGGAAGAGTAAGTCCAGAAACAAACAGCGGATTCTCAACACGCAGGATTTGAGTCATGCCGCGCGCCCAGCGAATGCGCTGACCGATGTGTGCGGCGAGGCTTTCCGTTGCAAGACCGGCAGCCAGCGGAATGTTGATATAGGCGGTGTTCCAGCCGTGGCGCTGCATGCGCAAGGCAGTGTGCGCATCTTCGGTCACCGTCTCGACTGCAATTCCGCCAATCTCGTCGAGCGCGCTGCGCCGCAAAACGGCACACGATCCACAGAAGAAGCTTGCATTCCAAAGATCGTTTCCGTCCTGTACAAGGCGGTGAAACAGCTCGCCTTCGTTTGGAACCCTGCGAAACTGACCGAGGTTTCTCTCGAAAGGATCTGGGGAATAGAAATGATGGGGAGTCTGCGTCAGCCCAAGACTGTGGTCACGAAGAAACCACCCCAACGTCTTCCGCAGGAAAGAGCGCGCAGGTACGTGGTCAGAGTCGAAGATGGCGACGAATTCGCCGCTGATTCGCTGCAGCGCATGATTGATGTTTCCGGCTTTGGCATGCTCGTTATTATCGCGAGCGACATATTCCACGGAAACTTGCGCAGCGAAATCGCGGAACTCCTCTCGGCGTCCGTCATCGAGCAGCAAGACTCTCATCTTTTCGGGTGGATAATCCATCGCCATGGCCGCGATAACCGTGGCCCGAACGACGTGGAGGGGTTCATTGTAGGTGGGCACCAGGATATCGACGGTGGGCCAAAGCGCGGGATCCCCCTCAAGAGGCAGTGGAGGCCGTTTCAGGGGCCGTAGCGTTTGGAAATATCCCAGAAACAGGGTAGAGAATGCGAAGAACTCCGCGGCCAGGAGCATCAGGACAAAAACAGTGTCCCAGCGATGCATGTGGCCCGCGCTCGTGACTCCTTCCCAAGTCTGGATCACGCGCCAGTAGCCATAACGTAGAGTGCTGAATGCGGAAAACGTCATCAGCAACATCGTGACCGTCAGCGATCGCGATACGGAGTTCAACAGCATCGCAAACAGGATCAGGACCGCTCCAAGGATGGCCTGCTCCTTCCATGCAAGAGGCAGTATGACAAGCGGGCCTAACGCTAAAACTCCGGCCAGGGCCAATATGCCCAAAACGGCCAGTCCGAAGCGCGCAGTCCACCTCGAATGTGAAACTCCGCTCATGGGGCCACCTTCAAACCAGCTCCAAGAAATGCGTGTTTAGGCGCGTCTGCCGCAATGGGCAGCGAAGCCCAGATTGCAGCTCGCTTTGTGCCGGGTTGAGAAGCGGTCGTTTCATGGCAACTCGTTGATATCCTGAGCAAAAGGCAGAATTAGGACGATCTAGTCACTGAGTGTCGACCGCGAACCGTACGGACTTTCTTTGCAGACCTACTCTTGGGTGCGATCACCAGCAATTTGGTTGCTCAACTTGTCCACCATGCGGAATCGCGATAACTTATTTAAATTAACTAACATAGCCTTGCAGGTGCGTAGCAATTCACGAGGAGCAAACCGCCTTGGTCAAGCCGGCATCTAAGCTCAGTTCCAGGCCTGAAACATAAAGGTGACATGAAGCTGAAAACAATCCTTACATTGTGCTTTGCAACCCTCGTCCAGGTCAGTTGTGCCGCGCAAGATTGGCCGTCGCTATGGAAAAACTACGTTGCCGCGTTCACCGACAACCAGGTGCGTGTTGTCGACCACGACGCAGGCGATCGCACCACTTCGGAAGGTCAGGCATACGGCATGTTCTTCGCGCTGGTGGCCAATGACCGTTCCAGGTTTGATGGGTTGCTTCACTGGACTGAGCAGAATCTCGCCGAGAGTGACCTCAACGCACACCTTCCGGCCTGGCTATGGGGCCATGGGAAAGACAATCGGTGGGGCGTGCTTGACCGCAATTCAGCTGCTGACGCAGATCTGTGGATGGCATACACCTTGCTCGAGGCAGGCAAAGCATGGAACGAACCGCGTTATACAAAGTTGGGCACTGCGCTGGCGCGCCAAATTGCAGCACAAGAAGTCGTTGATGTGCCGGGTCTCGGCGCAAGTCTCGCGCCCGGCCCCACTGGTTTTCAGCACGAGGGTTCCTACCGATTGAATGCAAGCTATGTGCCGCTGGAACTCATTCTCCGGCTCAGTCACTTGTTCCCTGACGGCCCTTGGGGAAAAGTGGCTGCAACGGTCCCAACTCTGGTGAGTGATTCCGCGCCGCACGGATTTGCATCCGACTGGATCGAGTTCAAATCGGACCCCGCGATGCAGCCCTCGCCAACCGTCGGCAGCTATGACGCGATCAGGGTCTATCTTTGGGCCGGCATGCTGGATGCGACCTCCCCAAACCGAGACGGGATATTGAAGTCGCTTTCTGGAATGGCCACCTATCTCCGCAGCAATTCAGTTCCTGCGGCCAAGGTGCGGCCCGATGGAAGCATCGAGGATCGGAAAGGCCCGGTGGGATTTTCCGCAGCCGTGCTCCCGTATGCCTCAGCTCTTGGCGAGAATCAAGTTCGAGATCAGCAGTTGTCACGCGTCCGGTCCGAACTCGGACCGAAGACCGGACTGTTTGGCAGCCCACCCAAATACTATGACCAGAATCTGGCACTGTTCGGACTCGGCTTCATGGAGCGGCAATTCTGGTTTGACGCAGAGGGTGCGCTCAAAATGCGGTGGAAGCGAGATTAGCGACTCCCCTGGGGCAGGGCGTCTGGATCAGGCAGATTCCAAAGCGCAGGACCTGCATCGGGCCGACTATCGGGCCGGCTGTGGTTGCAGAATATGGAAAGAGGTTCTGGCGGAGAGTGAGGGATTTGAACCCCCGATACCCTTTCAGGTATGTCGGTTTTCAAGACCGATGCAATCAACCACTCTGCCAACTCTCCGTTATCCCATTGTAACGAGAAAAGCCCCGCTCCTCACAAGTAGAAGCGGGGCTTCCCTTTCTTTAGAAGTGTTTTAATGAACCGCTCAACCTCGGACATCGCTATCCTCATTGAACGATACAATCGCGTTCGGCGAGACCCCGCCGTTAGCCCGATGGCTGTCAGGCAGGCTCCCAGGGCGCGCAACAACTCGCGAACAAGTCTTCCGGCGGTCCCTTTCGCGGCACATGAGTTCCAAATTTGACGGTAAGCGCGGAGTAAGCAAGTCGTAGAGGCCGCCGGCAGTGACTAAAGCTGCCGCAAATTCAAGAAAGAAGCGCGCTGACAGTGACATCATATCCTCGAGCAATCATGAACCCTGAACCGCAAGGATGTGTGGGCGCTTTGCGAAAGGGGCTCCGCCCAATCTACTGTCGCGACCCATTCGGCAAGTATTCGTAGCTGACAAACGCAATCTTGGTGCTGTCGGGTGACCACGATGGAACATTGATCGTGCCTTGACCGCCGAAGAGCTTCGCCAATACTTTTGTTTTCTTGTCCGCAAGCGACATGAGATTCACGGTCACATCTTTGTTCGGCGGATGGCCGATGACGCCTTTTTCATAAGCGAGAGAGACCATCCATTTGCCGTCGGGCGAGATGTGCGGAAACCAGTCGTTGGTCTCATCTGTGATCACCTGTTCCTGGCCGCTGCCGTCTGCATGCATCCGCCAAATCTGCATAGAGCCGGTCCGTTCGGAGTTGAAGTAGATCCACTCGCCATCGGGCGAGTACTCGGGTCCATCATCAAGACCTGCCGCAGTGGTCAGCCGCTTTTCCTCCCCGCCTTGCACCGGGATCGAGTAGATATCGAAGTTGTCGCCGCGCTGGCCAGTGAATGCAAGAGTCGAGCCATCAGGGGACCAGCCGTGCCAATACGAGGGAGCGTTCTGCGTGACCTGGTGTGGAGTGCCGCCGTCGGTCGGCAGGGTGTAAACCATGGATTTGCCGCTCTGCGTCGAGTCGCTGACGGCAATCATCTTGCCATCAGGGGAGAAACCATGGTCATTGTTGCAGTGCGTTTGTGTATCAGTGGAGATGCGCTCGGGAGAGTCACTATTCAAGGCCAGCCGATAGATGCCGCCATCCTGATTGAACAGGAAGGATGAACCGTCTCGCGACCAGTTCGGCGCTTCGAAATGTGCCGGCGCCACGTAGGCCACTCGCCGGTCTGCGGATGCGATCGGTACGGTCTCGAGAGTGCTGTAGAGTGTCAGAGCTGAGTCGGGCGCCGGCGAGAGCGTCTCAAGATTCACGTTCGAGAAAACGGCAGTTTCGGTTGCATCCTTGTCGTGAGCAGAAACACCGATGCCGACGTAGAATGGGCCGTTCAGCGAGAGCTTTGTCGACGCACCGGCTGCCTGGAGATGGCCATCCTTGCCAGAGACAAACGCATAGAAATAATCGCCATGCTTTTCAAGGCGAACGCGGTGCGGCACCAAGACATTCGATTGAACCTCGTGAGTGTCGGCGCCCGTTGACTCGCGAAACTGCAATGAAGTGAGGCCGTCGCCATGGCGGGCAATGTCAACGGAGGCTGAATTTCCATCGAGGCTCTGACGAATCATCAAGACTGCCTTGCGATGGTTGTTGCCCTTGTCCCCGACGAACTCAATGTCAGCGGAGAGAGCAATGTCGCCCGAGACCTTCTTCCACAAGAAATGGAAGTCGTCGACGCCAAACCACATGTTTTCACCGCTGCCACTGATCGTGTAGGTTTGGTGAGCGCCGTCGTAATTCGCAAAGCCGGGATGGAGAACGGTGCCGACATCCCGATGATCGTCGAAGACGCCCAACGGCGCCGGGTGGCTCTGTGCGAGAACCGCGGATGATGCAAATGCGATGAAAACGGCGATGATACACACAGCAGAAATCCGAGGAGCGACGCGGCGGTTCATGGTTTGCCTCCATGGTCATTTGCAGCGAGTCCATTGTCGCGCTCCAAGCGGCAGGGTGTCTTGGCGAGAGGACGGAAATCCAGAACAACCGACTGCCAAGGTCTTTGAAAACCCTGCAGATAGCTCAGAACGGTGTTACAACAGGAGTGCATGGTCAAGCGATCTAAATCAGGAGCTACACCCGAGCCCGGGCAGCCGATCAGTTTGCGGACATTGGGGGAATACTTGAACCTTTCCCCCGCGACGATCTCCCTGGTGTTGAATAATGCACCCGGTGTGCGGTCCATTCCGCAGGAGACGCGGAAACGGGTTACAGAGGCAGCGGCAAAATTCGATTACCGACCGAGTTTTTATGCGCGATCCCTTCGCAAAAGACAGACCTTTACGATCGGCGTCTTGGTGCCGGAGTTGAGCGACGGCTATACCACGCAGGTGCTTGCCGGAATGGAAGAGTATCTCATCGAGGAAGGGTATTTTTATCTAACCGCGAGTCACCGGCGCAAGCCCGATCTGATCGAGGAGTACCCCCGATTGCTGATGGACCGGTCGGTCGAGGGGTTTATCGTGATTGACACGGTTTTGGAGAAGAGTCTCAGTAATATGCCGGTGGTGGTTGTGGCAGGACACCGAAAGATTGAAGGCATCACCAACGTGGTGCTCGATCAGCGACGGGCGGCTGAACTGGCACTGCGGCACTTATATCAGCTTGGTCATCGCAAGATCGCTTTCATGCGCGGCGGCAGCCATAGTTCAGATGCCGACGACCGGTGGGAGTGCCTGATGACAGTCGCTCGGGACCTGAAGCTGGCCGTATTGCCTGAGCTGGTTGTTCAGCTTCAGTTGCGTGTATCAACGCCCGAGCTTGGCTACGAGCCTGCTAACGAATTACTGCAACGGGGAGGCGACTTTTCCGCGCTAGTCTGCTTCAATGACATCGCTGCAATCGGAGCAATTCGAGCACTGATAAATCACGGCCTACGGGTGCCGACGGACGTGTCGGTGGTGGGCTTCGATGACATCCAGGGCGCGGCGTTTCATAATCCGAGTCTGACCACAATTCGCCAGCCTCTTCATCAGATGGGCATGGTATCCGCGCGGATCCTTCTGCAGCGCATTCGGGGACAAGCCACTTTTCCCGATGTTGTTCCAATCCATCCGGAGCTGGTGATTCGCGAGTCGACCTGCCCACCGAATTCGAAACGTGTACGCGCAAAGCGGAACTGAAGGCCAGATGCAGCTCAAAGCGGCGAACTCAAGCGGGCGCACACTCGGGGTGTTGCATCCGGCTTTCGCGCTTACGGGTGTTCTGCACGTGGTGGGTGGAGCGCTGCTTCCGTCGCTTGCTTCCCTTTTTCATTTGAGCGACAGCGATTCTGGCCTCTTGTTTCTGCTCTACTTTGCCGGCACATCCATGGGTGCGCTGTTATGCAGAGGAAATTACGTGCGGATGATGGCGTTGGGGTTCTTGGGAGTGGCGGTATGTTGCCTTGCGATCACTGCCGCGACACGCCCGATGTTGCCGATTGTTTTTTTATTGCTGGGTATAAGTGTGGGCGTGCCGATGTCCGCAATCAGTCTGTTTGTGGGGCGCGCTTATCCTGAGCGCTGTGCTCCGATGCTTACCTTTCTCAACTTCAGCTGGAGTGCCGGCGCGCTCGCTGCGCCGCTGCTTGCGGCGCGAATCCTGGTGCACCACACCTACACTGCGGCATATCTGCTGTTCGCGGTGGCGAGTGCGGTTGCGGCAGTGGCTTGCGGGTTGATGATTGAGGAAGCCTCGGAAGCTGCACGTCCAACAAGCGAAATTCGGAAGTACGCCACTTTGAGCCTTGTGATCGTCTTCGCATTCGCTGCATTTTTGCAGGTTGGCATCGAGAATACGGTTGCTGCATGGCTGCCGACCTATGCACTGCGCATTGCGGGAAGCGGATTTGCTCTTGCCGCTGCTTCGGCTTCCTTTTACTGGTTTGGCTTTCTTGCCTCGCGGGGATTTTCATCGCTGCTGCTAATGCGCGCCGAGCCGGCGCGCGTCTTTCGTGTTGCTGTAGCAGTGGCGCTCGCCGCGGCAATAGTTCTAGCGTGCGTTCCTTCCGTCGCAGGGCGCAGCGTCGCGATGTTCTTTCTGGGTGCGGCTCTCGCGCCAATTTACCCACTTGTCATTGCGGGATCGATGGCAAAGTTTCGCCGCACGTCCGATTCACGTTGGGTGTTGGCGACGGCCGGCTTTGGGGGTTCGGTGTTGCCGTGGCTCGCGGGGTTGATTTCGGCGCATACCGGAAGCTTGCGGATGGGGATGCTCACAATTCCGGCGGCATTGCTGCTGATGGCATTCGTGCTTCCGGTGCTGCGCGGACCGCGCCTAGTTGCTACGGACAGTTAGCGGACTAACGCAAAATGCACCAGTCCGCTGTAACTATGGCTGCGGCATTACCAGCACTTCCACGCCAGACGCGGCGTCCTTTTGGTGAAACACCTGTTCGGTAGCCTGCTTAAACTGCTGCGGGCTTGCGCTGGGAATGTCAGTAAATACCTGCGGATTGCGGTCAGTCAGTGGGAACCAGGAACTCTGCACCTGGACCATGATGCGATGACCGCGACGGAACGTGTGGAAGAGGTCAGGCATGGTGAAGTTGATGTCAGTCGTTTTGCCGGGCACAAGCGCCTCGGGCTTCTCCCAACTGTCGCGGAACTTGGCTCGGAACGGTTCGCCGCGAAGCAACTGCTGGTATCCGCCCAAGTGAAGCGGAGGTGCGTCAAGAATGCGTTTGTTACCGTGTGATTCGTCTTCCGGATCTGGATAGTTATCGGGATAGACATCGATCAGCTTCACGTCGAAATCAGAATCGGTGCTGGAGCTCGCGACTTTGAGCTTGGGTGAGATTGGACCGGCTATGGTCACGTCTTCGGTAAGCGGCGCGCTCTGATAGACCAGCACGTCGGGACGATAGGCGGCGAATCGCTGGTCGTCGACCATGTATCGCTGAGGCACCGTGTCCGTTGTATAGCCGACGAAGGGGACCGGATGGTTGGGATCGCTTACGTATTCGTCCTTGCCTTGCGTTTCAGTTGGCGGTTCAAAACTGAGTATGCCAGCTGAATGGAAATAGAGAGTCCTCGGCGTCGCAGTCTTGGGAGGCCATGCATCAAAACTGCGCCACACATTGGTTCCGGTTTCGAAGACAACGGCTTTGGGTTGGGGCGCGCCCTTGCCTTTCAAGTAGTGTTCGAAGAAGGGAAACTGAATATTGGCGCGAAAGTACTCACTTGTTTTGGAATTGAATTGCACATCGCCCAGGTGGCTGCCGTCGCCTCGCGCCCACCCGCCATGGACCCAAGGTCCCTCGACCAGCGTGGTCGGTGTTTCGGGGTTGAGCTTGGATGTGGCGTAGAAGGTCTTGTACGGTCCGCTCAGGTCTTCGGCGTCATACCAACCGCCGACAACCAGCACCGCACAGTGCACATTCTTCATGTGGCGCGATAGATCGCGGGCCTGCCAATAATTGTCGTAAGTGTCGTGCTTAGCCTGGTCGTTGAAGAGCCAGTTCGAACCTTTCAGATATTGCTTGTCGAGATTCGAAATATTGCCGGCTTTCAGATAGAACTCGTAGTTGTCTGGCGT